>Ga0315284_10010738_pt1 | contig 13044 bp, 8 predicted proteins | sample YL17G09_16_MG_FD_203696 | JGI IMG/M metagenome (GOLD analysis project Ga0315284, IMG submission 203696) | Sediment microbial communities from Yellowstone Lake, YNP, Wyoming, USA - YL17G09_16 | ecosystem: Environmental > Aquatic > Freshwater > Lake > Sediment | place: USA: Wyoming | collected... | reverse complement strand
CCATGTTTTAATTGTGTAACAGAGGTCAAAAACATACTCCAAGTATATCGTAGTTCTTCTTCTGTTAACCCCCGTGCATTAACATTTTTCAATTCCAAAGCTTTGCGATGGATCTCGCTCACGATAGAATGATTATGTGCGGACAATTCTTTTACCTTATCTATCTTTTTTCTCTCATGTCGACGGCCATCATCCACTTTAGAAGTATGTTCTCTGTATGCATCCGTGAAAATATTGACCAACGCATTGGTAAAAACCACCGGAACATCGTTACCTCCGGTACTACCAGTTAAGCCGCTAGTATCTGAATTTGTACCCGTGGCCCCTATGGGGTTGAAATTGCACGAAGCACTTTTTATTATCGTGCCGGTCGTAGAACTAGTACGAATAACGCTATTAGTAGTTTTTGCCTTTTCGCTTGTTTCTCCATCCTTCCTCTTTATTAAGCCTAGACCGGCCCAAATTTTAGCTAAAATAGCAGCGACAGTAGTTTTACCGGAGCCAGGCGGACCCGATATTACACTATGTACCATGTGGCCCTCGAAGTTGCTTCCGTTACTACTAACACTGGCTTTCCGCGCATGATTCGTAATAAGAAACTTTATCTGATCGACAATGGATAGCTTTATGTCGTACATTTCCACCATATTGTTCAATTCGCTTAACCCGGTTATCAAAGTATTAGCATTCTTAATAGTAGATATGAGTTGATCTTTGCGTGAAACTAAGACTCTAATATGGGTTATCAGTTCGGTTATTTCGCGCGAAGCTTTCATATCAGGTGTCTGTACAATTTTTGTTCCTAGCGTTTTAATATCAGCAGCCATCGTGTTATTTCTTTATGACTTATAATATTTTCTCGCCTTAGAAAATATCAGTAGAGATAAAAGATGTCCAGTAGTAACACGAACACCCCAACGTTTTTACAAGATATCTCGTACTTGGACTTCTTGTTTACGATAGTTTTGGGGTGGATATTGGTTGTGCTTTGGCAGAGAACTCTTGACAATTTCACTTTCCAGACTTTAGCACTAAATGACAAATCAGTATACCATACCTTTGTAATAGCATTAGTGGCCACAATTATTTTCTTGACGTTCGTTTTTACATTTAACGATATGCTCAATAATATTGTGGGCAATGATCGCAACAGTCCATTGGAGCCACCTGCGCCACCCAAAACAGCTGGTAACGTCTCTATTGATGCTAACGGTAACATTCACATATCATAGTTAACTATGATATGTTTTTTTTTATCTGGCGTACTTCAGTTTCATAATATCGAATGGTGCAGGTAATCCTATGGCTGTCAGATATTTATAGGCTGAAGAACAGAACCAATTGGAGGAGATTCTAATGCATGAATTAATATTTTCGTCTGGTCGGTTATTACGGAAATTGACGGTGCTCATACTACGCTCCCCAGCTTTCACTATTGCTAGTCTGTCGCCTATGGTGTAACCATCGTCGCGATTGTTGGCAAAATAATATTTGCCGTTACGATAATCTACCAGCGGTAGTCTATTAACTACATCAGCTATTTTCCGGTTACTAGCGCATAATGTTTCGTAAGCCACTATTTGTTCAGTCACTTTTATGCTAGCGAACACATCATCCTTGGGAATAGTTTCCACGGCATATGGTCCTTCTCCTTTCCAACCCCGCATATACATGCCCAGGTGTAATATATTAGTCAAAAATAGTGTTATAGCATTACTTTCCCCCCGTCTCGATATATTAATAAGATTGCGCGTGGCTTCATCGTGCATTTTCATAGAATTTTCAACAACATCAATTGCTTTACCTAATGCTAAGCGTAATTGTTTTGTTTCGGAAGATATCTTAACATCCACGTTTGGACCCTCATTATGATATATTATGTAGCGTAATTTATTAATAGCAATATGGGAAAATATGCTATCCTCGGCAAAAGGATTAGGATAGTTCATACTGATTGTAAAGAGTCGCGTTAATTCTTCTACGGTAATTGGCTCCACTTGCTCGGAAAGAGCGCCATAACATAATAATTGGCCATATGGTATGTCTTTCACATCATCCAGGTTAATTTTAGTTTGTTGTGATTTCATATTAGGCAAGGCACCTAAATGAAATGTTTCACTGACATACACTAGTTGTAATAATTCGTACATCCCACCGTGATTTCTGATATCAGTTTCGGTATAACCTTCGCGATGCAATAAATTACGCATGGTAATCTCTGAGTAAAAGTTAGTAGCAAACAAAGGGTTGAATGTGAGATTGAGATCAAAGAAAGATGAGTTTTGTTGGTACCAATATTTCAACCATGTATCACTTGGAACATATTGCTGTTTACCTGTGGTGCGCAATATTTTATATTCGCGCACCACATTATTAGCCTGACTAATATCCAAACCATAATTAATAGCGGCTAATGCTACAGCACCCGCATCCGTTACCGGATCTATCTTTTGTTGTAAAATCTTGATATTATTAAGGGATGCGTGGCTTATTTTAAGTTGATCATGATCAACTGATAAATTAAATGATGCATCGCGGGGTTTATACACGGTGCCTGTTCCACTTTGAGTTTCTTGTGGATCCCGCACAATATTAGAAGCTAAAGATAAAATATTTATTAATTCTTTACGCGACAAATTACTTTGAAGTAATACCTCTGTTCGCCGCAGTAAACTGGAAGTGTCAGTTTGTAATAATATCACAGCATTGCACATATGATTTATGGTACTATGCACATTTACATGGACATTATGATATAGACATATCTTATATAATACACGTGCGTTCAAAGCACATAATTTATCGGGTGTTTGTAACCCTACAGCAAACTCTTTCATATCATGGTTTCTCAATATTTGTAACGGATCATTTGACGTATTGAATTCGAGAAGAAAATTATATGCTGTAGTTAATTGTCGCATTGTCCACGCCGCATATTTATTGACAAAACGTGCCGCTATACGTAATGATTGACTGTTTGATAAATCAGTCGGAAGATCTATAATTTCGGTTTGTGAGATAGCATCACAAAGTTGGCTAACGAAATATGTACTATCACGATCGGTAGCTTGATAAGTAATACCATATGCATCGGCTGTTTCTAATAATACACATAAGGGAGTATTACTATCAACTACTGATATATTATCCATTTTCTACTAGCGGAACTAATAATATATGTTGTGATTAACATATATTCTGATTAAGACCATATAATAATTACAAAGTTTTTAATTCCATCTCACACTCAGATTGAAAACAGCCCCTGAGGTGATATATTCGGTATAATTAGTTGCGCTAGCAAATGTATATTGTAAAGTAATAGTATTAGACACAATAGCCAATGGATTAAAATTATGACCGAAACCTGAGGTAGATAAGAATGCTTGATTAACTGTACCCCCAGAAACGGTCAGTGTAAAGGTAATAACGGTTGGAGTCGATGCATTGTCATTATTGACTGTGATAGCAGACACAGTGATACCGCTATTAGTGAGATACTTTACGCAAAACCCACCGATACTATTAGCACTGCTAGGAATAGGTGTCGTATCTAATACTTGAGGAGCTGGTGTGATACTAGAGGTATTGTTGAGTTTGATAGTGTACTCACTAAAGTTGTTAGCAACTGGTCCAGCCGGCCCTATCGGCCCAGCCGGACCAGGCACTGTTGAAGTAGGACCGGTAGGTCCAGTTGGCCCTGGTACTGTAGAAGCAGTGCCAGTAGGACCGGTAGGACCGGTAGGACCGGAAGGACCTGGTGGACCGGCCGGTCCACCAGGTGGCCCTTGTGGACCAGGAAGTCCCTGTAACCCAAGAAGGCCTGGTGGACCCATTAAACCCTGTAAACCAATAGCACCCTGGGTACCTTGCGGACCGGGAGGACCAATTTGCCCCTGGAAACCTTGTTGTCCTTGCGGACCGTTAAGTCCTTGCGGACCTTGCGGACCAGCAGGACCCTGTGATCCATTTTGCCCTTGTTGTCCTTGTGAACCCTGTGGACCTGCTGGCCCGGGTGGCCCTCCGGGAGGACCGGGGGGCCCTGTAGGGCCAAGCGGACCGGGTGGACCAATAGGCCCTGGAGGACCCAAATATCCGCGAGTTCCCGGAGGCCCTGGAGGGCCACATGGCCCTCGACAACCCTCATCACCTTTACATCCAGGAGGACCAGGGCGACCAATAGGTCCTTCCGGTCCTGCTGGCCCGGCCGGCCCCTGTAATCCTCTCTGTCCAATAGCACCCGGATCACCCTTTGGACCGGTAGGACCTGGAGTACATATTTCCTTATTATGCTTGCTGTTATCAATAGTATTATGTTTACTCATTTTGTAGAATGTTAGAAATTATTTTATACTAGCAATTAATAGTTGCACCATACTTCAATAAATCTAAATCGATAAATCTAAATTGATAAAGATAAATTACTAGTAATTTACTATCTAAAGATAGCGAGCATTATTGTTAACAACAGATAATTGCTGAGAAAAACTATAATTAAATTATAGTTTCTTTCGCAAAGAAGCGTGAATCACACATTTCACGCTGCTCTTTTTTGTCTGTGGCTAAAGCTTTAATCACACGTAGCCTAAAGTCTCTTTGGATTTTGTCAAGATGGAAGAAAAATTTCGCGATTGCCATACCTTGTATGTTCACTGTGCGACGGCCACAGAACAACAAGTTAAACAAGCTGTCGTGTCTGAAATCGCTAAGTACAAAACCAAATTTCAGCAACCTTTCGAATGTGATGTTTATGTTAATCTGGTTGCAAATCGCGAAGGATTAACATTTGGCATTGCGTTTGTTTTTGTTACTAATCCAGCTGTTTATCATATGTTGTTGGGAAGAAAACCTGATGGCAGCGAACTGCTTGAGTATTACGATGATCCAGATTGGGTGATGCCAACGGCAGATGTTCTGAAGCAGCTGGAAGAAGAAATAACTCATTTGGAAAAAGAAGTTGGAAAAGTCAAACCAGATGCCAATCAATATCAATCGATGGTGGGTATGAGTTGGGCCGACATTGTGGATGAGGAAGAAGATTATGAGAATGTGGTAAAAGCATTGGAAAATAAGAAAGAATGCTATCGTAATTTGTCTCTTCGTCCACAACTTTCACGAACTATTGAACCTCTCATGGGTAAACCAGCTTATTCTCTGAATGCTGAACAAATAGCGGCACGTACCGCTAGCATCGATAATCTTACCCCACAAGATTTAGAAAATGGGTTTTTAGAAGTTGATTTTGCAGTGGTGCATGATGTGGACGCAGCTTTACGTGGAAACGTTCTCAAGACAAAGACCGTTCCGTCAACTATTTTGGCTGAAGACATCAAGAAAGAATTTTTGCCGTTCGTTAGCGATTCTGTTACGCTATATGAAAGAACGGTTAAAGGTGCGCGGATTGTAGAAACGTATCCTTTTGTCAATGTTAGTCCGGATGGATTGGCGTATGTTATTTTCAACCCGGAAACGAGAGATGCACAATTTGCTTTGCACATGAAGATGAAGATGATCATTGCTAAGAAAGATGTAGCTCCGGAAGTTTTGCTCATTTTCCGTCATGCTTTCTCCACTGATCGAATCTATGGTGATTCTCGTGCGTCAATCGTACGTAATATTGCCCCTGCTCCGGCATCGCGAAACGATATGATGTACCGTTCTAATGAACAGCGCGTTACTCAGAATGGTACCAAATCAATCTCAGCGAACAAGAAACCCGTGCGAAACGAGCAAACCAATGGTCAAACCAATGGTCAAACCAATGGGCAAACCAATGGTCAAACCAATGGTCGAGCTACTAGTCAGGTTAATAAGCAAGTTATCAATCGTACTGTTCTTCCTACCAATCAAAGCCACGTGCGAAATGGTAAAGGAGGCAAAAATGACAAGATGCCGGTAAACAGCAAACCTCCCGTGAGCGACAAGCCTTCGCGAAACGATACCGTCATAATGCGTTATAATCATTTCAACGCTTTGGCAGATAACGAGTAGCTTGATGACAAGATTGATTAAAAAAATTTTATATACCTAATGCATTAGGTATATAAAAAGATGACCGTATTTCTCAACATTGTGCCGCCATCTGATCATGTATGTTATATTTTACAGTCCACTGTAGTCAACAAAATTTATGTTGGTTATACCATAAATGTTACGCATAGACTTAGACAACATAATGGAGAAATAGTTGGTGGTGCCAAGAAAACTAAGTATGGTAGGCCGTGGCGAATAATCTGTGTTATCAAAGGTTTCTTCGAAGTTTCCGCTGCTTTACGTTTCGAATATCGCATGCAGCACGGAAATCGCAAAAAGAATGATCTCCTAGCCGTGCTAAAACATTTACAAAATCTAATCGTTAGTGGGGATGGTTCCGTCGCTAGAGATAATAAATTAGCCTGGCCGTTTCTAGCCATTGATTGGTATATACCGAGCTTTAATATTGTACTACCTCGGGTGTACAATAATCACTATCATTGTTATTACAAATAGCTTATTCTTCTTCTTTGCCCAATGTAACTTTGGCATCAAACACGCGACTACGATCATTGTGGGCTACAAACATACTAGGTCCGTATACATACCACAAAATAAACAAGATAGCGCTCAAACATATGAAAATTACGAAGAAAACTAAACTACTATTGGCTTCATGTTCGCGCGGGAACATGCAGCCTACATTGGCACAGTTCGGTGCACAACGCGGATCTTGGCACCAGATACGTCCATTTTTACAGCCAATACAATCTCCCCCCGGACAAGTAACTGAGTTGGAACAATTTGACATCTTTGTATATCGAGTAATATTTATGAGATCATAAATATTAATTTATAACAATTCCAATAATGCTGCATAATTACCTTTTTTGTCCGCTGTTAGATCTGCTTGACTACCATAATAGAGAATTTTCTCGAATATCTCTTGTTTATTCGTCTCATCTTTAATCGGCACCATTGTAGCAGTAGACGAAATACCATAAATCATATATAAGGGACTGGAGCCGCTAGCTGGTGGCTCCGGACCGATGTTAATTTTATGAATAGTCCAAAAATTAGTAACAGTCAAAGCACGTAACAAGTTACCACCTACCACATTTTGTACCAAGAAAATACGTCCATCATCATCTTGGTATAAATACGGATCCATCATCAAACTCATCGTTTGATCTAACTTGCGACGAATATTATAATAGCGCGAATAATCGAGTGAACCACGTAAACTTGCTAACCATGCTGTCAGATCCTTCTCACTGATGAATAGTTTAGAAGATGGAACTTGCCGATAGTTGGTTTCTGTTTCGTAAAAGTTATTGATAAATTCTGGTGGACTGGGTAAATCACCAAAATGTAGAGTATGGTAATCAATTAACATATTATACATACGTTCATAGAACGATAGACTGTACATAATAATACGTCCATTGGCAAATAAGGTAGAAATATGACTAAGATTATTGATAGCACTCTCAACGGTTTGTACTTTGGGTAAGCGACGCTGCAAAGAACTAAAATCGTAATATGTCGAACTATCCAGTACGGGAGAAGAGTTATAACTCATATATGATAAGGCGAATTTATTTGGAGTCATCTCTGCATCGGAGTTACGCGCTATTTCATATAACCATTTTGTCAATTGTACTATAATATTCAATGTGTGTCGTAATTTAGCAAGACGACCAGTTAACGATATGTCGCTATCAGCTACGCCTAATGGTAAAATTGGATTAGATGGGCCCAAAGGTAGATTCATCGATGCAAAATTATCACTATTAACAGGGACATACTCCCCATGTTCAATATCCATGACTTTGAACCATAAACCTGTAATAGTAAGTGATGCATCGCGTGTCACCGCATTAGGTTGTCCAAACATTTTCACGGCCAAGGTGACAGATGCTTTAGCCATATCATTAGCATGGGGGAGATTTTCTGGCTGGGAAGGAATGACCGCCACAGTAATATGCTCGCCTTGCACGTTTAATGTAAGAGCACGCATTTTGCCATTATCATCGATGAACTGTGATACAGCGGGAGCTTTTAACATTTCCAAATGATCAATATGATAATACACATTGGCGCGTGCTTGCAAATTATTATTGTTCTTATCAAGTGACCAAGAAATAGTACGCATAGAATCACGCAAGATGTTATAACAAATGTTGGTCATAGGTTCTGCAAAGAGTTTGATGTCAATACCGCTATCAATTTCTGCTATCAGTTCGCAATGCGGATAATCACTCGTACCATCATCGCTTTTGATAACTAATACCGTGTTACGATATAAGCGAATAGGGCGTGTATGAAAAACTTTATGTCTAGGCACCTCTAATGAACCAGAAGCATTAGAAACGTTAGTTGTCGGTGGTAAAAACACGTAGAGATTAATATTGAAGGTTTCTTCTACTGCCCGATAAAATAAGGCTGGATCGAAGAATAATTCATTATTAGTAAGTGCGTTCATAATATCTGCGTCATTGCTATCGTAGAATTCTTGTCGCAGCAAACTTGCTTTAACAGTGGCAGCAATATGTGCTCGCAATCGTGTTACATATAATTCTTTGTTATCGTCCTTTACCTGTTGTAAGTAATTGGGATCAGCTACGGCCACACAAACACAATGTAACAAAGAATTAACACTGTTTATCACACCATAGCGTACAATTTGTGTTACATCTTCTTCGTAGCGTTTCAATATATTCTCAATAATAATTGGCAATTTACCCATGCGCCCGGGGTTTAAAATAGTACCGGTCTTGATCAAATCTTCGGCTTTCGCGCCCTCTTTACAATTAGGTTTCAGCCCTTGTAGATAATTGTTATATGTAGAGCGCGTGCCGGCTTGCATTTGATCTGTTTTAAAACAACAGGGGATATAAGGGTAATCTTCGCGATTATCTAACTTACAATTCTCTTTTAATCCAGGGAAAGGGGCCGCATCATTTGAACAGGCAAAATAATATTCTGGTTTATCCTGAGCAGATTTGGCAAAAGGCATGGCTTGCCGACCGATATTAGCATTTGCCCAGGCTTGTAATTCGTCTTCCCGTAAGAGCGTTGGTTGTAGCGTGCCTTGACATTCGCGCGAATAACCTCTAACGAAAAGATCAGGTGCATGTTTTTGCAGATCTAACAAGGTAGTAGTTGTGCGTCTGTTACTTCTCTTATTAACGCCTGTCTTATCTTGTTTTTGGCTCGCTTTTTGCTCATTCAGAAGAGCTGGTAAAGTTGTTATGCCTGGTACTAGCGGCGGATATTTAGCAAAGATAGCCGTGCGTGTATCATAATAGTGTTGGAACAACAAACGGAAAATTTGCACAAATTGCTCTACAATAGCTTGCGTTTCGCCTTGTGTGATATTAAATTGCAAATATGGTGTTTTATCCTTTAACATACCTTTCTTCGTTTGTCCATCCTTAAAATCGCGCCATTCGACCACTTCATCCTTCTCGGCTATTTTCTGTGTGATAGTAACAGAAACCGAAGCGGAATTAGAAATATAGGCTTCTTCTATTGCCGTGCTACCTTCTATGATATCACTGTAAATAGAGCGATAATGTACAACCAAACGTTTCTTAAAAGCAAAAGGCTCACTGTTCTCCTCCACATATAAGTATACATTCATCAACGGTTCTAATAATATCATATCTAGTAATGAGGTTTCTTCCAATTCCATACTCCAAATATTAAATTCCCCTTTTACTTTAGTTTCTTTCCCAGCGCCTATAACTAAATTAGGTAGGGCGTTTTGTATATTAGTAGCCGCACGAACATTATTATCTTTGTTTTTCTTGGAGTCGGCTGGCGATTCTATTGTGAGATAATTGCTGTCCAAATGATAGATAACCAAAGAGAAAGCTTCGCGCGCTGCCGATCGTAACTCTGAAGCTCCATCGGCCCTATCTGTCCATAGATGTAAATAGATGGTATTTTTGTCGGGTGTAGCTGTTTTGGGCAGAATAGTTACATCATAATTAGGCGTAGTTTCTGTTCGGTCGCCGGTGTAAACCCGATAAAATGGGCGCCCAAAATTATCATTATAACGGATATATGGTACATTCTCCGATACTATCGCGGCATTTAAGATGTCTATACCATCGGCAATACTAACATTACGACCCATTATTGTTGGTCGGTAGGCTATCGTATTAGAAGTAATGTCGAGCGGAGATAGTAGAATAGTTGGTGTTATCGCTGATAATTGTCTTTGTACGTTAATAATAGTAGTGCGTCGTTTAATTTCGGACGCAAAGTCCTCTTTATTCTTATTATACCAACGCGTGAATGTATCGTTTACTTGTTCCCACGTGGTAAATTTGTTTTTCGTTCTTTCATCCATGTTTTCATAAAATCCGTTGATCATAGCCAGCGATTCGCTTGCATTGCTATCTAGATTTTCGCCATTATTTTTAGCATTTTCTACCATCAAATAGTAATAGGCCATGATGATGTCATCTATCGTGATAGCAGAATTTAATTCTGTAATTATCGTGAACACATCACGTGGGTCGGTTTCTTCCCCGTTAAGATCGCTCACTCTCTCCCAAAATGGTTCGTAAATCAAATTCCGAGATTTATCTGTTTTATCTGATAGCTCATTTTGTCGTACAACGATTAACCGGGTGGGTGTTTCTAATTTTGCGGACCATTTATATAACAATGTGATCTCATTATCAAACGGTGTTGTTTCTATATTATTAGCGTTCATTCTGTCGTTAAAGTTGCTAAATAACAGTTAACAACTTTAGCAACTTAGCAAGTGAAAATACTATTTTATAATAAAATAGTATTTTATAATAAAATAATACGATCTCCACACGATAATTCTATTGATACGCAAAAGAATGGCACATCGCATGCATAATGCTAATTCTGCCCGTACTAATATCAATTCTGTTCATTTTTTACGCCAAGCCGCAGACACAACTGATAATAAGATTGATGAACAATCTATTATAATCAAAGGCAACAAAAATATGACTAGCGATGCTAGCAATACCAGCGAGCCAAGCGGAGCTTATGAACATATCGGAGGTGAAGATGATGTGTTCATTGTGGAAAACGATGGTAATTCTTTCAAATTACACCGCAAAACCTTGAAAGAGAATCTGCTTGAGCTCAAGAAATTTTCACATTCTAATGTCAGGCAACTTACGGCCGAACATACAGAATCTTTTCGTTCCGTGGTGGAAGCTATGAGTCTCCTGCATGGCACGCAGGCGCTTTATGATATTTTATTAACTGATATCCGTGCTATTTTTAGTAGTATTAAGGACGTGAAACCGGGCAGTGTGGCTGCATATTTTGTGGGCTGTTTCACAGATGACAAGTTCTCAGGTCCGCAAGGTTGTAGCCCTAAGTGTGCCTCTTCTTTGCCACCAGCCGATGGCACACCTGGTTATAGCAATTGCGAAGATTTAGTACTCATCTACTCGGAAGATGGTACTTTTTCGTCTTTGAATGAGAAGCGCTCTACGCACGCCTACATTTACGTGGAATCTGTGGAATTTGCAGGTTTTACGAAAGAGAATATCATACAGTTGCGCGATGCTGGTATCGAAAACTCTTCCATCATTTTCGGAAACAAGGACGGGTCTTATCGCGAGATTACTAGTGCTATGGCTATCAAACAATTACCACAACAGTCTGGCGGGAAAGTTAGTACTCAGAGCAGTGATTCTAATGTGGGAGGAGTTATCGTGCTCTCAATAATCGTGGCTATTATTATCTTTTTGATCTTCGTCTTCCTCTATCGCAACAGACGAGCGTAACTATCTTTTTATATTTGATCATGCGTAAATCTTACGTATGATTACTTTATTTCCGCTCTTCTAAATGACATCATTGTTTAGCCAACTATTCTATTACGATAACACGCATGTATATAGTGACGATATGTTTGCTTCTATGTGGAAAGATGATCGAGAGCAGTTTATAAGAATAGCTTTCTACCTACGGGGACATAACAATAGTTTTTCGGGGAACAATAGAATTATTACCCCGCGCGGCGAACATAAGATATTTTATCAGATTATTCGTTGGTTAAGTTATAATCAGCTAGCTGATCTGATTTTACTGTTGCCACTGATTCCCCGTTGTGGTTATTGGAAAGACCTACTCATGTTATTAGGTACGCCAGCCGAACCCTCCGTTCTGGCTCTGTTTGTTACGCAATTGCGGACGGATTTTCAAAACTACCATGGGCCAATCCGGAAGGATATTTCTATGTTAGCCAAGTGGATTCCTAATGAGGGAAGTTCTTATGATCGGGGATACAATGTCTATGGTAAGTTGACAAAACTTATGCGTATTAGTCGTAAAGCTTTACGCGTTAATTATTTGGTTCCTTTGCGACGATTTCTTAATATTACAGAGCAATTAATCACAGATAAGCATTGGGAAGTTATTTCTTATCTCCAAGTTCCAGCACGAGCTTTGAAATTACATGCTACTATTTTCCAAAGCAATGATAAGAAACGTTATGAGGAATTCATGAACAAAACATATATAACATATCCCTGGAAAATGTTTTTGCCAAAATTAGTGACGTGTACGTTAAGTGATATTCCCTATGATAATAACCGCGAGGTAATAATTAATCCCTCTCTTGTTTTAGCTATTGATATCTCTGGCGCTATGACCGGTTTTCCCTTTATATTGAGTAAAGCATTATTTGCAGAATCTGGGGCTAAATATTGGTTGCCCTACGAATATTTAGCCCCAGATTCTGCAGGCTTAACAGGAGGAAACGGAGTTACAGAAGTGAAAGAGACTAATGTTTTAACGCGTACGGTTTCGTTTCTAAAATTCTACAATAACGGGTTTGATATAAAAGATACTATATCTGCAGTGGATAAATTACCGATGTTGGAAGACACGGATAAATCCAAACATCTCATCATTCTGAGTAACTTTTTGGTTAACCCCACGGAATTTACTATGATAAGGAGATGCCATGTTACTTTTTGGGGCTTGAAAGACGCGCCAATAATTATCAAAGATTATCCCTTATTAACAATGATCGAAGGTTATGATGTCAACATTTACCAC
>Ga0315284_10010737_pt1 | contig 13044 bp, 5 predicted proteins | sample YL17G09_16_MG_FD_203696 | JGI IMG/M metagenome (GOLD analysis project Ga0315284, IMG submission 203696) | Sediment microbial communities from Yellowstone Lake, YNP, Wyoming, USA - YL17G09_16 | ecosystem: Environmental > Aquatic > Freshwater > Lake > Sediment | place: USA: Wyoming | collected... | reverse complement strand
TTTTTTCGTCGCGCTGTTTTTTTGCTCATCATCATTATTTAATACACAATTCAAAACGAAACAAAACTTCAAACAGCCCTGGGCCTCCGCAGGGATAACTTCGCAGACACCCACGCCCTCCTCTGCCTCCACGTCTGGCTCCTCCTCGTGCGCCTCCGCGCCGAGGGCGCCAGCGGCGCGCAGGCGGCCCAGCTCCTCTACGACTTTTTCTCCGACGACGCCGAGGTCAGGGTGCGCGCCGCGGGGGTCCGAGTCCGCGTCAGCAAGTGGCTGGCCGAGCTGGAGAAGATGTTTTACGGCGCGGCGACGGCCTACGACAAGGCGCTTGGGTCTCCCGGAGGTGGCGGCGGCGGCGGGAAAGAGGGACGAGGCTCTTCTCTCACGACCCGCCCCTTTGCGCCGCCGGCAGACGCTCGCCACGCCCTCTCCGACGCCCTGCTGCGCAACGTCTTCGGCGACGACTCCAGCAAAAGGCCCCAGGCCAACCTCCTGAGCGATTACGTCATCAGGGAGATCGCGTGCCTGGCGCAGACGGGCTCGGACGCCGTGCTGGACGGGAGGCTGAGGTTCACCGGAGGAGGCGGGGGAGACGTCAAGGATTCGGCGCCGGCGGCGAGCGCGGGTGCGGGCAGCGGTGGTGGCGCCGAAACCGCAGCTGCCTGAAGAGAAACTCTTTAGAAATACTTTTTCTCAGTTATACCAATCGATCACTTCTCAACCAACCCTTGTAGCACGTAAATTGAAGGAAAAAAAATCCTGTTTGAAGCGCGGGAGAGCCCGGGGCGGAAAAGGGCGCGGAAGAGGTCGAGTTTCGTTTTCCTATTGTCCGTCGAAAAAAAGAAAAAACACAAGTCGCTGTCTTTCTACAAAACAAAAACAGCGACACTTGTTCTCCTCTCTGCTGACGTTTGATCGATCTTCCTCTCTCTTCATCTGGTCTCTTGCTCTTTGGCCCGCAGCACAATGGCCCTCTCGGCGTCGAACAAGAAGAAGAAGACGTGAGTAGAAGCAGGTTCGGATGGACGTGTTTTTTTCCTTTCCCGATCTGGGCTTCTTGTGTCGCTCCATCTCCCCCTCTCGTTCTTTGTTCTCTCCGCCCCCTCTCGTTCTTCGTTCTTCGTTTGTCCGCGCTTGCTCACCAACTTTGGACTCAACATAAACACGCCTTAACAATCTCCAGGGAGAAGACCGCGGCGCCGGACTCCGGAGGCTCCCTCGCGGGCCTCGCGATGGTCGCGGCTGCCGCGGCGGCGCTCGTCTGGTGGCGGAGGAGGACGAATGCGCCCGGCCCTGCTGGCGGAGCTTCCCCCTCCAAGGGAAAGCAGGTGCGTCTGTTTTGTTGCGAGAGAGGAGGCGTACAGTTTGCACGGAAATGGAGAGAGAGAGGGGGGGGGGGGCTGAAAGAGAGCGTCGAAGAGAGCTGGTTAAAGCGAGAACTTGCTGGGCTCCACGCGAAACTTTCTCAACCCTTCAAACTTTTTTAAATCCCTCTTCTCAACCTCGACCCCTTTTTCTTCCTCTCTCTCACAAAAGATGCCTGCCCCGCGGCCAGCCGGGCCCCCCGGAGCCGGCCGCGGAGCGAGCAACAGCAACAAGAAGAAGAACAGGTCAAAGTTGCAGCGCAGGGCGGACCAGCAGTCCCGCGAGGGGAAGAAGCTGGACAAGGAGGCCTCGGCCGAGGTCGAGCGCAGGCGGCGCGACCCGAGCGACCCGAACAACACGCTCATCCTCAACTACAGTCGGTGGGAGGGGGACAAGCGCACGCAGCTGGACGGGAAGCAGGCCGCGACGAAGAGGACCTGAGGAGGCTTCATCTCCTCCTTCTCCTGGAGGAGAAGGAGGAGATGAAAAAGAAAGAGAAGAGAAGATGAAGAAGAAGTAACTTCGTTTTTTTGTTTTTTTTTGTAAAAACTCGCCCCACGAACTGCAGTATTTCTTTCCTCGCCTTGCGCGCTCTTTTCCTCTTTTTCAGCCCCCCGCCAACACAAAAGATAAGAAAAGGAGGAAGCGGTGTTGAAGTCATAAGGTTATCTCTTGTTTTTTGCATTGCTCTCTCCCCCTCTGGTTCAGATAGTTTTTTATTTTCGGGCGTTCCTCTCTGTCTTTGTTCTCTCCAACCCTCTCTCCCTCTCCCCCTCTCCCCTTCTCTCTCTCTCCAAAGTAAGGTCCATTGTCGTTCATTCCGCCATCTCGTCGTCGTCGTCGTCCTCCATGACGACCGTCTCTCCTGCGGCGTCGAGCAAGCGCAGGATCCTCGCCGCGTGCTCCGCGGCGGCCGCTCCTCCTCCTCCAGAAGAGCCGTTGCTCGCCGCAGCCGCCGCCGCCGCGACAGCGCGCACCTCGCCCCTCGCCTCGACCCCCTCCGCGTCGCCTCCGAGCAGCCGCGCCCTCGCGCCGGGAGAGGAGAGCAGCTCCGAGAGGCACTGGAGGGAGCGCTCGGCCAGGCCGCGGGAGGACGAGGCGGAGGAGCCGGCGCCGGACAGCGAGGCGTCGGCCGCGGCGAGCAGGGCCGAGAGCGCCGCGCGCGAGCGCAGCGGCGAGGCGCCCCCCCCCGCCGCCCCCCCCGCCTCCCCCTCCTCCTCGACGGCGCGGCGCAGGAGCTCGAGGAGGGCGGTCGCTGCGGAGCCGTGCTCCCGCTGGACGACGCCCCCCGCGGGGCGGACGAGCGAGGCGAGCGCGCCCGCGGGCCAGGAGCGCGAGCAGGCGAGCGCCGCGGCGAGCGCGGCGGCGGGGCCCCCTGCCCCCGCGCCGCCGGAGGCCGCCGGCCGCGCCGCCCTGGCCGCGGAGGCCAGGAGGCCGGCCGCGGCGTCGCGCAGGGCCTGGTCCTTTTCGCCGCCGCCGCCGCCCGCCTGCAGCGGGGGCAGCAGCACCGCGGCCAGGGATCGCGGGAGCAGCGGCAGCAGCAGGCCCGCCGAGGCGAGCCCGCGCAGCGCCGCCGCCGCCGGCGCCGGCGGGGCGCCGGCGCCGGCGAGCACGGTCGAGGCGGCCGAGGCGGCCGCGGCGCGCAGCGCCGCCGGGAGCCCCGAGCTCCCGACGGCGGCCAGCGCCGCGGCCAGGGTCGAGGGCGGGACGGACGAGGCCGGGGAGTCGAACATGGGCTTGAGGGCGGCCGCGAAGTCTGCGGCCGAAGAAGGGGAAGGGGAGGGAGCGCCGCGGAGCGCGGCCTCGACCGAGAGCCACGGCTCCAAAGGAGCAGCGGGAGCGTGCTCTTTCCCCTCCTCCCCCTTGTTCTTCTTCGCCGCCGCCGCGGCGGCCAGCATCGCCCCGACGTCCCTTCTCCCTGTCGCCGCCGCCGCGGCGACGGGGTCGACGACGACGCCGGCAGCGGCGGCGGCAGAGGCCCCCGAGGCGGGGGGAGCGGGGGCGGGAGCGGGGGGCCGCGGGCCGGCGGCGGCGGCGGCGGCGGCGGCGGCGGCGGCGGCCGAGGCCGGGGTGCCGTCGCCGCGGAGCTTCCAGCCCAGGGTCTTGCCCAGGTGCTTGGCCAGCAGCGGGATCTGCGCCCTGACCCACTTCGGGGAGAGCCCCTCGCGCGCGCCCTCGATGCCCCTCAGGAACGCGTCCGCGGCGGCGGGGCCGGACCTCAGCTCGGGGTGGTCGAGCAGGAATTGCGCGAGGGCCGGGAGGAGGTCGACGGGCCGCTCGGTCGGCCTGCGGCCCGGCGGGTTGCGGGCCCTCTTGGCGCGGGGCTCGTCGCCGTCGCCGTCGCCGCCTCCTCCGCTTCCCGCGCCTGTGCCTGTGCCTCCGCGGGAGGCGGAAGGAGAGGTGCCGTGCCCGGAGCCGGTGCCGTCGCCTCCTCCTCCGGGAGAGCGCCCGCGTCCGCTGCCGCCGCCCCCTTCGTCGCCGTCGTCCTTGCCCCCTCCGCCTCCGTCGAGCCCGTCGTCGCCGTCCTCGGCCGATTCGGGAGGGACGCAGATGCGCGCGGAGGCCGTCCAGGGCCTCGCCGTCAGTGCCGCGAGGAGCGTGGCCTCGGCGGCGAGGTGCTTGCGCGCCGGCGGGGGAGCAGCGGCGGCGCGAGCGGCGGAGGAAGGGGCGGAAGCGTTTTCCTTGGCTCCCTCATCGCCCTCTCCTCCTCCCTCGCCAGCGGCGGCGTCGGCAGTCGCCGCAGGCGCGGCGGCGGCGACGACCACGGCCGCGCTCGCCGGGTCCCGCAGCCTCGACATCAGCACGGGCCTGTTGGCCCTGCGCGCCGCATCCAGCTGGCCCGCCAGCAGGCGCAGGTAACGCTGCTGCGTGTCGGGCGCGACGCCGCCGCCGTGGGCAGCGGAGGCGAGAGAAGCCAGCTGCTGCGGCGGGAGCGCGTCGACCGCGGTCGCGTCGTTGGCGTAAGTATAGGGAGCGGCAGCGGCGCCGATCCCGCCGGGGCCAGCTGCGCCTCTGCCCCCCTCCAGTCCTCCGTCGACGTCCATGGCCCCCGCGAGCACGGCATCGGCGTCCAGGGGCATCCCCTCGCCGTCGGACAGGAACCCGTCGTCGACGACGAACCCGTCACCGTCGTCGCCGGCGACCGAGCCTGACATGACGGAGCCTCCGCGCCTGCCCCCGCCGCCTCCCCCCCCTTCGTCGTCCTCGTCGTCAGAGTCCAGGTCCTCGCCCTCGGGCTCGTCCTCCCACTCCTCGTCGGACGCGAGCTCGTAGTCGATCCCGGGGGCTCTCTCCAGCGGCCTTCGAGGCCCGACGCGGCCGCGCGCCTCCTCCGAGGCCGCCCAGCTGCCCCAGAAGGCGGGCCTCTTGGAGTCGGCCGGGTGCCAGATGAACTTGCGGCGCCAGGTCGGGGGCCGGGCGGAGAGGGGAGGGAGGACGAGGGAGGCAGCAGCAGCAGAAGAGAGCCTTTTCTTCTCATCCTCATCGATCATCATCATCATCTGGTCCTCCTCGGAGTCGCCGGCGCCGCTTCCCGCGGCCTCGAGCGCCGCGGCGAGGCTCGCGGCGATCGCCGCCTCGGCCGCCGGGCCGGACTTGCGCGCCCAGGCGGCCGGGAAGCCCCACCGGGGCCTGGGGCGGCGTTGGGACTTCCAGCGGTCCAGGGCGGCCTCGGTCAGGGAGGCGAGAGAAGCAGCAGCAGCAGCAGCAGCAGCAGAGGAGGAAGGCGAAGGGGCATCGCCGTTGGCCTCTTTCTCCTCGGTCGCCGTCGCCATCCTCTTCGCGGCCTCGGCCAGCTCCGCGTCGAAGGCCGCGAGGGCCTCGGCCCGCAGGGGCTCGGGCACCCTGGCGCAGAGGTGCGGCGGCGGCGGGAGGAAGCGGTCGTGGTAGCAGAGCTGCCTTCTGACGGTCGCCGGGGCTCCTCCCGCTCCTGTTCCCGCGGCGGCGGCCGCCGACGGGGGGCCCGCGCCGCCGCCATTGCCGTTGCGGTCGTCGCGAGCCCCCGACGCGGGCCCTGCCGAGGAGGACGGGACGGCAGCGGCGCGCTGGCGCGAGCCCGAGACGCTGCCTCCTCCAGCGGCGCCGTCACCGGCGGCCTTGGTCGTCGTCGTCGTCCTGGGCGAGGCCTGCACGAAAGTCTTGAAGAAGTTTTTTGACTTCTCGAGCGACTTTTCTGTGCCGAACGCCGAGGCCAGCTTGCCCTTGGGGGCCTTGCTGAGCGCGGCCTTTTCTTTTTCCTCGGCGAGCCTCTTGGCCTTCTCTGCCACGACGGCCTCGCGCTCGGCAGCCTTCGCGGCGCGCTCGGCGGCGAGCTTCTCCTGCTGCTCCTTCTTCTCGGCCAGGGCCCTGAGCCGCGCCTGCTCTTTCTCCTCCATCGCCCTCGCCTTCGCCTCGGCCTTGTCTTTCCTTTCCTGCTCTTTCCGGGCGTCCGCCTCGGCCTTCTCCCGGACGCGGCGCAGGTCCGCCTCGGCCCTCTCCTTCAGGAGGCGCTCCTTCTCGACTCTCGCGCGCTCTTTGTCGAGCCTGGCGCGCTCCTTCTCGAGCTCTCTGCGCTCGCGCTCCTCGGCCAGCGCGGCGCGGGCGGCGGCGGCGGCGGCCGCGGAGGCCGAGGCCTTTTTCGACGCTGCTGCTTCTGCTGCTGTTGCGGCAGCAGCGGTGGCGGCAGCAGCTCCAACAGCGGCAGCGGCAGCAGCGGCGTCGAGTTGCGGAGCAGCAGCAACAGGAGGAGCAGCAGCAGCGGCAGCAGCGACGGCGGAGGAAGAGGAGGAGGAAGCATCGAGGTCGACCCTCGGCGTCGCGGCGAGCCTGGCCAACGCCTTCCTGCTCCTCACGCTCAGCGCCCCGCCGTTGGCCTCCGTCGCCGGCTTGTCCCCGGCAAGGGCCGAGCGAGCGGCCGCGAGCGCGCCGAGGCGGGCGGCGACGCGCGTCGCGGCCGCCTTGCTGGCGGCAGCGGCGGCCCTGAACTTGGCCGGCGCCCTCCGCGGCTCGCGGAGCTCCCAGTGCCACAAGCGCCCGGGGGCCGCGTCCTCGAGCGAGTTGCCTCCGGCGAGCCTCCTCGAGGCCGCGACCTCGGCCTCGGCCAGCGAGGAGCAGCCGACGAGGGACCTCTTGGCCAGGGCCAGGATCTCGCTCTTGACGACGTCGACGGACAGGAGGGCGGCGGCGGCGGCAGCGGCTGGGGCGGCAGTCGAAGCGTCTCCTCCTTCCGTCCCCGCCTCGGACAGGGTTGCGGCGGAAGTCTCCCCTCCGAGGGCGGCGCAGACGCGCGCGGAGAGCTCGGAGAGGGGATCGCCGCGGTCGACGAGGAAGGGCGCGAGCTCGAGCGGCGTCGGCGCCCCCTGCGAGGCCAGGCGCCGAGGAGGAGGGAGAGGGGCTGCTTCAAGGCGAGGCCAGGGGGTCAGCGGTGGCCTCGCGGAGAAGGCCGCGGCGAGCTGGGAGGCCTCTGCGTCCCAGAGGACGACGAGGGAGAGGCGCTGGGCCGCGGAGAGGGATGTGGTTTCGGCGGTGGTGGACGAAGGAGGAGCGGAAGAAGTGGGAGCGGCGGCGGCAGCGGCGGCGGTGGCGTTGTCGAGGTTCATCGTCGCTGCCGCTCGCTCCTCCTCAAGGGCAGTAGGAGCGGCTTGCACCTTCTCCTCCTCCTCTTCTTTTTCTCCTTCGTCGGCAGCAGCCTCGTGGATCACAGCGCCGTCGTCGTTGACAGCAGCAGGAGGAGGAGCGGCAGCAGCAGCGGCGCCCGCTTCCTCCATCGGCTCAACACCGTCGCCATGCTGAGCCTGCTTTGACGCTTCTTCTTCGGCGGCGGCGGCGACGCCGCCCTTCGCCGCGTCTTCTGTGGCGGCGCTCTCCTTCTTCTTCTCTGCTGCTGCACCCGCGCCCGGCCCGCGGCGAGGAAGAGCAGATGCCTTCTTGGTTTTTGCCTGGAGAAAGGGAGGGGGAGAGTGGAGGTAGAATGAGAAGGGTGAGTTGCTTGAAACGAGTCAATTGTTGGGAATCGTTTTTTTTCGAAAAACAACGCTCTCTCTCTCTGTTCCTCTCTCTCTCTCTTCCTTCCTCTCTCTCACCGCGTCATCATCGACGACCGTGACCGTGACCGAGGCATCGGCAGTAGCAGCAGCAGCAGCAGCAACAGCGGGGGGCTTCTGCGGATTGCCGCTGTCGCCTTCGACGATGAGCTGCGAAGGCTCCTTCGTTGCCATCATCACCGCCGCATCGGCGTCGACGACGAGAGGAGGAGGAACTTGTCCTTCTCCTCCTTGGGCGCTGGGCGCGGTCGGCGCCCTCTTCCAGAGCTGCTTGAGCGTCGGGGCCGCCATCTCTCTCGCGAGGGAAGTCAAAAAAGAAGAGCAGGGGCCTCGAAGAACGAAAAGGGAAAAAAGTAGAAAAGAAGCGAGAGAGAGCTGTCGTTCCTCTCGAGAGCTCTCCTCTTCCTTTTGAAAAAATGTGCGGCAGGGCCATCGAAAAGGCGAGAAAAACTTACACAAGAAAAAGAAACAAGGCGAGAAAATCGTACACAAGAAAAAGAAACAAGGAGCAGTGAACGCCAAGGCAAAAAGAAAAACAACACTCTACGACGACGGCGACGAAGCAGCGGCGGGCGCCTTGGGAGAGGAGCGGGGAGAAGAAGCACTCCCTTCCGCTCCCCCGCTCCCTCCTCCTCCTCCCCGGCCCCCGCGGCCGCGGCGCTTGCCTCCGCGCGGCGTGCCCCCTCCTTCGCCGCCTCCGCGCGGCGTGCCCCCTCCTTCGCCGCCGCCGCCGCTTTTCTTCCCCGCCGGAGCCTCTCCTCGCCCCCGCTGCTGCCCTCGCCTCGGAGACGCGGGGGGGGCCGCCTCCTCCCCCGCCTCCCTCCCCGCTCCGCTCCCCGCCCCTCGCTCGATCTCCCGCAGCGTCCACGCGCCCTCCCCGTCCGACAGCGCCAGCTCGGCGGCGTGGTGCCTGAGCAGCGCGGCCCGCTGCGTGACCGTCACCAGCGTGATGCCCAGACTGCGCGCGTGCTCGTAGAGCGAGGCCTCGACGTCGACGCTCGTCGCGTTGGTGCACTCGTCGAGCACGCCGAAGCGTGGGCGGTGGAAGAAGAGCCTCGCCATGCCGAGGCGCTGCTGCTCGCCCAGCGAGAGCACCTCGCCCCACTCGGCGACCGCGGAGCAGCCCCAGCCGCCCTCTCGCTCGACGAGGTAGGAGAGGCGCACGACGCGCGCGAGCGCGTCGAGCTCTGCGTCGAGGGCCGCGAGCGCCGCCGCCTCCGACGCCGCGCCGCTCCCCTCCGAGTGCTTCGCGGCGGCGGCGCGCGCCGACAGCGGGTAGGTGACCTGCTCGCGCAGCGTGCCGATCGTGGTGTACGGCCGCTGCGGCACGTAGAACACGTCGGCGGTGTCCAGGGGGCCGCCGGCGCTCCCGGCCTCGCCGCCGCCGGGAGACCGCACCGTGCCCGAGACGAGGGGCCAGAGCCCGCCCAGCACGCGGAAGATCGACGACTTCCCGGAGCCGTTGGGCCCGGTGACGAGCAGCGACCGGCCCGGGGCGACGGCGACGGAGAGGCGGCGCGCGAGGAGCTTCCCCGCCGGGGTGACGACGTCGACGCCGTCGAACTCGATGGAAGGAGAGGGCCGGGCGCCGGCCGAGGGGAGAGGAGGCCCTCCGTCCCTCGCCGCCGCGCCCGCGCCCGCCCCCTCTCCTCCGCCCTGCTCTCCTCCTCCGCCCGTCTTCGAGTGCAGCCTCTCCGCCGCCTCCACCGCCTCCAGCAGCTGCGCCACCCTCCCGACCCCTCCGCCCAGCTCGGCCAGCCGCTTCCCCAGCGCCAGCAGCTCCCCGAACGCGGAGAAGCACGCGGTGACGACTCCGGCGAGGTACCGCATGTCGTTGACGAGCCTCCCCTGCGCCGCGACGTCGCTCGCGTCCTCCGGGGAGTGGTCCAGGGCGTAGAGCACCGTCAGGGCCCAGGTCACGTTGTGCGGGAGCTGCTTGGAGAAGAAGTCGTCCGCGACGGCGTGCGCCCAGCGGGCGCGGGCCAGGGCGCGCGAGTGCGAGAGCAGCTCGCGCAGGCGCGCGCCGACCGTCGCGGCCTCGCGCGCGCCGCCGCCGAAGAACGCGACCGACTCGGCGTGCGCCCGGAGGCGCGCGTGCGACCCCCGGAACGCCCCCTCGAGCCTGTGGTCCTCGGCGGACAGGCGCCCAAAGTCCGGCGTGAGCGCGCGCAGGCAGCCGAAGCCGACGGCGGCGTAGAGGTACAGGACGGCCATGCCGCGCGCGCGCGTCAGCGCCCAGAGCCGCGACGAGAACCACGCGAGGTCGAAGACCGGCTTGACGAGGCACGGGATCAGCTCCGCGAGGTCCGAGCAGAGGCGCTCGACGTCGCGCGTGGCGCGCGCGTCGACGTCCGAGATGCCGGAGAGCGAGCGCACGGTGTAGAGCGTGGTGCGGCCCCTGAGCAGGCCGCGGTGCAGGGCGGCTGTCAGCTGCGCCCTCCAGCTCAGCGCGAGCGACTCTCCCAGCGCGCGCAGCGACGGCGCCAGGATCGCGGACGCGCCCGCCTGCGCGACCGAGAGGCCGATCAGCCGCGTGAACGAGCGCAGGTCCTGGCGGAGGACGTACTCGACCGTCTTGCCGTTGAGGGCGCTCATGCGGTCCTGGAGCAGCGAGCGCGCCGCGACGACGGCGAGGATTGCGGCGACCTGCCGCGTGCCGCCCGTTCTCCTCTTCCTGGTGCTGACGCTGCTGCTTCCGCTCCCTCCGCCGCCGCCGCCGCCGCCGCCGGGAAGCAGCAGTCCCAGCACGCGCTTCCACCGCGGCCACAGCGCCTCGGCCGAGTCCGCGGCCGTGGGCCGGAGCTGGTCGCAGAGGGGATGCAGCGCGAGCTCCAAGGCGCGCGCGGACTCGGCGCCCGGCGGCGGCGACGAGGCCAGGAGCCTGCCCAGGCGCGCGCCGTCGCCGTCGCCGTCGCCGTCGTTGGCAGCTTGAGAAGAACCGGAGGCCCCGTGCTCGGCCTCGGCGGCGGCGTGCATCCCTTCGAAGCACGCCCCGGCGTCGTCACCGCGGCGCTTCTCCTTGGCCTCGTCGCCGTCGCCGCCCAAGCCGCCCCCGCTCGTCAAAACGCCTCCGCTCCCGCCTCCCCCCTGCCTCCGCCGCATCCCTTCGTGAACGCTCCACCCGCCCTCCCCGTCCAGCGCCAGCACCAGGTCGTGGAACGCGACGAGCGCCGGGCGGTGGCTGATCGTCACGCACGAGCAGCCCAGGTTCCTCACCGCGGCGCAAAAGCGTGCCTCCATGTCCGTCGTGACGCCCGAGGTGCACTCGTCCAGGATCGCGAACCGCGGCCTGTGGAAGAAGAGGCGCGCCATGCCCAGGCGCTGCTGCTCGCCCAGGGACAGCTGCGCGCCCCAGTCGACGACGGCGTCGGCGCCGAACCCGGCCTCGCGCTCCAGGAGGTGCCCCAGGTCGACGGCGTCGAGCAGCTCCCTCAGCCGGGGCTCGGGGACAACGTCGGGCTCGCCGGGGGAGCGCACGCGGGGGTAGATGATCTGGTCCTGCAGGGTGCCGACGGTGACGTAGGGCCGCTGCGGGACGTAGAAGATGTCCGACGCGAGGCCCGCGGAGGCAGAGGAGGAGGAGGACGAGGAAGCGGAGGAAGGAGCAGATCCCGAGCCCGAAGAAGGACCCGCGGCGGCGGCGGCGGCGCCGGCGGCGGCCCCGGGCTTCCTGACGACCCCGGCCGAGAGCGGCCAGAGCCCGCCCAGCACCCGGAACAGCGACGACTTGCCGGCGCCGTTGGGCCCCGTCACGAGCAGGTTGGTGCCCGCCGGCACGCGAAGGCAGAGGTCGCGGACGAGGGCCGCGCCCGAGGGCGTGACGACGTCGCAGTGGTCAAACTCAATGCCGCCCTCCCAGGCCTCGATCCTCCCCGCCCCCGCCCCCGGCGAAGCGGCGGGACCGGCGGGGGAAGAGTCGGAAGAGGAGGGGGCGGCGCCGTTTCCGTCGGTGAGCAGGAGCGGAGCGGGACAAGCCCCCGCGATCCTGCCCGCGCCGCTCTTCCTCGAAGCTCCCCTCCTGCCGGAGACATCGTCCGCCGCCCGCTGCAGCGCCGCGACCCTGTCCGCGTGCGCGCCCAGCTTCGCGGCCTTCCTCGGGCCCTGGGCGAGGTTGCCCAGGGCTGTGAAGAGCGAGATGATGACGTTTGTGTGGTAGCTGCGGTTGAGGTCGAACGTTTTTTGTTTTTTTTCCTTTGAAGAAAAAGAGTGAGAAGAGAAAAAGCTTCTGCGCCCCGCTGCCGCTCCACTCGAGGGAAAGAAACAGGAGAGAGCTTCTTCGCCCCGCTGCCGCTCCGCTCGAAGACCAAACTCAAAACCCCTTCCCTCACCGCATGTTGGCCAGCATCGACGCCCTGCCCGTCACCCCCTCCCCCGGCCGCAGGTCCCCCCTGAAGAACGGGCCGATGATCAGCACGACCGCCACCGTCGCCGCCGCGTACTTGGTCGTAAAGTCCTGCAGCATGGCGAAGCGCCACTGCGTGTGGATCACGTGCGCCGCGTGCCTCGCGGCCTCGGAGAACGCGCCGCGGACCAGCACGCCCTCGCGCTCGACGCCGCCGTAAAATGCGACGGGCTCGGCGTTGGCGGCGAGGCGGGCGTGGAGGTGGCGGTAGCTGCCCTCGAGGTCGGCCTGCCTCTTGATGAGCTTCCCAAAGTTCGGGGCCGCGCCCATCGTCGCGCCCCCGGCCCCGAAGATGTAGGCCAGGATGGCCAGCGTGTACCTGTGCGTGCCCGAGTAGGACCGCAGCTCGCGGGAGAAGAAGGCCGCGTCGACCAGCGCCTCGACGGCCTCGCGCGCCAACGCGGCGGCGCCGTCGGCGAGCCGCGGCACGTCCTCGCAGATGCGCGCCTCGGGGTTGGCGATGCCGTGGGACCTGTCGACGGCCGCCAGCTTGTAGTACGTCATGCCGTCGAAGTAGGAGTCGTGGATCCGTTCTGTCAGGCTGGCGCGCCAGTCGCGCGCGACCGAGGACGCGACGCGGGCCGCCGTCGACTCGATGCCGGCGGCGACGAGGCAGAGGAAGACGTTCTCGGCGAAGTCCCGCGCGAAGAGCGGGACCTGCCTCAGGAACGCCGCCCGGAACATGTAGCCCTGCACGCGCGCGAGGCGGTTGGCGACGGCGGTGCGGGCGACGGCCAGGGCGAGGAGGGCCAGCAGCTTTGGCTTGGCCAAGGGAAGAAGGTATCGCATCGTGGGCCAGAAGGCTGGAGGGGGGCGCCTTTGCCGGATTGCCACCTTATTGGCTGCCGCTGCTGCTGCTGCTGACTTGCTGCCGTGGGAAGGGGAGGCGGCTGCGGCGAGGGCTTTGGCGGCGTGGCTGGGAGGAGTTTTCGGGTTTGAGGATGACAGAGAGATCGAGAAGGTTGAGATCGTTCTGCGCTCGCTCTCCGACCGGGGAATAGCCTCGTCTTCTTCTCTCTCTCTTACCTCTGGTGACTCCTGTGCCTCGAGGCGCGCTTCTTCTTCTCAGCCGCAGAGTGCGCAGCGTAGCCCGCCGCCGCGGCGGCCGCGGCGAGCAGCGCTGCGGCGGCGAGCGCCGCCCGGCCCCTCGAGCGATGGCTCTTCGGGACCGCGAGCAGGAGCATCGAGCGCGCCCGCGCGTTGGGCTTCTGCGCAGAGGGTGAGGACATTACAATACGCGCGCGCGGGAGCGCGTTAGGC
>Ga0315284_10010735_pt1 | contig 13045 bp, 11 predicted proteins | sample YL17G09_16_MG_FD_203696 | JGI IMG/M metagenome (GOLD analysis project Ga0315284, IMG submission 203696) | Sediment microbial communities from Yellowstone Lake, YNP, Wyoming, USA - YL17G09_16 | ecosystem: Environmental > Aquatic > Freshwater > Lake > Sediment | place: USA: Wyoming | collected... | reverse complement strand
TACTTGGGACCTAAATCATTGATTATTGCGGGATTTCTGACTGGCGTCCTCACTATCCACCGGCGGATTAGCGCGATGGGTTATTTCCGTGGCAGAGCCGCGGAGCAATGGGACGAAATACTGCGAATTCCAAAGAACTGCAACAAACGGAATTGTTTGTCCTACGGGCGGTAGCCGAGCAGGAAACGGCGGTATTGTCCGAGCGCCATGAGCGGCCAATAGTGCCGGTAGTAATGGTATTTGAGGTAGAAGACCCGCGGGAAGCCCGTCCCGGTCCATTCATCTTCTTCCCAAGTCCCTTCCGCTGTCAGACCTTCGAGCAGAAATGCCACGCCGCGGCGCACAGCGGGGCTGTTTCCCTCCCCTGCCGCCAGCAAGCCGATCACGGCCCATGCGGTTTGCGATGCGGTCGAGGGCCCGAGTCCTTTGCGCGACGGGTCATCGTAGGTATCACAGCGTTCTCCCCAACCTCCGTCAGGTTGCTGCACCGATATGATCCAGTCGACCGCCTTTCTGACATACGGCTGTGACATGTCCTCGCCAATGAGTCTGAGTCCGCGGAGCACCTGCGGCGTGCCGTACAGATAGTTGACGCCCCAGCGCCCGAACCAGCTGCCGTCTGCACACTGGTCCTTCCTCAGAAAATGCATCGCGCGCTTCACCATCGGGTGCTGCGGGTTGTAGGTCGCGGGTGCGATTGTGGCAAGCATCTCCAGGGTGCGTGACGTGATGTCGGCGGTGGTAGGATCGATCATCGCGTTGTGATCCGCGAAAGGAACCTTGGTGAGAAAGGCCTTATCGTTGTCGCGATCGAAGCTGGCCCAGCCGCCGTCTTCATTCTGCATCCCGCAGAGCCAGATCAGTCCGCGTGCGATGGCATCATCGACCTCCTGGCGTTCGCCAGGCGCCGACGCCCAACGCAGCGCCATCATCACCATGATCGTATCATCCACATCCGGATAGAACTCATTGGCAAACTCGAAAAACCAGCCGCCGGGCGGCGCAGGATTTTTGATGTGCCAGTCTCCGGGGCGCTTGACTTCTTTCGAGAGCAGCCAGTTGACGGCCCGCCGCACCCGTTCGCCTTGCGGATCTACGCCGGACTGCAGGAGCGCGTAGGCTGAGAGAGCGGTATCCCAGACCGGGGATTTGCAGGGCTGGATGCGAATGGAATCGTCGGCAGGATCGTAAATCTCGAGCTCATCCAGCTCGCGCAATCCTTCCGCCATCAGCGGGTGATCGTCCGGATAGCCTAGGACCTTGAGAGCCATGACACTGTTCATCATGGCAGGCAGGATGGCGCCGAGGCCGCCCGAAGCCTTGAAGCGTTCGATCATCCATTTTTCCGCCTTCTTCAGTGCGGCCCGCCGTGCGGTCCTGATGGGAAATTTCTCTGCAATCTTGAGCGCCTTGTCGGTCAGGAGAAAGAAATTCTCCCAGGAGAATGCCTGTTTGGTGCGCTGCAGGCTCAAGTCGGCGTGCGCGCGTCCGCCCACAAAAAGCTCGTCCATCTGGCACTCGGGCGGCAGCGGGCAGAGCGGCTTCAGTGCATAGATCACCGACAACGACACGAAAATCGCGCGCGACCACGATGACATCTCATAGATGTTGATCGGCGCGATGGCGGGAATAAACATCATCTCAGGCGGGATCGCAGGCACATGCTCCCAGTCATACTGATCAAACCAGGCGAGATGGAATTTGGTGTAGGTGTTCGCCTTGGTCGCTCCGCCGAGCCGGAGGATTGCGTCGCGCGCCCGTTGCATGTCCGGTTCGTCGGCCGATACTCCGGCTATCTTCAAGGCAAAATAGCTTAATACGGAGACCGAGATTTCCACCGGCCCGTTGGGGTAAATCGGCCAGCCGCCCTCCGGCAGCATGGCGCCGCGAATCACTTTGGCGTATTTCTGGATCCGGGGGTCGTCACGCTTGCCGAAGAAGGTCCGGAAGAGTATGAGGTAGCTTTCCAGGGTGGTATCCGCTTCCAGTTCGGCCACCCAATAACCCTCGGGATTCTGCCGATCCTTGAGCCATTTGCTGCTCCTGGCGATGGCGGATTCGACTTGGCCGATCGAAGGCGCGGGCGCTCCGAATGGCATTGCCGCGGATCCGGCGGTGCGCGAGTCAGCGATGGACGGCAACTGGAATGTCATTTCGGGAGTGCCATCTCCTGCCATGCTCATCGCAGCCTGCCACCCGAACCCGGGCATGCCTGTGAGCAATTCCTGCAGGCGCTCGCACCAGGCCTTTCTGGTCTCATGTTTCGAGTCGCTTCCTCGATTTTTCGATCTCGCGGGATCATCATCGGGCATGCCGGTCATCCTCATCTGCTGTCCCCCTCGTATTCCCTAATCGACATGCTGCTCAGCTGCCGTCCGGCGCAGGCTTGCCTGGAGAAGCACAGGTTCAAGGCGCACTACGATGTTACCGTCACCGAAATGTCGATGCCAGTGCGTACGCCCTGGGTCACGACACAGTAGTCCTCAAACATCCCGATGCAGCGCGCGATCTTCTCTGCGTCGGCAGCATCGAACTTCGGCTCGATCTCCACATTGATTTTGCCAATGCGCAGTCTTCCCTTCTCGTTTCGCGCATACCAGACCTTGACCGTGGTGTGCAGGCTGTTGATGTCGGCGCGCACCTTGCGTGCGCTGAAGAGAAAGCTGGCGCTGAGGCAGTTGCCGACGGCGGCCGCAAGCAGGCGCGACGGATTCGGTGCGCTATCCTGGCCGAGCGGCGGCGGTTCGTCCAGGAGCAATTCGGGATACTGTTCCTTGTCGAAAGTGACGCGGAACTGAAAATCCTGGATCTGATCCATGGTAATCGTGATCTGTGCCGGTTCTGATGCAATGGTTGTTCCAGGCGGTTCTGGCTTCATAGTTTCACCCCTCCGGGGCCGGATCTCCGGTTCCCAGGCAAATAATTGCAAACCCGGTACTGAAAGCCTCGCGACTATGGTACCTTTTCTATGGTGAGCCGCAAGCATATATGAACATCTTCCTGGGAGGAGCCCTATGAAACACGCTCTGATTCCTGTCGTGGCATTGGTGATCGCTTTTGCCTGTGCACCTGCATTTGCGCAGGAAAACAGTGATGTAGGCGATCGCGTGGTGCGCGGCGCAGTGGTGCTGAAAGAGATCATGGATACCCCGGACAAATCGATTCCACAGGATCTGCTGGATAAATGCGCCTGCGTGGCTGTGATCCCCAACATGGTAAAGGGGGCATTCGTTATCGGCGCGAACTATGGCAAAGGAGTCATCTCCTGCAGAACGGACAACAGCAAGGGCTCCTGGAGTCCTCCATCCATGCTGATGATAGGCGGGGGCAGTTTCGGCTTTCAGATCGGCGCCCAGGCCACCGATGTCGTTCTGGTGATCATGAATATGAGCGGCATGGAAAGCCTCCTGGACAGTCAATTCACGCTGGGCGGCGACGCATCGGTTGCGGCCGGGCCGGTGGGCAGGAATGCAGCAGCAAAAACCGATATCTTGATGGGGGCCAAGATCCTTGCCTACTCGCGTTCCAAGGGTGTCTTCGCAGGCATAAGCCTGAATGGTGAAGTGGTAAGGGCGGATAAAAATGCAAATTTTGTCCTATATAAAAAAGACCTGAGTGCCAGGGACATCCTTTTCCGTGGCATGGCAGAGCTGCCCCAAGACGCCAAGATCTTCATAGATGAGCTGACCAAGATAAGCCCGAAGCAGAAGAAATAATGTGGGCGGGCGGCGATACTCGCCGATGAAGACACGGGAAGCGCGGCTGAACCGGCATCTGCCTCGAGCTGAAGGATTCCGGAAGCGGGGTCCTTCCCAGAATGAATGGTCAACCGCATTGACTACGTGACCGATATTTGTTAGTTTTAACCGCCGGCCAGGAGCCTGGCTCCCGGCGGCAAATAGTGCCATTGCTCCTCAGTAGCTCAATGGTAGAGCATTCGGCTGTTAACCGAAGGGTTGTAGGTTCGAGTCCTACCTGAGGAGCCATAAAATCAATCACTTAGAGCCTCCCAAAATCCCCCATAGCACAGAAAACCGGAAATTGTGCCCATGACCTCTCAAAAAGTGGCTTCTTGCGCCATCCACTCGATGAGGTCCACTATCTCGAATGCAAGATCATCCTGAAGCCCGACCGCATCACCTCGGTACAGAGCTTCCTTGATTTCGCCAAGCTCGTGCGTCGTGTCGCGGACGAGTCCGATGTTGGGCTGTCCGCCGGTCACCTGGCTGGCCAGAGGCCCCAGATCAGAGAAGTGATCTTCTTGGACACGGCGCACTTCAAGCTTTACAACAACGCGTTCATCTTGTGGCAGCCCATCAAAGACGCGTCATCCCAGGCAGAGCGCATTTCGAGTTCATCGCCGCCTGCGGCTGTTTGTGCCGCTCGAAGAATCGGCATCACCCTTAGCTACCTGCATATTCGTGGTCTCATTGATGATTCCGACTGACAAACTGCGGCGAACTTGCGGGTCGGCCGAGAATCTTTACCATACGCAGTTTCGCTCAGATTGCCGGCGAGGAGCTGTTGCGGAATTCCAGGTTTGACATCCGGCCTAAATGTCAGTAGATTACTATCTGCGTCAATTTATCAGATAGGAACTCGTTGTGAAAGTCGAGAGCATCAAGGTCGAGCGACGGATCGAGCAGTTCAAGTCGGCTGCCAAGGAGGCCGGCGTCAAGCTAACGCACCAGCGCCTCGAGATCTTCCGCGAGGTCGCGTCGAGTCTGGAACACCCGAATGCCGAGACCGTGTTCCGCGCCGTTCAGGCTCGGATGCCGACGGTGTCGCTCGACACCGTGTACCGGACGATGTGGATGCTCAACGACCTTGGGCTTGTCACCACGCTCGGCCCGCGTCGTGAGAGCGTGCGCTTCGACGCCAACATCGAGCATCACCACCACTACGTCTGCGTCCGCTGCGGGTTGGCGAGGGACTTCGAAAACGCCAAGCTCAACGCGCTTCGCATCCCCGACGCCGTGAAGGAATTCGGCAGCGTCGCCGCCACGCACGTCGAGGTCCGAGGCATTTGCGACAGCTGTGCAAAGAAGGAAGCCGAGAAATCCGTATCCAAGAATCCCAAACAGCCGCAAGGCCACGTAAGGAGAAAGACATGACAGACAAGAAGAAGCTAACCACCAACGCGGGCGCGCCCGTCGTCGACAACCAGAACATCATGACCGCGGGTCCCCGCGGGCCGGCGTTGCTGCAGGACGTCTGGTTCCTGGAGAAGCTCGCCCACTTCGATCGTGAGGTGATCCCTGAACGCCGCATGCACGCCAAGGGTTCGGGTGCCCATGGCACCTTCTCGGTTACCCACGACATCACCACGTACACCAAGGCCAAGATCTTTTCCGCTGTCGGCAAGAAGACCAACCTCTTCGTGCGCTTCTCCACTGTGGCTGGCGAGCGTGGAGCGGCGGACGCCGAGCGCGACATCCGGGGCTTCGCTATCAAGTTCTACACCGAGGAAGGCAACTGGGACCTTGTCGGCAACAACACTCCGGTTTTCTTCCTGCGGGACCCGCTCAAGTTCCCGGACCTCAACCATGCGGTGAAGCGCGACCCCCGCACCAACCTGCGCAGCGCCCGCAACAACTGGGACTTCTGGACCTCGCTGCCCGAGGCGCTACACCAGATCACGATCACCATGAGCAACCGCGGGATTCCGTACTCCTACCGCCACATGCACGGCTTTGGCAGCCACACGTTCAGCCTGATCAACGCCAAGAACGAGCGCTTCTGGGTCAAGTTCCACCTGGTCTGTCAGCAGGGCATCAAAAACCTGACCGACGCCGAGGCCGAGGCGATCATCGCCAAGGACCGCGAGAGCCATCAGCGCGATCTGTACGACAGCATCGAGAAGGGTAACTTCCCGAGTTGGAAGATGTTCATCCAGGTGATGGCCGAGAAGGACGCGGCCAAGTGTCCCTACAATCCGTTCGACCTGACCAAGGTCTGGTTCCACAAGGACTACCCGCTGATCGAGGTGGGTGTCATGGAGCTCAATAGAAACCCAGAGAACTACTTCGCCGAGGTCGAGCAGTCGGCCTTCAACCCCGCCAACATCGTGCCCGGCATCGGCTTCTCGCCGGACAAGATGCTGCAGGGTCGCCTATTCTCGTATGGCGACGCCCAGCGCTATCGTCTCGGCGTCAACCACCACATGATCCCGGTGAACGCGTCGCGTTGCCCTTTCCACAGCTACCATCGCGACGGCGCCATGCGGGTCGACGGCAACCACGGCAGCACGCTCGGCTACGAGCCCAACAGCTACGGCGAGTGGCAGCAGCAGCCGGACTTCGCCGAACCGCCGCTCAGCATCGAGGGCGCCGCCGATCACTGGAACCATCGCCAGGACGACGACTACTACTCGCAGCCCGGTCTTCTCTTCCGCCTGATGACGGCCGAGCAGAAGCAGGTGCTCTTCGAAAACACGGCGCGCGCCATGGGTGACGCTCCCAAGGAGATCAAGATCCGCCACACCGGCAACTGCATGAAGGCCGATCCCGCCTACGGCGAGGGCGTGGCCAAGGCGCTAGGCATTCCGATGAGCGAGGTCCCGAAGAACGGATAGCTAATGCATCTGGGCAACGCGAATAGCGGGAGACCGCCGGAACGAGACGCAATAATGGGTACACGAGGTCGTGAGATCGCCGGAAAATGACCTGCTGCCAGTCAAGTGGGCACAACCTGGACACAGACCGGATCCTGCACCGCGTCCTGTCCTTACTGAAAAGTCGAACTGGAGCAGAGTGGCTCGCCCCGGCTGGTTTCGACGCAGGCGAATAGCCACGGACTCATCATTCCCTTGATCCCGGAAGATGAGGCTGGGTACCGTAGCCGAACCGCGGCTTTCCTGGAATATCTCCCGATTGAATATCCGCCTTGGTCAATTTATCCACGGCGTTCAAGCGGAGGATGCCTCGGATCAGCACGGCACCATGATTCGCAAAGCCATCCCTGAGAGCATACAGCTGCTTGCACTCGATGTCCTGAGGAGTGCACGAGGAAGAGCCTTGGTTAATCTTAGGAAATGCCAAAAGCAGTCCAGTTCCATTTTGGAGTATGGCTCAAGGCAGCAAACCTTCATTTGCATCGCCGGGGCGGGCTGAAGCCCGCCGCCACTGTAAGCAGAATCATGGGTTGCGAAGGATTATGGTGGATGCGGGTGTTGGCTTGCGGGTGAGGAACCGGTCCGAGAATAAAGCCATAATCCAACAAACATCGGGATCGGCATCGAAGATTCCAGGCCGCAAATGCGCTATTGATGAAAAGATTCTTATCTTGGCACTTGCTACTTTGTTGCCTTGAATGCCCGTGGTTTTCTTTTCATTTTGACCATCCTCTGCTATTGTCAGCCCATCCTGGAGGACAGACCATGGTTACATTTCGACGTCACGCATTTTCAGTCATCGTTCTGGCTGCCGCGCTCGCATGTGCTGCGCTGGTCGCTCAGACCAAGACGGCAGCACCGGCTCAAACCAAACCCGTGGCAATCGCACAGGCGCACGCCACTCCCGGGAAGGTTACGAGCCCGAAAGAAGAGTGGGGCCACAACGTTGGCGACGATTACTTTCTGGCCAACTATCAGAAGCTCATTGCCTATTGGCACAAGCTGGAAAAGGAATCGCCGCGTGTCCATGTCCGGGAGATCGGCAAGACCACGGAGAAAAGGCCGCAGCTCATGGCGATCATTACTTCGCCGGAGAACTACAAGCAGCTTGATCATTACAAGGATATCTCCGCGCGGCTGTCTCACGCCGAGGGGCTGACCGATGAGCAGGCGCGTGCCCTCGCGATAGAGGGCAAGACGGTCGTCTGGATCGACGGCGGGCTTCATGCCACCGAGGTGCTCGGCGCACAGCAGTTGCTGGAGATGGTCTACCAGATGGCTTCGCTCACCGACGAGGAAACCCTGCGGTTTCTCGATGACGTCATCCTGTTGTGCGTCGCGGCCAATCCGGATGGCATGGATCTCGTGTCCGATCAGTACATGAAGTACGGCAACATGAGTACGCCCGTTCTCTACAATCACTATGCGGGCCACGATGACAACCGCGACTCCTTCATGAACGCGCTCGATGAAACCACGAACGTGAGCCGAGTCATGTATCGGGAGTGGTTCCCGCAGATCATGTACAACCATCATCAGGCGGGGCCGGCAGGTTCCGTGATGTTTGCGCCGCCGTTCCGCGACCCGTTCAACTACTTCTTCCACCCGATGCTGCCGGCCGACATCGACCTGATCGGCTCAATCATGGCCACGCGCTTTATTGCCGAGGGAAAACCCGGAGTGACTTCGCGCAAGGGCGCAAGCTATTCGACCTGGTGGAACGGCGGCTTTCGGACCACCGCGTACTTCCACAATCAGATTGGAATTCTGACGGAAGCGATCGGCAATCCGACACCGCAGAGCATTCCATTCACGACGCGATTCGCGATCGGCGATTCGAACATGTGGTGGCCGATTCCGCCGCAGGAAGTTTGGCACTTCCGCCAGTCGATCGATTACTCAATTACAGCCAATCGCGCGATCATGGACTTCGCATCTCGATTCCGAGAGAATACACTCTATCGCATTTACGAGATGGGCCGCGATGAGATCAAGTGGGGGAGCCAAGATCACTGGACATTCACACCCCACGAGCTGGAGCGCGTCCAGGCTCAGGTCGCGGCGGCCACTCCGCCCGCTGTGGCCGCACCGGCAGCGGCCGGCCGAGGTGCGGCAGCCGGCGGGGGCAGAGGCGGCGGGGGGCGGGGCGGCGGCGGCGGTCCCGCGCTTTACGCTGCGCTCACGACGAAGGAACTGCGCGATCCCCGCGGATTTATCATCCCGTCCAATCAGGATGACTTCGGCACCGCGACCCGGTTCGTCAACGCACTCATCAAATCCGGAATCACGGTGTTGCGCGCAACCGCCCCATTCACGGTGGCGGGCAAGCAGTACCCGGCCAACTCCTATGTCGTGAAAACGGCGCAGGCATTCCGGCCTCACGTGATGGACATGCTCGAGCCGCAGGATCACCCCGACGATATCCCGTACCCGGGCGCGGCCCCGACACCGCCTTACGACGTTGCCGGCTGGACGCTCGCGTTTCAGATGGGCGTGCAGTTTGATCGGATCCTCGATGGCTTTGACGGCCCCTTGGAAAGACTGAAGGACCTTGCCAAGGTGCCCGTCGGCACGGTGAAAAGCACACAGGGCGTCGCCGGCTACTACTTCACTCACAAAGCCAACAACAGCTTCATCGCCGTTAATCGCCTGCTGGCCGCAAATGAGGAGGTCTCCTGGCTGGCCGGCGGTCCGATGGGTGTGGGGACATTCTACGTAGCTGCAAAGCCAACGACGCTTGCGATCCTGCAAAAGGCCTCAACCGATCTCGGTGTGAGCTTCGAGGCAACCGCGACGGCGCCGGCCGGTCCTGCTGCAAAGCTCCGTAAACTGCGCATCGGTCTGGTCGATCACGTGGGCGGCGGCATGCCGACCGGATGGACCAGGCTGATCTTCAAAGACTTCGAATTCCCCTACGTGGAAGACACCAACGATGTCTTCCCGCCGGAGATCAATACCGGCAACCTGCATGCCAAATATGACGTCCTGGTCTTCAATAACGAAAGCCTTGGCGGTGGCGGTGGACGCGGTGGCGGCGGTGGCGGCGCATTCGGAGGCGATATGCCTCCGGCCGGCGGCGACAACCCGCCCGGGGCAGCTGCCGGCGCCGGTGGACAAGGCGGGCGCGGCGGGCGCGGCGGCGGGCAGACAGGCGTGCGTGCGGCAAACGATGACCGGCCGGCCCCGCTGCCGGAACCCGAGAAGTGGGCACGGCGGCGCGGCAGCATCACGCCGGAAGGATTCGCCGCGCTCAAGCAATTTGTCCAGGACGGCGGCACGATCATCGCCATCGGCAGTGCGGCCAACGGCGCGATTCAGCAGTTCCAGCTGCCGCTTGCCAATCATGTCGTCAAAGCCGATGGCACCACGATTCCGCGCACGGATTACTTCGTGCCAGGCTCGATCCTGCGTGTTGCCGTTGATCCCAACAACCCCCTGGCCCACGGCTACGACAATCAAGCAGATATATTCTTCAGCAACAGTTCCGTCTGGAAGCTGAACCCGGCTGCGTCCGGTCCGGCCGCGCGGTCGGTCGCGTGGTTTCCGAACGACACGCCGCTTCACAGCGGCTGGGCCTGGGGACAGAAGTATCTCGATAAAGGGATTCTGATGGCCGAAGCCGCAGTCGGAAAAGGCCATGTGATCCTTTTCGGGAACGAACTCATCTTCCGTTCGGAACCACATGGCAGTTTCAAATTCTTCTTTAACGGTTTGTATTTGTCAGTGGCAGAAGGATTGAAGTAATCGCCTGAGGCGGCCGGGAAATCGAGCGGTGCAATCCGGAGCCGGTTCCGGATCTGGATGATCTTTGTCTCTTGCATTGGATCCCAAGGAGGAAGTCGATGAAGCTTCTTGGCAAGGTACTCGGCATCATGCTGTTCCTCATGTTGGCGGCGGCCGCAACGGCGCAAAAAAACAAGCCGTGAACAGAGTGGAAGCTGAAAGAGACGGAGAAAATCCTCAGCGACTCTCCTTGGGCTCAGACTCAGACAATTACCAACATCAATGAAATGAACTATTCCCCTGCCAATCGAGGCGGCGGCATGGGCGCTCTGAATCAGCCCGTCAAGCGGAATAACCAGCATCTCGTCCTCGACATGCGCTTCAAGATCGCAAATCTGATTTACGACGGCATCCTGCAATATTAGCTGGGAGAAACCGGCTATTCGCATCCAAACAAATTCCGCTGAGCCGGAACGACTCGCCTGGAACCTGCCAGAGCAGCCACGAATGGCACGGCGCGGCAGAGCCGCAACCAAAAACCTCACCGCAGAGAGATCGCCGAGACCGCAGAAGACTCTTGAGTTTTTGAATAACTTCTCTCTCCGGAAACTTGGCTCAGTGAGCCTCCACCAGCAGAGCAGGCGGCTTCAGGAAGCCTCCCATAGGGAGGCATCAGACTTGGGAAGGCCCCGGCGGGGCCTCAAGACAGTAGCCCCGGGCGAGCCGCGGAGCGGCGCTGCCCGGGGTCAGGCCCGCCACGATTCCGAGCCCCGGCAGGGGCGAAAGAAGAGGCGGCTTGCCATCCCCTCTGTCGCCCCTGCCGGGGCTCATGCCCGCATCTTCCTTACCGGGGGCAGCGCCGCTGCGCGGCTCGCCCCCGGCTACTATCCGGCGCCCTTTCAGGGCGCTCTTTTCGATGCTTCGTATCAGCGGCCGCGCAAATAGCACAGCTCATCGGACTCTCACTGCCAGAGGCCGTGGTTTACCTCAGCCGAATTGGCTTGCCACCGCTTGTGCCTAAATCAGAGTTTCTGTTTTCAATGAACGACGCAGCCGTCGCAAGAGCTCTGCGTTGAGCTTTTGCTTTTCTTGCCTAAATGGCGAGGATTTGTACGTAAAAGGAAATCCAGGAGTTCTTCAGTGCCTCCAGGGTGGCGGCCTTTTCGATCGCATGGGTGGGTCGAGGTAGATGGGCTCGAATTTGCGCCATCCCTTGAAATGAAGATAACTATCCTGCGCCGTCTTGAGTTGTTCTCTTGCCTTATTCCACAGGCCAACGGATGATTGGGAATCATCAGTCGGTGCGATTTGCGTGCCGCTGCCCTTTTCCGCGTTCAGCCTCTGGAGGGATAATTGGAAGGTTCCCACGGCAGTGCCATAGAGATTCAGCACCTCCTTCAGACTCTCGCTTCCGGGCGCCGCTTTAGCTCGATCTACTTCGTTTCGGAGTTTTTTGACGAGTTCACCTGCTTGAGGATCATGGGGGTCAATCATCAGTATTTCAATGCCGCAGTGCCATGGATCCGTGGCATTCGTTTTCTTGGTGGAACAAGCATCCACAACAACCAAATGAAGCAGGAGAGCCAGGGCAACTGCCCATTTCATGTCTCACCTCCAAATCTTTGGTCGGGAAGCCATTCACGCCGGAACCGGCAAGCACTCGATTCTCGGTGTGTCCTGGCATCCATACCGCCAATTCGGGCCCAAATCAGCCTATTGAAGGCTTAACCGTCGCCAGCTGCTATCGTAAGAGTACGTACTCACGATGCTGTTGTTTCTGAAGAGCCTGCGGCGCTAACGAAATGACCTTATCGCAGTGCATGCCGATCACCTGCGATTTTGCCTCCTCCTTTGGTGGCCCCTCTCTCCTTTCGTGCCATTCGTGGCTAGTTTTTTCCCACCGTCTGAATCGCAGGCGGATATTGCTACCCATCACGCTTATGGGGATTTATGCTATATATCGCACTGCCGGGATCGGGCCGCGCTATTTGGCGTCCAAGCGATACGCGCAGGTTTGGCCAGGGAGGAAAATCCTATGAAGAGGGCGTTGCTCAGTGTTGTTGTGGCTTTGCAATTCTGTTCCTTACTGATGGCGCAAACGGAAAGCGACAATAAGTCCCTCAAGGGCCTCACTGCGGTCAGTGTGGCGGTTGACCCCATCGATCCTGACATTGAACGCGAGGGCTTATCCAGGAATCAGATCCAGAAAGAGGTCGAGGTGCGCCTGAAGACCGGGGGCATCAAGGTGCTTGCGCCGGCGGAGTCGCCTGCCACACCCGGTCAGCCGCGGCTCTACATCAGCGTCAACGCCATGAAGGGCAGTACGTCGATTTACAGCTACTCAATAGAAATCAGCCTTCAACAACGCGTGACGTTGGAAAGAGATCCTCAGGTCAGCGTGATGGGCTCGACCTGGACTACCGGCAGCGTCGGGTTTGTCGGAGCGGCAAAAATCGGCGGAATTATCGTTAAGATCACCGATCTCGTCGGAGATTTCCTCGAAGCCTGGCGCTCCGCGAATCCCAAGAAATGACGCGGGCCAGCCCGCACTTCTCACCAGATTTCGTAGCGAGGCGGCGCAAACGGGCATGGATACAAGGCGCGCGACCGAGGGCTCCGCAGGCGTACTCGACAGTACGTCGAGGAGCCCGACCGAGCGCAACGCAGTAGACATGCCCGGATCCGCCGCCGCAGTAGAAAGCTGGTGAG
>Ga0315284_10010734_pt1 | contig 13047 bp, 25 predicted proteins | sample YL17G09_16_MG_FD_203696 | JGI IMG/M metagenome (GOLD analysis project Ga0315284, IMG submission 203696) | Sediment microbial communities from Yellowstone Lake, YNP, Wyoming, USA - YL17G09_16 | ecosystem: Environmental > Aquatic > Freshwater > Lake > Sediment | place: USA: Wyoming | collected... | reverse complement strand
CGGCTCGATGACGACCTTCTCGTTCGCTCCCGAGTCGTCCTCGTGAGCTACGGTCACGTCAAGACTTCCGATGTCGCCGCTGATCTTCGACTCGGCCTTGTAGAACCAGCCGACCTTGTACGCCTGGAGGAACGATGCGGCCCGCTCGCAGGGGTCGGCTGAGATACGCGACAGCGGGATGTCGTTCTGCCACGCGATGGCCGCCGCTCCGCCGGACACGGCCTTGCGCGTCCTCGTCTCGATATGTCGCCAGTACGGCGCATCTCGCCAGTCGGTCACAGGTAGCCTCTAGATGTGGCGAGCGGAGGTTAGGCAGCCGCGCCGAAGGAACTCGTGCGACGGCGCGACTTGGCGCGGGCGTACAGCGCGAGACAGAAGGCGTCGGCGAGGTCGGGGGAGGGGAGGCCGCGGGCCTTCAGTTCGTCCTTCGACTCGATCTGGACTTTGCCGCTGCTCGTCATCCGATAGCTCGGGGCGGTCAGTTCGGAGCGAAGGCGGGCGTAGTCGAGGTCGGACAGCCGAGCGAGGCTCAGCGGGTCGTCGGAGTTCGGGTCGAGTTGCCGGCGGGCGTCCCACCACAGTTGCGCACGGAGGTTGACGAGTAGGTCGGTGTCATGGTCCGGCGACTCTCCGACGTTGACCGCCAGGAGCCTGCCCGGTGGGGACTGTTCCTTGATGCGGTCCACCACGCCACCACCGACCCCGATGACGTCGACCGCGAGGGTGCCCCGGCGTTTCGTGAGGTAGGCCATCCCGAGGCCCGCCACCTGCATCGTGTCCTGCCCGTGGACGATCGTGACCGTCTCGGGTCCATTGCCGGAGCCTTCGAGGAGCGCAGAGTCGTCACTCCCGAAACGAGCCACGTCCAGCCCTGCCCACTCCCGAGCGTCATTGACATGGTCACGGTTGCGGGCCTGTTCGACCCATGCCAGCGGGATGACGGCGTTCGAAGCGGTGTCGGGGAACTGCCCGAGCACCTTCGCTTGCCACCACGGCGTGCCCTCCAGACCTTCGGCTCGACGTTGCTCCAGCCAGAACGGGGAGACGAGTTCCGCCTGCGCCTTCTCCGGGACGGGTTCCCCGGTGAAGTTCGGCGTGTCGAACACGCTGATGGTGATGGTGTGCCACGTCTTCGCTCGGCAGGCCTCGTGGAACGGCCCCTGGGGCTCGTGGGGGTTCCCGATCGCGAGGATGCGGGACTGCTCGTTGACGACGAGACCCTTGGCAGCGTCCCACAGGTCCGACCCGACGCCGTTCGCTTCGTCGATGACTACCAGCACCCGTCGACCGTGGATGCCCTGCAAGCCTTCGGGGTTGTAGTCCTCGGGCTTGATGCCGATGGCGAACGCATCGCTGCCGGGGATCTCCCAGCGGCTTTCGACCGACGGGATGGTGCCCGGTAGTTGACCTCGAGCGTGCGCCTTGCGGAGTTCGCGCCAGAGGATGTCCCGGACCTGACGGTACGTGTCTGCCGTGGTGACGGCTATCCCACCAGTGGACACCCACCACGCCACGAGTCGAGCGGCGATCCAGTCCTTGCCGGAGCCGAAGCAGGATGGCACCGCGACGTAGGGATGGTCCCTGACGGCTACCGCGATATCCGCCTGGATGCTCCACGGACGTTCGTCGAGGATGTCCCGGATGAACCCTACCGGGTCGTCGTGGTAGAGGTCATAGCCCTTCGCCCGCTGGCGCTCCCGGAGCCGCTTCCGCAGTTCCGCTATGCCCTGCTCGCGCGTAATCCTCGGCAGCGGCAAGGGCAGCGATGACGTCGGCGTCGGAGAGTGTCCCGGAGATGTCACGAGACTCCAGTCTGGACGTGGCCCCACCCGAGAGCAGTTGCGCCTTGTCCACCAGTACCCCGAATAGGATCGTCAGGTCGCGAGGCTCGAAGTCTGGGAGACGAGCGCTGATGAGTTCCAGCGCCCGATGCGCCAGCATGGTCGCGCCCTCGCCCAGTTCGTCGCGCGCTTTATCGCAGTACTTCGCAAGTTCGGGATCGTTTCGCCATAGTCGGATCGTGGACTCGGGGATACCCGTGGCGTCCGAGACTGCGACGTTGGACGACAGCTCGGCAGCGATGACCGTCGTGACCCGCGTCCGCTTCGTATACCGCCGATTGGTGGTCATCTCAGCCTCCCCATGACGTAGCCGTAGGCGACCGCCGCGCAGATGAGCGCGACGATGACCAGCAGCGCTACGCCGAGGTCCATGTCACGACGTGGCGGGACTGACGAAGAAGCGGGTGATGATGCCGACGATGATCGGGATGGCCCAGCCGCCGTCAGGGTTGAGTGCCCGCTGGATGGTCGTCATGGCATCGGGGTCGATGATGCCGTTGCCCGACAGGGACGACAGGGCTGCCAGCAGCGCAGCGGCGATGATGCCGATCACGACGGCGGGTTCGCGCTTGATGCGGGTCATTCGGGTTCCTCCGTTGGTGCTTCGTCAACGACGTCCGGATCGTCCTCGACCGGCGCGTCCTCGCCTGCCTCTGCAGCGGCCATCTCGGCTTCCGCTGCGGCGAGATCGTCCTCGGTGTAGGTGGGTTCAGTCATAGCGTCCTCCTCAGACCTTCGGAACGGCGGACCCGAACGTGCCCCAGCGCAACGGGAGCCGACTCGCGACCGCCAGCTTGTTCGCATAGGAATAGATGATCGAGTCGTATTCCCAGCGCCCGGTCGGGCAGATGCTGTCGTTGATCCAATGCTGGCGCCTACCGTTGACGAGCCGGGTCTTGGGGCTGACGCCGATGGCGTGGTCGCCGTCGAACGCCCCGGAACAGGTGTTGTTGCTGAACCTGTCCGAGTCGCCCTGGATGACGACGTAGCGCCCGTTGGCCCACGCCCGCTTGATGCCGGCCCAGCCCTTCGTGCCGAGGTAGCCGAGGTTCGTCCGGTTCGCGAACGGAACGCCGTACCGCTTGCACGCAAGCGCAAGGTCAGGCAGCGACCAGCCGGGGGTCGCTGGGGAGGTCTCCTCGGAGCGGGCCACCTTGGCGTGGAGCTGGTCCGGGGTCGGCTGGCGCTTGCCGCCGGTCGTGTCGTCGATACCGTTGGCCCCCGACGACCAGGTGCAGCCCGACTTGCGGGTGATGGCCGACTGGCCCGCCGCGTACTGACTCCGATGTCCGCCGGTGTAGTAGTCGCTCACAATCAGACCTCCATGTGGATGTCCCAGTCGCACGACCGGACGCCGTGGCAGATGCTGCACGGACGGACACGGGGTTCGGGGTCGGTGTACTCGGCTTTGCCGGCGCGGTAGGCGATCGCTGCGTAGTTGCGGACGATGCGCTTGGTGAGTGCCATCGTGTTCGGTAGCTCGCGGGCGTGGTCGTCGAGGCGGATGACGTCGGCGACATAGTCGACCTGCGCCGTCTCGCCGCGGGTCACTTTCGCCAGTCCGAGCGGATCTCGATGCCCATCAGTGCGCCGATGGTCCCGAGGAGCGCGGCGAGGACGATCGGGCTGGCCTCGTACTCCCCGCTGATGGCGTCGAACACGAGGATGAACACGACGACGGACACCAGCGCCGCCGCCGCTCCGACTCTCGCATGGTGATAATCCGACCCGCGGACATCACGCCTATCGTCTCCCATGACGGCGCCACCGAGCCGACAGGTCCACCAAGGCGGGGAGTATCCAGCGGTCGAGCGAGAGGCCACCGAGGAAGCCCCAGCCGAACGCGACGAGGACATGAGTGGTGAGGATCGGGTCCAAGGCGTAACTCCGAGGAACGGCGACGCCCCACCGAGAAGGGCGCGGCAGGGCGTCGCGTTTGGGATGGGTAGGGGAGGGGACTCGACGCCTGACGGCGGAGTCGCCGAAGTACCGAGGGTGCTGGCGCTGGCATAACCAGTATCGCCGATATCGTCGTGGACGGATCGAGTGCACAGTACGCCTATCCGTCAAGCGATGTCTAGTGTCTCCGCGTTCTGTTGTGACTCGCTCCGGTCGATCCATGACGGACGCGCCAGCGGCTTGTCTCGCCAGCAGTCCCACAGTTGCCCGAGCGACATGAACGCGACATCGCCCGAGGCCCAATCCGGGATATCGAAGTCGCGGGTGACGTCCTTGGCGTGGAAGACCTGGACGAGCAGCGCCCGCAGGAACGCCCGTCGCTGGAAGCCTGGGACCTCCTCCAGCGCCGCTCGCATCGGGGTGACGTAGTGGCCGTCTGCATCGAGCCTGCGGGCGATGCCGCGCCAGTCGTTCGGCTCCTTGCGATCGTGGAAGCCGATGTACGCCTTGGCTTCGCCGGTCATGGCCGGGTCGCCGTCCTCCTCGATGGTCGCGCCGCTGTGGAGCTTGGCTGGGGCTTCCAGCGCGTATCCGGTCTGCGCCCATGACAGCAGCGCTTTGAGCGTCTGCGGCTTGCCCTTGATCCGGTCCCGGCCCTTGCGCGATGAGATGTCGTTCTCGACCTGATACTGGCTGGAGCGCAGGTTCACGGTGCCTCCTGTCACGTGTAGTCCACGTCGATCGCTTCGCGCCATGCCGAGGTGTTCGTGGCTTGCGGTGTGCCCCTGGCGACGAGCAGCAACGCGAAGATCACGGCAGCCGCCACGAGCAGGAGCGACACGTCACGGCGGGTCATCGGACGAGTCCCATCTCAGCTTGCGACGCCGCCTCGGTCGGTGCCTCGTTTAGGGGGTGGGTCACGACGCCATGACCCGCACCCATCGAACCTTCGGCCCGGTCGGCATCTTCGGTGGGTCGAACAGCGTCGGTCGGTCAGCGGAGCGCGGTCCGTCCGTGTGCTTCCACTCGCTGCCCGGCGATGTCCCGTCCACAGTGAACCCGGACGCCAGAAGTGACGATCCAGACTCGGTGTCCAGCGTGTACGTGATGACCCGCCGATACCCCATCGCGGCAGCTGCGCGGACGGCTGCGGAGTAGAGGCGGGAGCAAGCATTCCGGTCGCCCTCTGTGGTCAGGCGCAACAGTTCCAGCGTCCGCCCGTCATCGGCCTTGCGAGCCTGCGGATGGCCCGCAATGACCACGGCAACGAGCGCCCCGTCCCGCTCCAAGCCGATGCTGAACCGATGCCCTATGGGCGGTTCGTTATGGCGATGGTGGTCCGCGACATACCGGCGAGCCTGTGCAAGTGTCAGCGGCACGATCTCGGCCTTCGTCATTCCTCGCCCCACGCTGCTGCTGCGAACGCCAGGCACCCGAGCACCAGCACCGCCAACAGCGCGACGGCGGAGGGACGCCACAACGGCATGGTGCCGGCGGCGAGCTGGATCGCGTCACCGAGGGTCATCGGACGACTCGCAGCGGCACGCGGACCACGCGGGCCGATGGCGCATCATGGCGGCCGCCGCCGACCACGTTTCCGCCTCCGATAACGCCGAGCCCTTGCGCCTCTAGCCGACGCACCCGCATCCGCTGAAGTCGCTGCCATGCTGCCCAGCGGTGATCCATCGCGATAGCGTTGGGCGAGCCCTCGCAGAAACACGCCTCCGGACCGTACAGCACGGCAGACCAACATCCGGGAATGTCGAAACCCCCGGAGACCTCGCAGGGTGCCTCATAGTCACTCATCACGTCACTGACCGTATCGCTTCGTCGATCACGTCGAGCACATCGGCCTTCACGGTCGGTCGCTCATGGTGTCGGCTCCTCTAGGGCGGCATATTCGCGGGCCAGTTCCTCACCATCCGCTAGGGCCTCAGCGCGGTACTGGTCGGACTCTGACGAGTCCCAATCGGGCCACGGATAGCCGTTTGCAACCATCCGCTTTCCGGTCAGGCTCCAGTACGCCCGTGCCAGCCGCTCCCCGTCCAGCCCCTCGGCGCGGGCTTCGGCTTCGACCAGTAGCAGAAGGTCGAGGATGTCCTTAGTCGGAACCTCGACGTAGGAGTACTCGACGCTTCCATTGCGCATGTACTCGCCTATGAAAGCCCGTCCTGCCGCTGTCGTCGGGGTGAGGTCAGTCATCGGTCGGCTCCTCTAGGGCGGAAAAGATGCGTTCGATGACGGACAGCGGCACGCATCGCGGTTCCCCGAAGGCCTGCGCTCGAAGTTCAGCAAGCAGCGGGGCGCGGGCTTCGGCTTCGATGGCGAGGATGGCGAGCGCCATGCCGCCGTTTGTCTTGGCGTCGGTTTCAGCGCCTAGTTTCCCAGCCCACCAGTCCAGCAGCGTCCGTCCGGCCTCCGTCGAAGGGGTGGCGAGAGGGACCCAACGAGGCTCGCCAAACGCTTGCGCCCGCAGTTCAGCAAGCAGCGGGGCGCGGGCTTCGACTTCGAGGCGGGCGGCAGCTTCGATGGCAGGACGATAACGGGCTTTCGCAGCCTCGAAACCGACCCAGCCCTGGTCAATGAACGCGGCCCATAAGTCATCCAGCGCCGTCGTCGGGGTGCGGGGGAATACTTCGGGGATGCTCATCGTGCCCTCACAGTCCAGTACGTGCCGGTGTCGGTGACGGGGGGGTCCGGCTCGTCCTCCCACTTGCGGACCCGCAGCCAGCCGAGGGCGGTGAACGCTTCGATGGAGCCGGTCACGCCGAGCCTGTGGTAGACCGCCGAGAGGTGATTCTTGATCGTCTGCTCGGACAGGCCCATCGCGTGGGCGGCGGCCTTGTGGGTGCCGTGGGTCGCGTACATCTCGACGGCGCGGCGCTGATGCCGTGACAGGAGATGTGGACCGTGGAGTCGGACGCCCGGCCTCATCGTACGGACCAGCGCACGAAGCCAGGACCCGGCTTCGCCGAGCGTCCGACCGCAGCGTACACCGTGTCTGTCGCCGGTCCTACCGGCAGCCTCGATACCGTCACCCGGACGACGCCCTGCGACAGCGGAGCGAGCGCCCGGAACGAACGCGAGTCGAGGTCCACGATCCGCTTGCCCCGACAGAGGCACCAATCCGTGAGCCGGGTGCTGATGCACGTCTTGGCGCAGACCATGACGGTCGTACCGCGCCAGCCCTTGCCGAGCCACGCCCGGAGTGCAGGACCGGCGGCTACTTGGCCGGGGTGGTAGCGGTACCAGGTAGCCTGCCCGGAGATAGATCCCGTCGCGGACACGTTCGCCGGAGCGTTCGTGGGCTGCGCTCGAGACGCAACCGACGGGAGGGTGCGTCGCATCCCGGAGACGGGTAACGACTCCGTGACCTCCGACTTCAGCCGGTGCTCTACGATCTGAGTTACCCCGGAATGCGACGCCCCGGGGGAAGGCCGGGCCGGGAACTCAGCCTCCCTCCGCGGAGCCGCAAGGGCGGAGGCTGCGAACAGCGCGACCGCGATCCAGAACGCGACGACGAAGGCGATGGCGGTGAGGCACCTCACGAGTCGACCTCACGGAGCGCCCGGAGTTCACGCTGTGTTCGTTCGAGTCGTGCCTGGTGCGCTCGAGCGTCGGCCTCGGCCCGGTCGGCCTTGCCGAGGTCTGCGAGGTTGGGGCGGGTCTGCGCGTCCAGCGCGTCCCTCGCTCCGAAGACGTAGCCCTTGACGTCGCCGGACTTGGTGCCAGCCGAGGCGAGACGATCAAGCATACCGACGACGGCGTTGACACCGTGTGACTCGACCATCGTGACGACGTGCCGGTAGTACCCGGAGTGGGGCTGGAGGGCGCAGCCGTGTTTCGCCAGCCAGGTCACGACATCGCCTTCCGGGTCATCCCACGGGAAGCCGGGTGAGAACGCGGTCCCGTCGCGCGCGTCCCCTCGTCTCGTCTCGTCCTCGTCTCGTCCTCGGCTAGCATCACTTTCGGGATGCGTTTGGGATGCGTTCGCATCCCGTTCGGACTGCGAACGGGTCCAACGTTGGGATGCGGACGCACTGGCAGCGGACTGCCGTCTGCCCCGTTCGGCCTCCAGCCCGTGGATGCGATACCGGTCGGTCCCGACACGATCCACAAGCCCCGCATCAACCAGCTTGCCGAGCGGGCGGGAGCGTGCCGAGCGGGGTAGGGGAGCCGCCGCCGGCCATGTCGCATCGGCCTGGAGGAGCAGCCGCAGCCACAGTGCCAACGTCGCGTCGTCGTCATAGATGGCCGCGAACTTGGGGTCGTCAACGATGGTCCAGTAGACGCGGGAGTAGGGCGCACGTTCGCTCATGCGGACTGCCTCGCCGCATATCCAGCCGCAGAACGTTCGGCCCAGCACGCCCGACACCGACTTTGCGGCACGCGGACGGTCGTCTTTCGGGCGTAGGTTCGGTCGCGCCATCGCACCGGAGATCCCGCGTGCTTCGTTGTGAAGTACCAGAACTCCTCATCGAGCGGCCACCACTCGCCGCAGGTGTTGCACAGCTTCTCGGTGCCGAGTTCCGGGTCGTCGCGGGTCATGTCGGGATATCCACGCCGGTATCGAAGATGGGAACGTCCCATTCCTCATCCACCACGGCATCGACCCACGATTGCTCTTCGTGTTCTGAGTCAAGCGCGGCCATGTTCTTGACGGCCTGCCGGTAGTACGACGGCTTGAGTTCGATCCCGATGCCCCTGCGATCGTTACGAACCGCGCCGTAGACCTCGGACCCCACGCCCATGAACGGAGTCAAGACCGTCTCGCCAGGGTTGCTCCACAGAACGATGCAGCGGTCGATGACGTCGAGCTGGAGCGGGTGGACGTGCTTCTCATCCTCCTCATCCCGAGCCTCACGGAACGGCAGCACCCGGTCCAACCGCACATCGTCCCAGAAGGCCGAGGCGTACTGTCGCCATATCCAATGGCTGTAGCGGTTCTCGATCTGGTTGCCCGCCCAGTTGCGATAGCGCAGAAGCTCGGGCGGGATCTGACGAGCCCCGGCGTACTCGGTCAGACCGTGGGGATGCGCCACTGGGACGGCGTTCTCACCCTTCTTTCGGAACACGAGCAGGTAGTCAGCCGATGCCACCGAACAGCGGGTCGAGTCGTCAACGATCGTCTTGTGCGCGAGGCTCTTGGTCATCGTCCGGTTGCGGACGGTCAGCGGCTCCTTCCACACGGAGTACCGCGCGACGAACTGCCAGCCGATCGGCTCGTGCAACCGGATGAGGTCACCGGGGAAGTCGCGCAGTCCGTCGCCCTTGCCGGTGTTGCCGGTCGGGATATCCATGCAGTGAACGGCGGTCATCCGTCCCGGCATCGTGAGTCGGTAGAGTTCCTTGACGAAGTAGGCGTAGTGCTCCAGGAACTCGGGGTAGCCGGTCGAGTTGGACAGGTCGCGCTCGCTTGACGAGTACTGGTACAGCCCCGCGAACGGTGGCGAGTAGACCGACAGTGCTACCGATCCGTCGGGCAGGGTCGGCATGACCTCCATCGAGTCGCCGTTATAGATGGCGAACCGGTCGGTGATGAGTTGATCGGCTACAGCCATGCCGGAACCTCCGTCGTCGTCTCATATCCCCTCGAGCGCTCGACGTGCATCGCGTCGCCCATGTGGGACACGAGCGCGGAGAACATCCGGTCTGCCTGGTCGGCCTTGCGTTGCAGATTGTCCAAGGCGTTGCGGCCCCCTTCGGTCGTCACGATGTCCACCACGACGGGGTGCTTCTGACCGAAGCGCCACATCCGTCGGACGGCTTGGTAGTACTGCTCGTATGAGTGCGACGGGAAGAACGTCATCCGGTGCGCGTGCTGCCAGTTCAGACCCCACGCCCCGATCTTCGGCTTGGTCACGAGGACCCGGATCTCCCCCCGGCTGAACGCCAACAGCGCCTCTTCCTTGGCGTCGGAGTCATCGGACCCGGACACCTGGACGGCACCGGGGATGAGTCTCGCCAGCAGGTTCCCCTCGGCGTTCAGGTGGCACCACGCGACTGCGGAGGTCGCATCGGTCAGGAGTCCGGCGACTTCCTCGCAGCGTTCGTTGATCGTGCGCCGCTGTTCGTCGCGCTCCTCATGGATGCCGAGCGCCGGGAACTCGAACAGGGTGCCCTCGGGCCGGGTGCGACTCTCGACGATGTGCTGTCGATGTTCGAGCGGTGGGAGGAGGAACCCGTCGTCCTCGAACCCGAGGTCGGATGGCCTGCGGACAGACCGTGCCCATGAGCAGACCCATCGCCAGAACGCCTCTTCCGCGTGGCCTTTGAACCGCCACTTGGGAGCGCCGAAGTGCCCCTCTTGCGACCACCGGAACCGGCCGCCCCGTGTCGCTGAGTTGTTCATCTCGTTCTTGAAGAACCGGTTGAGCATGTCCATGTGCCCGAGGTAACCGAGGGCTTCGCTGGACGTGCCAAGTTCGATGTAGTCATTCGGCGCGGCGGTGGCGGTGCAGAGCAGGCGGTAGCGCATCTTCCGCATGTGGTCGGTCACGAGTTGGCGGTGGACACCATCGAATGACTTGATGGCCGACGACTCATCGCAGACCATCCCGCCGAGGTCAGCGGGGTCGAACAGGTGCAGCCGTTCGTAGTTCGTGATCGTGATACCCGAGGTCAGCGTGCCGTCGCGGGACGTGTCGGCTTCGATGCCGAACTTGGCTGCCTCGGCTTTCGTCTGGAACCCGACCGCCAGCGGGGTGACGATCAGGACCGGCTTGCCGGTATGTCGGCGGACGTTCTCAGCCCAGACCAGTTGCATCGGCGTCTTGCCGAGTCCGCAGTCCGCGAAGATGGCCCCGCGGCCCTTGCGGATGGCCCAGTCAACGAGCGAGGTCTGGAACCCGAACAGGAAGTCCGGCATCCACAGCGGCTCGAACCCGTCGAACCCATCGAGCTGCGTCTTGCGTTCGAGGAAGTCGGTGTACGTCATACCGCGTCCGCAAAGAACAGCGTCACCTGGACCGGATCCGGGACCAGCCGATAGCGGGCGTACCGCTTGCCGTTCGTGGTCACGAGTTCGGACTCGATGTTGTAGCCGTCGGCTCGGAGGTCAGCGATACGAGCCGCGAGCCGGTAGCACTGGCAGAACAGGATGGCGTCCTGTTGCGTCACGCCTGACACGGGCATCGTGCGGAGGAGGTGCAGGACTTCGGCCGACTGCGGCTTCATGCCGCCACTCCCCGGAGGTAATCCCGGATCTGGTCCCGTGTCGCCTCCGACGGGACCGCGACGTTCGAGTAGCCGCACATGGCGACCAACGTCTCCAGCGTGTCGGGCGCTCGCTTGCCCATCATCGAACCCGTCACGTGGACGTGCTCGATGGTCAGTTTCGAGAGGTCGCGGGGGTCGTGGTACTCGCCCCAAACCGTGCGACAGAAGTGGGCCGGGTTGAGCTTCAGGAGCACGCAGCAGCCATCGCGTCGGAGCACGGCGTCACGCAGTTCGCGGTTCATGGGTGGTGACTCTCGACCCACGCCTTCGCGGGCTTCTCCTTGCACCACGGCGGACCGGATACCCCACACGAGTAGAAGGCGTCGTATGGCGATCCGTTCTTCGATACGCCGGCGGGCTTCAGGACCCACGGGACACCGTGGACGGAGCACGTTCCGCCGTCCTCGCCCAAAGCCTCTGCTACGACGGACCAGTCGAAGTCGTCGTCTGCGGGCGCAACAGGGCGAGGTGGCGCGGTAGGGCGGGTCGGTGCGGATCGTGGCACCTGGGCCGTCTGTGGCGCTCGTACGTCCTTGTCGTAGAGGTAGCGAGCGACACCGGCGAGAGCAGCGCACCGCTTCAGCGCGTCGGATACCGCGTCCTTCAGAGGCTCTTTCTTCCAGTCCATGTCGGCGTTCTCGGCGTAGCCGACGTTCTCATACGTCCGACCGTCGATGGTCAGCTTGCCCCAGCACCAGTCGGAGCCGAGTTGCCTGATCTCGAATGACCAGCCCGGAGCGGCATCGTCGAGCCGTTCGGCGACCTGGGACCAGCCGACGTAATCGACCGACGCGACGACCTGACCGGCCTTGTTCTTGATGTCCTTCTTGTGGACGACCGCGAATGGCTCATGCAGCGTCGGCATCATTGCCTCCTACCGCGATGACGCACGGCCCACCGAGGCTCGGGTTGTACGGGCAGTCCAGACACATCGAGTCGAACCGAGGGCCACCGGTCATCGAGTAGTTGTCCGTGCCGATGGTGTTCAGCATGTCGTCGGCTTGCTTCGCCCGGACGTAGGCGTGCGCCTTCTCATAGGCGAACGATCGGAGGTCGTCGGTCACGTCAACGATGAGCGGCTGGCCCATCGTGTCCCCGGCTCGCTTGGTGTAGCCGTGCCAGTACGGCTTCTTGAGCCGGACGTAGTTCAGGTATCCGACGGTGGGGACTACCACTCCGGTTGCCTCGAGGAGCAGGGCGTAGAACCCGAGCTCGAGGGAGGGAACGGTTTTGGCTCGTGAGGACGTCTTGACGTCGAGGACCGACCCGTCGTCCATGATGATGTCCGGGTGTCCGTTGCACTCCCCGAGTCCGGGGATCGTGGCGGTGACGTTGGCTTGCGTCACGGCGTGCGTGAAGTCGATGTTCGGCACCACGTCATAGAGGAACGACTCGATGGCGTCCTCCACTTGGGAGAACACGATCTCCACGTCCTCACGTTCGACGATGAACGCGGCGGCGGAGAATGCCCGCGGGAGGTCCGGCTTCTGTCCTGACGACAGCGCCTTGACGATGACCTCTACTCCCGCATCAACGGCGGAGCCGAAGACGACCTTCTCATTGGTCACGAATGGACGGGGGTCGTGGATGCCGTACCAGGTCTTGGTCTGGCACATCTCGAACGATCCGAGCAGCGACTTGGAGAGCGCGGTTCGCTTCGACAGGTCCGGCCGCTCGACCGTGTTGGCGAAGGTGGACTCGGGAGAATGGTCGGTTTCGATCTCGTCACGAACGAAGTCGGGGTCGGCCAGGAGGTCGGGAAAGAGGGCGTCAAGCACTGAACGCCTCCCGAAGCTCCGACTCGGTCCAACCGGCGTCAGTCCAGGTCTTCTCTTCCGGCTCGACCGGGAGGTCCCCCGGCCACTCCGGGTCAGCCAGTACGGGCCGTCCCTCTAGGAACCGCCGCCGGACGTTCGCCTCGTGGCCGTCGATCGCGCAATACGCGACGCGCAGTCCGCTCGTGCTGATGAACGTGCGCGTTCCGACCGTCTGCTGACAGATGACGTGAGTGAACCCGAACGCGCCAGCGTCATACCCGATGTTCGCGTCGCATCTGTGCTGTCGGGGGTGTTCCATGATGTCCTCCGGT
>Ga0315284_10010733_pt1 | contig 13047 bp, 9 predicted proteins | sample YL17G09_16_MG_FD_203696 | JGI IMG/M metagenome (GOLD analysis project Ga0315284, IMG submission 203696) | Sediment microbial communities from Yellowstone Lake, YNP, Wyoming, USA - YL17G09_16 | ecosystem: Environmental > Aquatic > Freshwater > Lake > Sediment | place: USA: Wyoming | collected... | reverse complement strand
ACCGGCGTCGTGGAGGGGGCGGGGTTCTTCTCGGGCGACCTGAGGATCTGGACACGAATAGCTCCGATGTTCTTGTCGGTGCCATTCTTCTACGCCGCCAGTTGCGACTCCTGCCCTGCTGGCCGCTCCAGGCACCGCCTCCCAGCCGACGCGCACGAAAGGGGCGAAGTCCCGGGCGCCGAAGAGACACGCCAGCGCGGATCGGAGGACATTAGATGTCTGGTCAGGCCGGTGGCGCAGGACAAGGGCTGCTACGAGTCGCCGGGCTGGCTCTTCAGAGCCGCCGGTGGGACAGGGAAGCGAATTGGCGCAAAGCCAAGCGCATGCTTGAACGCGCCGCGAAGACGGGAGCGCAATTCGTCTGCGCGCCTGAGGGCTTTCTGGAAGGTTACATCGTTCAAGAGAAAGGCTTGACCCGCGCGAAGTACAGGTCTGTCGGCGAATCGGTTCGCCGCGGGGCGTACATCAGGCAGATGCGGCAAGCCTGCGCCGACCTCGGCATCTACTTCGTCGGCGGGTTTGCGGAACGTTGCGGATCACAGATGCACAATTCGGCTGCGCTCATCAACCCACGTGGTGAGATCGTCGGCGTCTTCCGCAAAGTGCACGACATGGGTGCGGAGCCGCTGAACGCGAAGGGCGACGAATTCCCGGTTTTCGATACTGAGTTCGGCTGCGTCGGCATCATGATCTGCTTCGACCGGCAGTTGCCGGAGACCGCGCGTCTGCTGGCGCTGCAAGGGGCGCGGTTGATCTTTAACCCGTCGGCGGGCATGCACGGCGAAACCAACGACGTCATGATGCGTACCCGCGCCTACGAGAACGGCGTGTGGATCATGTTCTCTCACCCGCAGGATTGTCTGATCATCTCGCCGAAGGGCGAGATCGTCGCCCGCGCGGGTGAAGCCGACGAAGTCGTCGTCGCGGATATCGATCTCGCGCAGGCAGGGCGTGGCGGCCCCGGCCGCCATCGCCGGCCGGAGGTGTACGGCGAACTCCGCAGTCCGCGACTGCGGTTCCAGGACGAGCATCGGGGCTAACGCCCTGATCGTGTGCGAAGCTGGTAGTGGCGTAGGCAAGGAGATGAGACAATGAGCGGCAGATTGGACCTGATTGCAGTGGTGACGGGCGCTCTGGTTGCGGGCTTACTGGTATTGGCCCCGGCTGCGGCTTTCGGCAGCTCGGCAACAGCGCCACCCGGCGGCTTCGTTCGCACCGAGGGCAAGTGGCTGGTGGATGACCAAGGCCGCGTTCTGATCCTGCATGGCGTCAACTTGGCCGGGTCCGCCAAGAGCCCGCCATTCCTGCCATGGCAGAGCAAGGACGACGTCATCGCGCTGCGCAGATGGGGCTTCAATAGCGTCCGCTACCTGATCGTGTGGGAGGCGGTCGAGCCGCAGCCCGGGCAGTACGACGACGCGTATCTCGACCGGGTCGCCGAGCGACTGCAGTGGTGCCGCGAGGCAGGGCTCAAGGTCATCCTCGATATGCATCAGGACCTGTACGCCCGCAAGTATGGCGCCGACGGGGCTCCCGCGTGGGCCTGCCTCGACGACGGTCAGCCGCACAACGCGCCCGCCGGCGCCTGGTTCATGACCTATTTTTCCCCCGCCGTGGGAAGAGCGTTCGACAACTTCTACGCCAACAAGGTCGGGCCCGGCGGCGTCGGCATCCAGGACCGCTTCGCTGCGATGTGGCAACATGTTGCGCGGCGGTTCCGTGATGATACCAACATCATCGGCTACGACCTGATCAACGAACCCTCCTACGGCCAGGGCTTCACCGCGGTGATGGCGTCGGTGATTGTGGCCGCGTCGAAGGAACTGGGCCCCGAAACCGGCGGGAAACTCGCGGGCCTATTCGCGAATCCGGACAGCGCCTACGGCATTGTCTCGGACGCGATCAGTGAGCTCACGAAGAAAGGCTCGCTGTTCAAGGTTCTCGACGAGGCGGGCGAGCCCGCGCGGCAGTTTGAGCGAACGACGCTGCAAGGCTTCTACGGCCGTCTGGCATCGGCCGTGCGCGCAGTTGACCCGAACCACGTCATTGTGTTCGAGCCTCCTGCGGGCGATATGTCGGGCACGCGCCTGCGGACCGCGCTTGAGGCTCCGAAAGACGCTCAGGGGCAGCCTCTGAAGAACGTCGTCTTCTCGCCCCACTTCTATGATTTCTCGAGCGATTTCGACTTCCAGTACACGGGTACGGTCGAGTACTTGCGTCAGTTCCTGGCCCGGGCGCAATCGTCGGGCGACAAGATGGGCGTGCCGACGTGGTTCGGTGAATGGGGCGTGTGGACCAACCAGGCGGAGAGCCGCGACGGGGCGGTGCTGGCGAAGCATCACGTCGATGCGCTCGATCAGCTTCTGTGCGGGTGGGCGTACTGGGAATACGGCCCCGGGTTCAAGGATTTCGCGTTCCTGCCCGCCCTGACGCAGCCATACGCGGAGGCGATCGCCGGTGTGCCGACGCGAATGAGCGTCGGCGAGGATAGGTTCATCCTCGAGTTCGCGCCGAGCCGGAGCGGAGGCGAGACGATCATATGGGTGCCCCCCAGCCGTCAGGCCGACGCAAAGGTGACGTTCGCAGGCAAAGGCACGGCGCGAGTCGCCCGCGACGCCGACGGCCATGTTCGGGTGACTTGTTCGCCTGGGGCCGATCGGTGCACAGTGACCATCTCGTGCCCGCAGAAGTAGTATCTGTCTGACGCAGTGCGGGCAGTCTAGCGCGCGTTGTCGACGCCAGCCCATAACCGAAAAGAGCCGGCCCGCCCGAGTACGCTCGGGCGGGCCGGTACCGTTGACGGCGCATGCAATGCCGCACCGCGCAACCTCATGCGTCTACTGGATCTGGTTCGGCCTCACGGCGAGCGCCACGAAGTCGTAGAAGCCCATCCTCATATACTTGACGTGGCCGTCGGCAAACATCACCGGCATGGCGATCGGGATTGTCGGCGCCGTGCCGCCCAATTCCGGCGGAACGATGTGGTCAAGCGAGTAGTCGTGTGAGTACCCGTCGTGCACCGCATACTCGTCGTCGCCGCCGATCGCTTTCCAGACCGGATCGTCGAACAGGCCCACCGCGTTGGTGCAGGCCCAGAACTCCTCCGGATGTTGGTACTGGTCGTCGCTGATGTAGGCTAGCACATAGTGCACCAAGTCCCAAATCGGCCCCGTTGTTCCCTGCTGCGGCGTGGCATCGCTCGCTGCCGGGTCGAAGTGACAGCAGCCCCACCAGTACGTGCCGCAGCCGTTCCAGTTGTCATAGGGATCGCCGTTCAGGCGGCCGACTTTGCGCACACCGATAGCCGGCCCTGATGTCAGGGGCGTCGTAACCAGCTTGAAGTGGGGGTAACGCCGGACGGCGGTGGGGCAGTTGAAGATGTCCAGGCTCTTGATGTACGGCGCCAGAAGATCCGCTATCTGCCAGAAGTCCGCCGACCCCAGTCCGGTCATCGGGTTTTGCACGTATCGATTGGCGGGGTCTATCGGATGGGCGCTTGACATCCAGCCGGTGCAGCTCGCGGCCGGAAGCACTTCGTCGTAGTCCTGGGCGTACATCAACGCCGCCAGGGCGATCTGCTTCAGATTGGAGAGGCAGGTCGCCTTGCGCGCCGCTTCGCGCGCCCGCGCGAAGACGGGGAACAGGATGGCAGCCAGGATTGCGATAATCGCAATCACTACGAGCAACTCGATCAAGGTAAAACCGCGACTCTTTCGCATACCCGTTTCCTCCTTTAGCTGATGCGAGAGCGATGTGACGATAAGGCATCTATGTGACGAGCTGGCCTTTGCCCCGGTTTCTCACCTCCCTCCAGGCCGGTTTGCTTACACGCCTCCCAAGGGCATCGTAGGCGTAGGGAGCCGAGCGATCATCAATCGCCACGCCCCACAAACGCTCGACCGTTCTAATTCTACTACTATATACCAATGCGTGGTTGATCTTGACCGACGATCATTTGCACTTTTCCGACATTACGGACGCGACCCGTTTCGCCAGCGATAGCGCACCTCCAGCTACACCCCTTAGCCCTGGTGTGCCGTAAGATCCTCGCTGTCTTGAAGAGGGAGTTGGGCGCTCGCCAACGCATTGATACCCGGCTGAGCTCGGCAGGCCTTCCGGTACTCGGTCGGTGTCGTTCCGGTGGCCTTACGGAACGCTCGACAGAAGTACGCGTGATGGTCGAATCCGCAGCGCACGCCCAGGCTTGCGACCGTCTCATCCGTGAGCGCCAGCAGTTCCTTCGCTTGCTCGATGCGCAGCCCAAGCACCCACTGTTTGAAGCGGATGCCCTTGACTCTCTGGAACGTCCGCGAGAAGTGATCCGGACTGACGAAAAGCGCCTCCGCGCACAGCCGCTCCAGGCTCACCGGCTCGGCAAGGTGGCGCTGCACATGGTCGCAGACGTGTTCGACGAGGTCGGTGGTGCTGTGAGCTGCGGTCTTGGCATGGCTAATGAGGTGGGCGGCGCTCGCCTCAAGCAGCGCCAGAATGTCCTGAGTGCTCGCCGCCTGGTTTGCGCTGTTCAGAAAATGTCTGAGGATGCCGGGCAGCGCATCCGACTTGTTGCCTGCCTCGCGCAGCTCGTGAATCAGCAGGCTGAGGATCTCCACCGCACAATCCAATGCCCAGGCGGCGGAGTATGGCTCGCGACCCAATTCCTGCACCAGCGTATGCACAATCTCCTGCGCCCGCGCGCAGTCGTCGAGCCGGATGATCAACGCGAGGTTTTGAAGAGCGGAGGGGATAAGGGCGGAGCGCCTGCCGTGCCGTTCGACATGCTCGAGGAATACAATCGGCTCGTCGGTGAAGAACCGGTATCCGAGCGCCATCTCCGCCTCGTGGTACGACCGCCACACCGGCCTTTCGGCGTCACACGGCCGCCCGACGCCAATCGCGACCCGCAAACCAGCGGCTCGCAAAGCCTGCAAGAGCCTGCGCACGCCGCTCTCGACCCTGGGCAGATCGGACCAGAGGACGATCAACTTGTCGCGTTCGACTACCGCGAGGGTCGAAGGCGCAACCTCGGCGACCACCTCGCGCGCTCGATGGAGCCCACGCCAGTCAACCGACTCTCGCCACCCAGGATGCACGACCTGTATGGCCAGCACGACGCGCGGCGGCGACTCGATCCCAACCATGCGAGCGATGCCTTGCAGATCGCGCCACTCCTGCCGCTTCAGCAACTCGCTCGCGACGTAGCTCTTGAGCGGCGTCAGATCCGCGGCGCTGTTCGGCCTGATGCCGTATTGGACCAACTCGCCGAGGAGCTTCGCGGCCGCCTCGATACGCTCCTCCGGCATGAACCTCGTCTTCGCAAGCGCCCGGCGCAGACGCGCGGCGCTCGTGTTCGGCGTCTCGAGATGCCGGACCAGCCGATCGCGCTCCTCCGCCGAGGGCGGATGCGGCAGGATCTGCCCCGTTAACACTGCGGCTTTGACCGGCAGCCCGAGAATGGGCGCCACGATATCCACCATGCCAGCATGGCATTCGTAGATCAGGTAGCGCTGGAGTTGGTGGGCGATGCGAAGGTGATGGAGGTCACATTCGTCACAGCGTGTGGCCAATTCGGGATCCGCTTTGACCACTGTGCATGGGAGGACCTTGGCGCCGGTTGAGAAGACGCGGCGAAGCTCGTTCTCCTGCTCGGTGCACAGGCCCACGGTGAGGCCGGTAATGCGATAGAAGAAATCGAGCAGAGGAAGCAGCGATCGCAGCCGATCCTCGACTTCGCTTCGCTCGCGGGCGTTATCGCGCGCCTGCGCCAATCCCTTGCCCCTCCTGCACGCCGGCAGCAGACTCCCCCGGATGGCTTACCCCCCTTGAGACAAGAATACGCCCCGCAGCGGGATCGCTCCTGCTCACCCATGGAGTTTTGGGTATTAGCGGAGGGCCGCTAATACCGCAAGGCGCCCAGGCGCCTTTCCGGAGCGCGGCCTCAGCCGCGGCAATGAATGCGCCTGCGCCGCATAAGTGGCGCACGGCGCGATCACCGACAGCATGTGCGCAACTGGAACTCGTCATGAATAATCCGGGATAGGCGGCGATTGGGTCCCCGAAGAGCCATCGCTGGCTTCCGTCACCCCCGCATCTGCGGGCGCGAAACGGCGGCGCGGAGGAATCGCGGGCATTGCCGTCGCAGTCTATATGGTGGAGACGCGCGAATGAAGGTGTTTTTCGCGGTCACGTTCGGCATCCTCGTGCTGCTTTCCGTGGCCGCTTGGAAGATCAAGCCGAAGTCGGATACGGGCGGGAAGATCCCTCTGGTGTGGGTGAGTGACGACAACCCGACCCGCCGCGAGCAGATCGCTTTGTTCAACCGCCTGCACCCCGGCTATCAGCTGCGCCTTGACCCCGGCAACACCGGCATGGAGAAGGTCATCGTGCAGTCGCTCGCGGGCGTCGGCCCTGACCTCTTCGACTGCTATGACGCGTATTCCCTCGCCGCGTACGTTCGCTCCGGCGTCGCCTGGGATATCACCGACCAACTCGCGAAGGCAGGCATCGATGTCCGCCGCGACGTGTGGCCGGCGGTTCTTCCCCTCATCACCCGCGACGGCCGCGTATACGGCTACCCGACCAACGCAGCGGTCAACGCGATCTGGATCAACCAGGATCTCTTTGATCGCGCGGGCATGCCGTATCCCACGGGTTCATGGACCTGGCAGGACTTCTTGCCTATCGCGAAGCGACTGACGCTGCGCGACGAACGCGGGCGCATCAAGCAGTTCGGACTTTTCTGCGACTGGTACAACTGGCCTCAGTTCGTGATGCAGTGGGGTGGGCGCATCTATACGCCCGACGGCACTCGCTGTGTGCTCGACAGCCCGCAGGCCGTCGAAGGCATCCAGTTTCTGCATGATCTCATGTACAAGTACCACGTGATGCCGAGCCCGGTGGAGGAGGCCACGATCGCCACCCAGGGCGGTTGGGGCTCCGGCACCATCAGCTTCTTCGCCGGTGGCAAGGGGGCCATGGCATTAGGCGGGCGCTGGTGGTTGTGCAGCATGCGTAGCTATGAGAGGCTGCGGCTTGGGGTGGTGGAATGCCCTTATGGAAGGATACGGGTCTTCCGCGGCTATGGCCGCGCAACGCTGATCAACGGCAACAGCCCGCGCCGCCATGAGGCTCTCGAATTCCTGAGATACGAGGCGGGCAAGGACTACAACGCGCTCATCAATCACCAGGCGGATGCGCTGTCCCCGGCCATCCGCTATTGCTACACGCCCGAGTTCCTGCACGACGCGGAGTACCCGCAGGAGGACTTCAACGCGGTGTGGCGCGACGTGATGAAGTACTCGGAGCCGGAGGACATCAGCCCGTTCGTGAACGGTCAGGCCGCGGCGCGTATCCTCAACAAGCAGCTCGACCTGGTGAAGAGTGATCAGAAGCCGGTGGCGGCTGCCCTGCGCGATGCCGCGCGCCAGGTGAACGAGGAGATCGGCAAGACCCTTGATCGCGACCCGTCACTGCGGGCGCGTTACCGCAAGCTGAGCGGAAAGGGCCGACCCGAGTGATGGCGGCCCGAACCACACCCTGCGCCCGCCACTTGCGCCGAGCAGGGGAAGAGCGCCTGCAATGAGAACCCGCCGGTACGAGCTCCTCGCAGCGATCGGCTTCCTGCTGCCGAACTTTGCGGGCTTCGTCGTGTTCACGGCGGGGCCGGTGCTTTTCTCGCTCGCGGTGAGCTTCTCCAACTGGAATCTCCAGCGCACCATCCCCTTCCAGTGGATCCGCCTCGGCAACTTCATCGAGTTGATGCACGACCCCAACTTCTGGCTCTACTTCGTCAACACCGCCTATCTGATGCTGGGCATGCCTGTCGCAATCGCCGGCTCGCTGTTTCTCGCCATTCTACTCAGCCAGCGCCTGCGCGGGATCGTCGTGTATAGAACGCTCTTCTACCTACCGACGTTCACGAGCGGAGTGGCGCTCATGATCCTCTGGAAGGCGCTCTACAACCCCGACTTCGGGCCCGTCAATGCCGCGGTCAACTGGGCGATCTCAACCTTCCACATCAGCGATCTGGTGCGGGCGCTCGGCGGTACTGGGGTCACCGCGCCGACCTGGTTGCTCGCGACTAAGAACGTGTTAGGCCTGGATGTCGAGCAGGTGCGCATGGTGAGAGGGCAGTGGGGCCTGGGGGCGCGCGACGCGTTGATCATCATGGGCGTCTGGATCGGCATCGGCGGTAGCAACATGCTGCTCTACCTGGCGGGGCTGAGCAATATCCCCGAGGAGTTGACCGAGGCAGCCCAGCTCGACGGCGCCAGCAACTGGAACATCTTCCGCCACGTGACCTGGCCGCAGCTCGCCCCCACGACGTTCTTCATCATCGTGATGAGCTTCATCGGCGGCTTGCAGGGCGGCTTCGAGCAGGCGCGGGTGATGACCCTGGGCGGTCCCGCCGGAACGACCACGACTATCGCCTACTACATCTACACCAAGGCGTTCGAGGAGTTCCAGATCGGGTACGCCTCCGCATTGTCCTGGATTCTGTTCTCGATCATCTTCGTGATCACCATCATCAACTGGCGCATCGGGCATCGGGAGCTGAGCTATTGAGCACGGGTCCGACATCTGAGAGTTCTGCGAAGTCGGGAGGGCTCGCCGCGTGGTGGTATCGGCGCGGCCGCTTCGCGGCGAGTCATCTGGGCCTCGGGCTGACGGCGATCACGATGCTGGTGCCGTTCCTGTGGATGGTGCTGGCGAGCTTTAAGCCGCTGGTCGAGGTTGAGCAGCTCAACCCGTTCCCGTCGGTCTGGCACCCCGAGAACTACATCAAGGTGTTCCAGCAGATTCCCTTCGCGCGCTACTACTTCAACAGCGTGTTCATCGCGGCATGGGTCACGCTGCTCCAGTGCCTCACCAGCGCGATGGCGGCATACGCCTTCGCACGCTTGCGCTGGCGCTGGCGCGACGGCGTGTTCCGGCTCTACCTGGCGACGCTGATGATTCCCGGCGTCGTGACCATGATCCCGAACTACACGTTGATGGTGAAACTGCACCTGCTCGACAGCTACCTGGGGCTCATCGTGCCCGCCTCCTTCAGCGCCTTCGGGACCTTTCTGCTGCGCCAGTTCATGCTCACCATCCCGCCGTCGCTGGATGAAGCAGCGGCGATGGATGGCGCCAGCCCCTGGAGCATTTTCTGGAACGTCATCATGCCGATCTCGCGTGCGGGGCTGGTCACGCTCGCGATCTTCACCTTCCTGGGTACCTACGGGTCGTTCTTCTGGCCGCTCATCCTCATCAAGAGCGAGTACCTGCGCACCTTGCCCATCGGCATGCTCTACTTCGACACCATCTACGGCCGGCAGACCAACCTCATCATGGCCGCCAGCGTCATGAACATCATCCCCCTGGTCATCCTGTTCGTCGCCGCGCAGAAGTTTATCGTCCGCGGCATCCAGCTCGGGGCGGTGAAGGGATGAGTCAGCCACAACAGCCGATTGCGCGAGGCTCAAAGGAGACGGCTGACCGAAGGCCGAATGGGAGCGACCACACGCGAAAGGAGCGCACGCATGATAAGCGAGATGAACCTCGGCTCGTGCTTGGCGCTGGCGCTGCTGTTCGTCGCTAGCCTTGGTTGCACGGCTGGCGCGGCGCAGAAGACCCCCCCGGCGACCCTCTACGTCGCGACCAACGGCAGTGACCGCTGGTCGGGGCGGCTGGGCGCGCCCAACGCGGATCAGACCGATGGCCCCTTCGCGACACTGGAGCGCGCCCGGCATGCGATCCGCGGGATGAAGCGGGCGGGCGGGCTGCCTGCAGGCGGCGCCACGGTTGAGATCCGCGGCGGTGTCTACGAACTCAAGCAACCCTTTGCGCTCACGTCTGAGGACTCGGGCGCCGAGGGGGCGCCTGTCGTCTATCAGGCGTTCAAGGGCGAGGAGGTCAGGCTCACCGGCGGCAGGGCGATCACAACCTGGAAACCCGTGACCGACCCAGCGGTGCTGAACCGCCTCGATCAAGGCGCGCGCGGGAAGGTTCTCCAGGCCGACTTGCGAGCGCTCGGGATCACGGACTTCGGCGAAGCGGGAGGCGGCGGGCTGGAGCTGTTCTTCAGTGATCAGCCGATGACTCTCGCGCGCTGGCCAAACGAGGGCTTCACCCGGATCGTGGACACGGTGGGCGGCGAGCCCTACGATATCCGCGGCACCTGGGGCGACCGCGTCGGCAAGTTCACCTATGATGGCGACCGGCCCAAGCGCTGGGTCGGCGAAAAGGACATGTGGCTGGAGGGCTACTGGTTCTGGGACTGGTCGGATCAGCGGCAGAAGGTCGAGAGTATCGACACCGAGCGCCGTATCATCTCGCTCGTTCCGCCATATCACGGTTACGGATACCGCAAGGGCCAGTGGTTCTATGCCTTCAACGTGCTCGCCGAACTGGACACGCCAGGCGAGTGGTACCTGGATCGCGAGACCGGCATCCTCTACTTCTGGCCGCCGACGCCGATCGAGCAGGGTAAGGCGGTGGTTTCGGTTCTGCCGACGCTCGTGACGATGAACGATGCGTCGTACGTCACCATTCGCGGGATCACGCTGGAGGCCGCGCGCGGCACGGCGGTTCAGATGGCGGGCGGCATGCACAACGAGATCGCCGGCTGCACGGTGAGGAACCTCGGCGCGTACGCGGTGACGATCGCGGGCGGAAGGGAGAACGGCGTCGTCGGCTGCGACATGTACGGTATGGGTCAGGGCGGCATCAGCCTGACCGGCGGCGACCGCGCGACGCTTACCCCCGCCGGCCACTATGCCGAGAACAACCACATCCACCACTACAGCCGGTGGAATCGCATGTACCACCCGGCGATTTCCCTCAATGGCGTCGGCAATCGCGCGGCGCACAACTTGATCCACGACGCCCCGCACGAGGGCATGAACTTCGGGGGCAACGACCACGTTATCGAGTTCAACGAGATCCATGACGTATGCACCGAGTCAAACGACGCCGGCGCGATCTACGCGGGCCGGGACTGGAGCACGCGCGGCACCGTTATCCGCTACAACTTCATGCATCACGTCAGCGGGTTTGAGAACCGCGGCTGCGTCGGCGTCTACCTCGATGACATGTGGTGCGGCACCCGGATCGAAAACAATGTCTTCTACCGCGTGACGCGCGCGGCGTTCATCGGCGGCGGTCGCGACAACATCGTCGAGAACAACATCTTTGTGGACTGCGATCCGGCGCTGCACATTGATGCTCGTGCGCTGGGGTGGGCGAGCGACACGGTTCCTACCACGATGAAGCAGAACCTGCTCACCATGCCCTATCAGAAACCGCCGTGGAGCGAGCGCTATCCGGAGCTGCTGAACATCCTGCAAGACGACCCGGCGGCGCCGAAGGGCAATATCGTCGCGCACAACGTGTGTTGGGGCGGCAAGTGGGATGAAGTCGAGGACGTCGCTCGGCCGTTGACGAAGTTGGAGGCCAACATGACGGACCAGGACCCGCGATTCGTGGACGCGGCCCACATGAACTTCCAACTTCAGCCCGATTCGCCAGCGTATAAGATCGGCTTCAAGCGCATTCCGATTGAGAAGATCGGGCTGTACCAGGACGACAAGCGCGCGTCGTGGCCGGTTACCCGTGAGGCGCAGTAGAACGGGCGGCGTTGCCATGACGCGTCATTACCGGGTGGGGATGCCCGTCTCCACCTATTGCGGCCCGATGCATCGAGGCCCTACGACGTAGGCACCGAAAGGTTACTGCAATGCCAGACACCGCACTCGTTCGCACCATCGAAGAGGGTCTCGCCAGCTTCCAATGGCTCGATGTGCACACGCATCTCGATGCCTCGCACCTTGGCGCGCGCGGCCTTCACGATGTGCTCCTCTACCACATGGTGCTGAGCGACCTGAAGTCGGCGGGCATGGAGCAAAACGCCCGGCTCAGCGAGCATCCGGACGACTCGGAAGTCTCCCGGCGCATTGACGCCGCGCTGCCCTACCTGCCGGCGAGCGGCAACACGAGCTGCATGTGGGGCGTGAGGATCATCCTGGCGGAACTCTACGACTGGCGCGAAGCGGTCACCGCCGATAACTGGCGCGCGATTCACGACCGCATCAAGGAGCGCAGCGGCGACGCGCGCTGGCACCGCGAGATGATGCGCAAGGCAGGCGTCGCGCGCGCGATGAGCGAGTGGGCACGCCGCCACGACGGCAGCGCCGACGACATCCTCGACTACTGCTACGAGCTGGCCTTCTTCAGCCGGGCGAAAGCCGGCGTCCATGACATTCCGGTGGGCGAACTGGAGGCCGCAACCGGCCGTGTCGTGCGCACACTGGCGGATGTAGACGAGGCGATGGCGGCTTATATGGCCGCGATCCCGCGCGGGCAGGTGCGCTCGACGGCGCAGCACATATCCACCGACATCCGCTACTCCGCGGTGTCGCGCGAGCAGATGGCCCAGGCGCTGACGCGTCGCGACCACGCCGGGCCCGCTGAGCGCGATATCTACGCCAGCTATCTCCTCCGATACTTCCTTGGCGAACTCCAGAAACTGGGCTCTATCGTCTCGCAGTTCTCGATCGGCGCGGAGCCGGCGGGCGAGGAGACCTATAGCATCCTGCATCAGGACACCATCGCCGCGGTCGAAGGCCTGCTGCGCGAATTCCCGCGGCTGCACTTCCAGGTTTTCCTCGCGAGCGATCACGCGAACCAGGCGTTCTGCTCCCTCGCGCGGCAGTACGGCAATTTGTCGCTCGCGGGGTACTGGTGGCACAGCTTCTTCCCGCCGTTCATCGAGCGGGCGATGGAGGCGCGGCTCGACATGGTTTCGTCCGCGAGGCAGGTGGGGTTCTTCAGCGACGCCTATTGCCTTGAGTGGCAGTATGCGAAGGCGGTCATGGTGCGCAAGCTTCTCTCGCGCGTACTGGCCATGAAGATCGAGGCCGGTCAGTACACCACCGACCTCGCGCTGGACATCGCCCGGCGAATCCTCCGCGACGCGCCGCAGGAGTTGATGGGGATGAGGTCGAAGCCTTCCTCTCCCTAAAAGCTTACCATTGCCCACATCGTGCTTAACGGCACGCTGGCACGGTC
>Ga0315284_10010732_pt1 | contig 13048 bp, 12 predicted proteins | sample YL17G09_16_MG_FD_203696 | JGI IMG/M metagenome (GOLD analysis project Ga0315284, IMG submission 203696) | Sediment microbial communities from Yellowstone Lake, YNP, Wyoming, USA - YL17G09_16 | ecosystem: Environmental > Aquatic > Freshwater > Lake > Sediment | place: USA: Wyoming | collected... | reverse complement strand
CCCATAAAAATCTATATAATCTGTTTGCTGCCCCTGTTTCTGCCCTGGTTGCTGCCCCTGTTGCCGCTCCGATTGTTGCCGACCTGGTTGCTGCCCTGGTTGCTGCCCTGGTTGCTGCCCCTTTTGCTGCCCTGGTTGCTGCCCTGGTTGCTGTCCTGGTTGCTGCCCCTTTTGCCGACCCGGTTGTTGCCCTGGTTGCTGCCCCTTTTGCTGCCCTGGTTGCTGCCCTGGTTGCTGTCCCTTTTGCTGCCCAGGTTGCTGCCCTGGTTGCTGCCCTGGTTGCTGCCCTGGTTGCTGCCCCTTTTGCTGCCCTGGTTGCTGCCCTGGTTGCTGTCCCTTTTGCTGCCCTGGTTGCTGCCCTGGTTGCTGCCCTGGTTGCTGCCCTGGTTGCTGCCCCTTTTGCTGCCCTGGTTGTTGTCCCGGTTGCTGTCCTGGTTGCTGCCCCTTTTGCCGACCCTGTTGTTGTCCCGGTTGTTGTCCTGGTTGTTGTCCTGGTTGTCCCAGTTGTTGTCCTGGTTGTTGTCCCAGTTGTTGTCCTGGTTGTCCCGGTTGTTGTCCTGGTTGTTGTCCCAGTTGTTGTCCTAGTTGTTGTCCCGGTTGTTGTTCTAATAATTCTTGTTTCCTTTTATTTCTATTATTTGGATTTAATATTGCATTAATTAAATTTTGATTTATATTATTATTATTTTGTTGATTCGGCTTATTAGGCTTATTAGGCTGATTAGTAGGCTGTATCACAGACTTATTAGGCGGATTCGGCTGCATCATATACTTATTAGGCTGCACTATATACTTATTAGGCTGATTAGGCTGCACCACAGGCTGTTGTTGATTAGGCTGTTGCTGACTTTTTTTATTATTATTATTGTTGTTATTATTGATATTGTTATTATTTAGGTTATTGTTAAAATTATTATTGATATTGTTATTGCCATTATTGATGTTGTTATTGTTGATATTATTATTACCATTATCATTACCATTATCATTATCATTATCATTACCATTAGCACCTCCATTTTTATTTAAAAATAATGGGTTTCGATATTTTTTATTACCCCCTCTCTGTTCTTTTTCTTTTTCTTTTTCAATATTTTGGATTTGATTCAGTAAAGCCAGAGCTCTCCTATGAATATAAGCTATTTCTGGAAAAGTTAATTGCTTACCATCAAACATTTTACTTGTTACATAATTATTTTTTTTAAAATGATCTACAATTTTACCACTGAATTGATTTATTAAATATTTTTCATCTTCTAAATTCGATTTACTTGATCTAATTATAAGATTAAAATTATCATCATCTGTTGTTGAATTTATTTTATCAAAAACATTCTTTATTTCATTCTTTTTTATTGGTAAAGAATATAATTTTTTACTATAAGCAATAAATATATTATTACAAAAATCTTGGTCTAAAAATGTTGTATTATATCTATCCCATAATTCTTTTGATTTAAGCAAAATTTTATCAATTAGATTTTTATTTTCATTTATAGATGTTGTACTTATACTATATTTTTTTACTTCAGAAGAACTACTATCCGCACTCAATACATTTCCCATATTATATTATATAATAATATAATTTATAGATTTATTGAATCAAAATAATGCTCTAAATTTTCATTTCTTCATCCCATTTTTGAATTGCCCTGGAAAATAAATTTTTTTCAATTGGAACAATTTGATATTTTGATTGTAATAAATTATATATATTATTTTTATCTATCTTTTTTAATTTAAACATTAAATATGCTAAAATAAGAGTGCTTGCTCTTGTTTTTCCAGAACTACAATGAACTAATATATTTTTATTTTGATGTAATTTTAAGTCAATTAATTTACATAGATCACTAAATTGATAATAATATTCATCATTTTGTTTTTCATAGTCGCTAGAAATTGGAACACGAATGCACTGTATTCCTAAATTATCACAATCTTTTAAAAATGGAATCTCATTAGTTGTATTAATAATTACTTTTATTTTTCTAGAAGTTAAAAAAATAATATTATGGCTATCCATTTTATTCCCCAAATATAAACCATTTATAATTTCTATTGTCATAATATTAATAAAGAATTACGATAAACTATTTATACCAATATAAGTAAATAACATACATATAATAAATACTATAAATACAAGTGTTATAGCAATATAAATATATTGAATATTTCGTTTATTAATTTCTGATTGTGAAATATTTTGTGGTTTTAATGATAAATCATTATCACTAATTCCTAAATATGCTTTACACATTTCATTATTAATAGTATCCTCAAATTCCTTTTTTTTCTTAACAAACCATTCTATTCCAAAAAATCCCCATAATGCAGCAACTGATGTAAATAAAATAACATAAATATATTGCAAAATCCGATTCTTACCATTCCAATTTGTTAAAAATAATACGGGATAAATGAATAAACTAAGTGGAAATTGATTTTCAGTATCTGTTCTATTTTTGAAAAAATAAAATGTAAAATATAATACAGATAGTAATACAACTCCAACTAAAATACCTATTTTTTCGTTACCACTTGTACGATATACATAAAAAGATAAATATGATAATACTAATAATGAATAAATAAATATAATAATAATTCGTAGTGTTTTTTTACTATCATTTACATTTTTTTTTTGATCTCTTGCACTTTGATCATCTAATCCTTTTTTAACATAACAATACAAAAACATAAAAACATAAGTAATAATTACAATTAATGTTATCCAGCGATTAATAGGAATATTTGGATTTGCAAAATAAATTAGTAATCCAATTAAAACTAAAGTATTGACAAAATTTTGCATATAATTTTTAGAGATCGGTATTCCAGTTTCCAGATATTTACCCCATATTTGGGCAAAAATCTGGAATCCAAAATAAAGAAGTAAGAAAACAAATATTACCTTTTGAGGATTTGAATCTGTATTTAAAAAATTTCTATTATAATTACTATTTTCATAATATTCATTATTCATTTATTTAAATTGAGAATTTAATTAAAAAATAAATATTTTTTACATTATCTTGTAGTAAAAAAATAAGCTAAAAAATTTGATTTAAAATTTTCCCTATTTATAGATAATATTACGAGTAAAATAATGATATCCCAAAAAATTGGAAATCTTAACTCCAAAAAATTCAATGAATTATTGGAGTCTTTTTATGATTCTCCCAAAAAACCTATTTTTTTAAAATTTACTGAACAAAATATTCTTTTAAAGAATAATATATGTTACCATTGTCATAAATTCGATTGCGTTTCTGATCCTGAAATTGGTGGAATTATTTGCACAAATTGCGGACGTCTAAATGATGAAATTTTTGATAGCTCTAATGAATGGCGTTGCTCCAATTATGATGATCCCCGTAAAACGGATCAGAGTCGCGTTGGAATGCCAGTGAATGAATATTTTATGAAAGCGTCACTTTCCACTACGATCCAGGGCTATGGAAATCAAGCATTCCGCCAATTTCACAAATACAATAGCATGGATTATGATGAGCGCAGTTTGCTCAAAAATTTTCAGTATATGGATAATAGTTCAGAAGATTTGGTACCAGAGGCTGTTAAAGAACATGCTAAAAAATTATATAAAAGAATTAGTGACAATGAAAATAAACGTGGGGCGAAAAAACACAGCAATATGGCGGCATGTGTCTATTTTGCATCAGAAGGAAGAAATTGTGCCACCGATATTGAAGCAATTAGTAGCAATTTTAATATCAAGAAAAAGAAATTTACGAAAGGATGTAATTTTTATAGGGAACAACTATTTGAGAAAGAACCAGAATATTATGCCAAAATGAAGCCCGTGTCTGCAGAAGATGAAATATTAAAAATTGGGGCTGCATTAAATCTTTCAGAAATGTATAAAAATATTACATGTTATGTTGCCCATATGGCACAAGAATTAGGGATTGTTCTCAAAAATACTCCGGTATCAATTGCAGTGGGTGTCCTTCAATTAGTATGTACAACATATCAATTGCCAATTGATAAGAAAGATATTTCTAGCAAATGTGATATAAGTGAAACGACTATTCATAAATCATTTACTTTATTATCGAGCTATAAAAATTATTTAATACCAACGAAAAAATTATTTGATAAATATATGGAAATGAAAAGCCAGCCTATACCCGCTTAATATATTCTTTTTTCATATTTAGGAAATTACTTATACTAAATGTAATACTAAGCCATATAAAGAAAATTAGGGTTATTGTCATTGAATTACGAATTGAGAAAGATTGGAATAAAAATAATGGTGCAATAATTCCAAAAACAATTCCATAAGAAAATGTATAGCTTAATATCTCTATTTTATATTCATAGCTAAGACGATTACCAGAAAAAAATGCAAACATAACAGCTAGTGATATAACGACTGTTATTAAAACATTATACATAAAGAAATGACTGTTATCATCTCCTCCCCTATAAAAAGCTATACCCAAAATTACAATAATAAAAATGATTATGAATGATATGAGTGATTTTGATAACCCTTCTTGCCAATTAGTTTTTTCTTTTAAACTATCTTTTTCGGTAACAATAACTTGTGTATTATCTTCTGCTGATCGATCAATAACCAACGGGCGATCCATTTGCTTATTTTTAATACTACTTGCAATAATTTTTGTTAAAATATACCATATAAAAAAGAAGATAATAATATATAAATTAAGGAATGAATTATTTTTTTGATTCATAATAGAATCCTTAACTATTCCAAAAAATGTTCCAGCAAGAATTGCTCCAATCCCTCCTGTTATAATATAATCTGAAATGGGTTTATGTCTATAGACAAGGGCTAATACATAAAATATTATAAAAATGACAATAGCTAAAATAAATATAATGGTTTCTAATTTCATAATATCTTATAGAAATTTATTTAGTTAAACATCTCTTCAAGTTGGAATATGATAAATCTATGATTTATCATTTCTTGAAGTTAAATAACAAATTTATTTTAACTGAACATATGATAAATCATAGATTTATCAGCTCTTGAAGTTAAATAACAGAGTTATTTTAACTGAACATATGATAAATCATAGATTTATCAGCTCTTGAAGTTAAATAACAGAGTTATTTTAACTGAACAATTTTAAATTGCAGAAATATATTTTTAAACAGAAATCCAAAGAGAAAGAATATTGTAATAAAAAAAGATATAAATATTAGATTTAGTATACTATCTTCCATAAACATTTCATAATTTGGTAAAAGTTTATATGCAAGAATATAAAAAATAATCCCCAAATATATACCTATCACTAAATCGTATGAATCATTAATCATTTCTAATATATAATAATATTATTTTCCATTATATTATAATGATTACAAATTTTTATAATATACCATATATTGGATGTGATAAGCGCTTGGGTATAGATGGTAAAACCCCAGGAGAGCTAACATCAATCGATAGAAATATTAGATGTAGTGGATTAAATCCTGATAATGTATTTGGAACATTATTTCCAGATAGAGAAGATCCGACTATAAATTATGATACTATAAGTAATAGAAAAATAACTGTTGGTAATCCAATCGGCGTAGAAAGTGAGAAAGATGCAAAACAATGTGCCCAGGATTGTTCTTCTATTTCTAGTTGCACATATTTTACAGTTGAGAAGGGTCCCAATGAATGCAGACTTTATACTGCAAAAGAAGCATCAAAAAATGATAAATTTACTGAATTAGCTAAAACAAATAATATTCAAACTTGGCGGAAAAATGATTTATTAGCTGGGACAAAAAATTGTAATATTGAAGATGGATTTATATTACAAAATATTGATTATTTTCCCACGGTTGATAATGCAAATGATAATATAAAACCAACAAATATACAAAAAGATTTAACAAAAAATGAATGCTTGTCTTCTTGTTTATTTAATGATAGTTGTAATTCTGTTGTTTTCTTAGAATCTAAATCAAGATGTCAAAAAAAAGGATCAACCCGTGCAGAGGCAAATTCTGCATTACAAATACCTGCTTCAATAAATCAAGATACAACAACATATTTAAAAAAAGAAGGACAAAATTTTTTTACAAATCGTTTTGGTATTAAAGATGATATGTTGGATTATTATAAAACTTATTCAACATCTGGGAAAGTCGGTGATAGTTTTTGCCAATTTGTAGATGATAAGTGTATGACTTCTTATATTGTTGGTCCTAACAATGAGAGACAAGTTCCAAGCATAAATTCTCAAAGTACAACTAATGTACCAACACCAAAACTTTGTATGCCTCCTAACTGTATTCCAAAATTGCCTGAAACTGGTTTGAGAGGAAAACTTAAGGTGGATGCTTCATTTAATATTATGTGTCCTGTTGGAAATGGTCCAGATGCACAAGAATGTGTAAAAGCAATTGATAAAACTCCATTTGCTACATTTGACAGGATGGGTCTTCCAACTAATAATGATGCATCTAATCCACCAAATGGATACTTACCTTATACAATGGAATATGATACTTATAATAATTTGGAAATACCTACTTCAGGAGTTACTGCAAATGGAGAAGTTTGTGCAGCAAAACCTATGAATGATGGAGAAAAACCGGCAATTGGAGCTATGGAATTTCCAGAAAATTGTGAGAAATGGTGTAATAAAAGCGTGAATTGTGGTGGATATTCTTATTATATTGGTGATGATGGAAAAGCGAAGTGTAATTACTATGAGAATGTTGGAATGAAGGGCTTAAAAGATGCACTTGTTCCAAAAAAAGATACTCACACGATGATAAAACGTGGAAATCGTTATGTGCAAAAGCCTCTTCAAAAAGATTTAAAAAAACCATATTTTAATGGTTTTTCTGCAGCAGATACGGGGGTTATAGGAGAAAAAGGATGTATTCAAGAAGGATTTGCATCTAGAGATCCTTATTGTCCTTTTCCTTATAGTAAAACAAATGATAATAATAAAATAAAAAAAGATAATGATAATGGATCTAATTGCCCTACACCACTTGTAAGATGTCAGGATACAAGATATGGATGCTGTCTGGACAATGAAACTTCTAAGATAGATTCAACAGGATTAAATTGTCCAAATCTTACACGAGCACTCTGTTTATCTAGTAAATATGGATGCTGCCCGGGGACAATCATTCCAATGAAATATTTATGTGCTGAAGAAGAACAAGATATTTGTAACATAACAAATTGCGAATTAAATGAAAATGAAAGAGGAGATGTTTATGCTTTTTATGGAGGAAGAGGTATAACATGTAAAACTAATTTAAGTTGTGGTACAGGACAAATGTGCGTAGATGGGCTTTGTAAAAATTATGATGAGAATTATTATAATGGACTCAATGGGGTGAAAATGCCGCCAAAGCACACACTAAGTGGAAATAGTATGAATGATTTATTATGTGGGTGTCCAAGTCAGCAGAGGAGTACTAGTTGTAGCGATATATATGAACCTGTTTGTGGAGTTGATGGAAAAACATATCGTTCGCAGTGTGTTGCTAAAAATTTAGGGATAAAAGTAGAACATTATGGAACCTGTGGTGATATATTAGAGAAATTCTATAGTTTGGACGATTTTAAGATAACAATTAAAAAGTCTAATACAAGTTATTGGATATTATCGCTTTTACTTGTGCTATTAGTGGGAAGTATATTGTACTGCTTTAGTTAGAATAAATTCAATATTTTTATAATTTATTACCTCTGTTCCGGCAAGCTATACTACAATCCGTTGGGCAGCCACAGCTTGTTGGGCAGTTCTGATCCTCTGTTGAGTGGAGATCATGAGATCCATGAGCTCCTGATTTGCCTCTCTGAAGTGAGTCAACAGAACTTGTTGGTTACCGGTGTTTTGGGCATTGTCGCGTCTGATTGCGGATTCGTTGATGAAAGCAATACCGTCGTTGTAACTCTGGTCGGCAGCTTGAACCGCTATTCGATCTCTTTCTCTCGTTGCGATATGTATTTCAAGAAATTGGAGGACAGCTAGTTGCCCAGGAATTGATTGCATCATTTGCGCGTTGTTTTCTTGAGCCAGTCTCACCAATAGGTCTTCTTCAATGTTTGGGGGGGTTGCCATTTACGTGTGTCTTCGTAATATTTACTTATAAATTTAAATATAAATTTAAATATTTAAACCCATCAATTTTTTTTGAAAAACATGTGTATTTCCCCATTTAAAAAAATATAACTATTCAATAACATAAAATGGTAAATATAAAAGGCGGCAAAGGCTATAAGAAGACGAAGAAAGGGGCGGGTCCTCGTTCATTTGAAGTTGCGGATGACAACCAAACGTACGCCAGAATTGTTAAAAAATTGGGCGATAAACGTTTCATTATTATCCTACATAATTCCACAAAAAAAGTAATGGGGCGCGCAAGAGGCGGGCTTCATGGCTGGCATAATTTGAAAGAGCATGATGTTGTCCTAGTTTCGAGTCGGGATTTCCGGTCTTCTGACGCGGAAGTATTCGTCCAGGAAACCTATGATATTATTAATATGTATTCTGCGGATGATGTCCGCAAATTAAAAAGAATTGGCAAAATCACTGACCCGGCTTTCCTGGATTTTTCTATGGAAAATTCATCGTCTTCTGCTAATCCAATTGATTTCCAAATGGATGAAGAAGTTGAAGATACTGGAATTGCACCACAAAGGGAGATAAGGATGCCTTCTTCTGATGAATCATCTGAAGAAGAAAAGGATATAGATATAGATGAATTATAAAATAATATTTATTTCTATAAAAAGATAAATTATATCATTTTTATACTATTCTTTAAAAATTTCTTACATATTACCAATAATATTTATGAGTCATATTCTTTTATTTTATTCAAAAATGATTGGTTAATTATTGTTTAAACGAGATTGGTATGAAGAAAAAGCTTTTTCTGCATTATTTCCAAAAATAGGAAAGGGAATTGGTTTTTGTTTTTCCATAGTTGATGTATTATCTAGTAAATATTTATCATCATTTTTAATTTGGTCTTTAGGCATTGAATGAAATATTAATGGTGTTTGACCTCCAATAATATTATATGGTTTATGATTTTCACTTACATATATACTAAATGATGAATTTATACCACCATATTTAGTTAATAAAATTTTTAATATTTTTACTCCATAATCAAAATTACTACCAACTTCAAAAGATGGATCATTATACATTGATGAACATGTATAAACTATAAAATCGGGATAACCATATACTTCTAATTTTCCATTTTTAAAGTTTTGAATTTTCTGCAATGTGTTTCTAGATATATCCTCTAATGCTCGGGGAAAAAAATAATCTTTGCACAAACCATCAAAATCTAAATCACTTTGATTTTTTTCTATTTTAAGCACATTTATATAATTTACCCCCCTTTCATCCCTCCTTTTTTCGCACCTGATTTGCTGCTCAATTTTACAGCTGGTTTGTATTTTACGACACGACCTTTTAATTCTATCGGCTCCTTAAGTTTCTCTATATATCCTGAATAAGGTTTAATTTTTATTTCACATAAAGTGTCAAATAAAAATTAAAATTTAAAAAAATTCGTTTTACGAATTTTTTTAATCCATAAGTCTTCTTTTTTGAACCTTGGGTTATTTCGCGAATTTCAAATTCGACTTTTTTACTTTTATTCGCCGCGCAAAGTTTTGTCACCGCTTTTTTGGCAGCAGAAGATGGGGTTGAAGAAACATAGAACCCGTGCTCTTTTCCTCCCATAACAACCGTAAAATGGCGTTTTGAATCCTTATCTCCAAATTGTTGCATATATGATTATTGAATAAAAAAATTAAATTTGTATTTCAATTTCCTAGGATGTACCAAATAAACCAGAACGAATCGCGTCTTCTTCTCCGTATCGATTTACATAAGCTTGATATTCTTCTCTCCTATATCTAGCCTGTCTATTTAAATTTTCTTGAATATTTTCTTTTTCTTTTTTTTCATATCCTTGTAATAAGCCAATAAGTTTTTCTCTAATTTCTTTATCAGGTAGTGTTTGATTTGAATATTTTAGTTTGACCCAATTACGAAATAAACTTTCAAAAGTATCTATTGTTGCGTATTTAGTACTTTGACAATCAAAATATTTTGATTTTTTAGTAACAAATAACATACATTTTTCAAATTTTTCTTTTAATTTATCATTTACACTATTAATAAAAACATAAAAATCTGTTCTATCTTTATGGTTTTTTCTTATTTGTTCAATATTTTGTTGTTTTTTTTGTAATTTTTGATTAAATTCTTCTTTTAATTCTATAAGATTGTTCAGTTTTTGATCAAGTATTGAAATATCAATATTAAAATATATTTTTATATATTCTTTATTTAAATTTTTAATAATTTTTTCTATAAAAACTTTAAAATCACTAAAACTTTCATTTATCGATTGTGAAATATCATGTATCGGTTGTAAAATATTGCTATTTTCACTAAACTTAAACTGAGGTATTTTACTCATTTTTTCAGATAGTACATTCCTATCAAATAAATATTCAAAACTAGAAATACCTAATATAACATAATTACTATATATTGAATCTGATATTTTAAAAAATTTTATTAAAGGATTAGATAAATAAATCATAATTTTATTATATTCTTCTTCAGAAATAAATATTCGAAAAATCATATTGCTTTTTTCTGTTGATAAACTATATGGATAATATTCTTCTTGATTTATAGATAATAAGTCTTCACCAAAATAAAGAGTATTTGGGGCGAAGCTTCTTTTTTTTAAATGATAAAGCTCCGAAGCATTTTCTACTTTAAAATTTTCAAACATTTTTTGGATACCTTCATTTGTTGAATTACTTTCTGTTACCCTACCAAATAAACCACCTTTCATTACACTCTTTTTTCCTGCAATTTTTGCAACTGGTTTGTATTTTACGACACGCCCCTTTAATTCTATGGGCTCCTTAAGTTTCTCTATATGTCCTGAATAGGGACCGTAAGTCTTTTTTTTTGAACCTTGGGTTATTTCGCGAATTTTAAATTCCACTTTTTTGCTTTTATTCGCCGCGCAGAGTTTTGTTACCGCCTTTTTGGCAGCAGAAGATGGAGTTGAAGAGACATAGAGCCCGTGCTCTTTGCCTCCCATAACAACTGTAAAATGACGTTTTGAATCCTTACCTCCAAATTGTTGCATATAATTATATCAGAAAAAAATTATAAGGTTGTAATAAAGTCCCTAAATAAGGAAATAAAAGTCGGCGCATTAGGTTGCCAATATTGGGAATAATTGGAAATTGGCATGGAATAAAATTCCCCGAATAATCGCCGCATAATTTTATTTTATGAGTTATTTATCAAATATCTTATAGAATGTGACAAATGTTGGGCTATTCTTTCCTCCATTTATAATATTATAGCATACTCCATTCATATTACACGAACCAATTGCACTCATTTTTTCAAGATTTGGAATAAGATTTTTGTTAAATTTTATTCTTTCTGTAATCGTTTCTACTTTTGTCCATCTTTTATTTTCTATTTTCCATAATGAATTATCATTTCCAATTAAATAGGTATTATTTTTAAACAAAGTCGCACTAATACTAGGTCCCTTTCTGTCAGATTTTATTTTAAATTGTTTAAATAATTTTAATAATCTTGATTTGTTTTCCTTATTTTTTACTGGATTCAATAATAATTCTCTTAATTTTTTATTACCAGCCAATTCTTGCATATTCCAAATAAATTCTTGCGTCGTATATTTTTGTATAAGTCCATAATTGACATAATCCAATAAATACATACTTTTTTTTCTAGAAGTATTCATAAAATCTGAATACTTTAATTTTATTCCCGTTTCATCTTGAATTATATTATAACATAATTTATGAACTTCTAATATTTGACTAAATCTATACTTATGACTAAAATATTTATATTCAGTTTCATCAAAATGCTCATCGCAATCTTCAACTATTGCTTTTTTATATAAAGTATTATTTGATAATAATGAATAACAATCTTTCAACCAATCTATGTCAGATTTTTTATATATTTTTTCTTTACACAATTGTAAAATAGTCGATTTTTGCAAAATTGGACATCCGCACAACGCACAATATATTTCTGAGCAACCCATTATATAATATATAAATATTATATATTGGAGTTTTGGGAATTATTGGGAAATGAGTTAATAATATTCTTCAAAAATTTTCTCTATAACCCGGTCTTTCAGTAACAGGTGTACTCCAATAATTAGACTCTAAACATTCGTGCTCTTTCTTTGTACAAACTTTCTGTAATTCTTCTTTACGGGCTGCTGATATTTCTTGATATTTTGGATTTATTCGTAAATATTGATAACCGCTCACAAAATCCCCTGTTTTGCTAATATTTACATAAGCTTTCATATAATTTTTTTCAATATCGCTATATCCTTCTAACTGATCTATCCAATTCCCTTCCTCCCATTCAAGATGACTCATCCCTCCTTTTTTCGCACCTGTTTTCCCGCTCAATTTTGCAACTGGTTTGTATTTTATTACACGACCTTTTAATTCGATGGGCTCCTTAAGTTTCTCTATGTGTCCTTCATAAGGACCATAAGTCTTCTTTTTAGATCCTTGGGTTATTTCGCGGATAGAAAATTCCACTTTTTTACTTTTATTCGCAGTGCAGAGTTTTGTCACCGCCTTTTTGGCAGCAGAAGATGGGGTTGAAGAGACATAGAGCCCGTGCTCTTTTCCTCCTATAACAACCGTAAAATGGCGTTTTGAATCCTTACCTCCAAATTGTAGCATATATAATTATTTGAGAAAAAATTATAAGGTTATGATAAAGTCTCCAAATAAGGAAATAAAAGTCGGCGCCTTAGATTGCCAATATTGGGAATAATAATCCCCGAATAATCGCCGCATTATGGCAAAATTATTTTATAAATAATTTTACCCTATCATAAATGCATCAGTAATTTTACACAAATGCGGTGTGTCTTCCTTCATATTCTTTTAGAAAAAAGGGGCTAGCTGTTTGGGGGTAAGCCCCTTTCAAAAAGGGGCTAGCTGTTT
>Ga0315284_10010729_pt1 | contig 13050 bp, 15 predicted proteins | sample YL17G09_16_MG_FD_203696 | JGI IMG/M metagenome (GOLD analysis project Ga0315284, IMG submission 203696) | Sediment microbial communities from Yellowstone Lake, YNP, Wyoming, USA - YL17G09_16 | ecosystem: Environmental > Aquatic > Freshwater > Lake > Sediment | place: USA: Wyoming | collected... | reverse complement strand
ACCGACCAGAAAAAGAAATTGAGTTGACCTTAGAAATGCTTGTACGAGCTTATGATCCTTGCATCTCCTGCTCGACGCATTACCTTGACGTCACTTTTGTCTAAACCTTTTTGTTCTATGAAGAAAATAGGGATTATTGGATTGGGTACTCCGCTTCGAAGAGATGACGGCATCGGAATTGTCTTACTTGAGCTATTGGTGAAACGAAAGAAAGAGTTCCCGAAAAACATCGAATTCATTGATGGTGGCACAGGCGGGATGAACCTGCTTCATCTGCTTGCGCGATTTGATACCGTTCTTCTTATTGACGCTGTTGATTTCAAAGGACGACCCGGTGAGGCCCGAGTGTTTAGTTTGAAAGACATTCAAAGTCAGAAAAAACCAGTGATGACGTCAACCCATAATCCTGATTTTTTAAACCTTCTTCGTTTATCACAAGAACTTAAAGAGCTTCCAGAGACACTCGTTATTTTTGGGGTACAGCCACGAGACGTTTCGCATGGAATGGGATTGTCAAAAGAAATAGAAACGGTTCTTGATGATCTGTACTTGAAACTCCAAAAAGAAATACAAGATTTTGTTAAGTAACGGAAAGAGGCTTACGGCCTACACCCAGCACTATTGACAAATCTTTTAAGCCTATACTTTATGACTATTTTCGTGATAAGTTACGATAAATAAAATTAATAGGCTTTTTGAAGGGGCAAAAAAGAATTTAGAGGCAAGGGAAATTTCCGCTTAAATATAAAGTAGAAATTCACTATTCAATTTGATTAATTTTTAATTCACTAATTATTTTAGCATTTAAATATTATATCTATATATATATTAATAAAAGCCTTAAATATTAATATGTTACATTACCCTCACTTTATGCGCATTAAGAAAACCATTACCGAATTTGCAAAATTATCTAGTGTACACTTTGTATTTTTAACCGCTGTCATTCCTGTCACAGGCGCTATTGCAATAGGCGAAAAAGATCTATTCATTCTTACTGTTATTTTCATCATTGGACTAGCAGCACATACCTTTGGTTTTGCATTTAACCATTATATGGACATTGATGTTGATCGCCTGAGCACTCATACAAACAAACGACCACTTCCCAGCGGAAGCATCTCTAAAAAACATGCGATGATTTACATTTTATCTTGGTTTTTTTTCGGACTTATCTTAACCCTTTACTTTTTTGGTATCAAATTACTCCTCATTTATCTTCTGGGAATCGCCCTTGCTGCTATTTACGATGCATTTAGCAAAAAGATCGTTGGGATGGATTTTATCCTCGGAGCGTCTGTTGTTACTGGAGTTGTCTTTGGTGCAGCCACCGTATCATTTCAATTCCCGAACATAATCTATATCTTTTGTGTGCTTGCATTTCTCCAGACGCTCAACCTGAACCTCATAGCTGGAGGAATAAAAGACGCAGACCATGACTATCTAATCAACTCAAGACATCTATCTACACGACTAGGATTGCGTGTAGAAAACGGTATCTTTCACATACCAAATTCATTCAAAATTATTGCTTACCTATTTGGTTTTATCTATGCATTCTTTGTTTTAGTGCCATCTCTGCTTGGAATTATACAATTGCCCATTATCCTATTTGTTATCCTTATGCTTATAAATGCAACATTCTTTTTTGTCACCTACAAAATGCTAAGCTTAAATAACTTTGATCGCCAAGAAGTACGCAAATACGTTGTGCTACAATACACAATCAATTGGTCAAACATACCAATTCTGCTTACATGTGTCGCACCAATGGCGATACTTCTTCTGCTGTACCCCGTAATAGGTCTAGTTGTATCAAATGTAATTTTATACAAAACTGTTATACGACCGCAGGTTATGTAAAAAAGGGAAAAAAATGAACATGGATCTAGTAAAAGAATACGCACGGTTCCTTAGATTAAAGGCCTTAGGCGTATCTACTATTGCAGTGGTTGGTGCAATAAGTGTAAGCAGCTCAATTGAAATTTCACATTTTTTGGTTCTATTTTTCATATGCGCTCTATATAATATGCTAGGTTTTGTTCTAAACGATTACATTGATTACGACCTTGATGTCGAGTCAAAAGAGTTAAACGAGCGACCACTTGTTAAAAAAACTATATCCAAAAAAACAGCACTTTTTATAATCGTTTTATTCTACGCACTTATTATTTCAACAGCAATAATCTTTTATCATACTCTACTTCCGTTTCTGTTCTTATTGCTTTCTCTTGCACTTGGAACAATCTACGATTGTTATGGAAAGAAATTCTTTGGCTCCGACTTTGCGCTTTCTGCATCGGTTGCCTTCTTATGCTTATTTGGTGCAGCAACCGTGTCATCAAAAATAGGGCTATTAACAATAATTATTGCTTCTATTTATTTCATGCACGTTCTGTTTTTCAACATAATAGAAGGTGGATTCAAGGATGCAGACAACGACAAGAAACATGGTGCAAAAACAACCGCATCTGCCCTTGGAGTTACGCATCAACCGGAGATACGCGTTCCTGCATCGTTCAAGGCACTTGCGCTTGCTATTGAAATAGTAACTGCTACGTTTGTTTTTCTTCCGTTTTTCATCTATTCCGAATTTCAAAAATTCAGTTACTGGTACATACAAGTATTGATATTACTTATACTTACAATAAGCCTGTTTTCTTCTTCCATAAAGATGCTTATGTTAAAGACCTTTGAACGAAAAAAAGTAACAATAGGCATCACAAAACAAGAAGTAAAGCGTTACATGATAATTCCGATCCTAATACTTGGTGTAAGCAACATCCCATGGATCATCTTTATTTTGCTTCTACCAACCATCTGGTACCTCTCATTCTTAGGAATATTCAGAGAAAAACCCTTTAAAAGCAAATTGCTGTAAATCAAACTCCAAGTCAAAGATTTAATCAGAATATGAGAAACTCAGCCATCTGCATACCATCTATATTCTCTGTTTGTCCAAAAAAAGTAATTGTTCCTCTATAAGTTACATGAAAACGCCAGTAATGAGCCTTTAACATCCTTCTTACATGATGTATATGCTTCACATCCATAGAAACATCAATAGATACATTTTCATTCTTAGCCTTTAAATTAAAGTAATGAGGGATAAACTTTCCATTTTCTTTGTTCAAATTACTTCCTACAAATTCAATTTCTTTTGGATTTACATTTGTATAGTCCCCATTGTTTTCGTTTATAATAAGAATTGGTTGGCCTAAACGTCTATTCTTAAAGATAGCAGCCCATGTGATTGTAAATGAATTGGAATTTATTTTTCCCCAAAACCATCCATAATTTTTTCTGGCAACAGGGCCTGTAACATCCCAGTTGTGATCATGATACCCGACACCTTGAACGCTTATTTCTTTGTTTTTTATTTTTAAAATACCTTTAACTTTTGCTCGGGGTAAAAAAACAGCCCATGAATCTCCAGATGGATTTGTTCCTTTCCAACCTTTTGTGCAACCTTCAAATATTAAATCTGCTGATGCATCTTTAACTTTAAAAAAAAGACGATATTCCAGATTTCCATCCTTGTTCAATCCACCTGCAATGACCTGTTTTTTATCTAATTTTACATGAGGATATTGATTTTGAGCTTCAAATTTTTTTGGTGTAAAGTACTTTTCATTATGTCTTACAAGCTCCCCATTTTTGTAAATATCCAGTCTTTGAGATATTATTGCAAAACGTTTTTTTGTTATTCCAAAAAATCTCACGCTTACTTGAATGCTATAACCATTGTCAAAAACAGCATCGAAATACCACCATTCGGTAAACCTTGGGACGGTTGAGCCATGAAATCCATCGTCTTTTACTGTTAATTCACATGCAAAAAAATGAAATGTGCTGTCTTTTGAACTTTTGTAGGTTTTTTCATCTTTGTTATTTTCTCTTATCACTTATAAAATGCCCCCATCCCGCCAGAAAATATTGCATGATATCCTTCTTTTCTGAGGTGTTTTTTCAAATATTTTAATCTTTTTTCCATAATATCATTAGGTAATTTAGGTTCTATCATTTCAGATTTTGCGCCCGGAATCTCTACATATGTAAAAACCAAAACATAATCAAATTCTATATCCTCTAGAAAAGATATTGTTTTTTCTAAATCTTCCATTGTCTCCGTAGGAAAACCTACTATAATGTGGGTAGAAAATTTTATTTCTGGATACGCCTTTTTAAGTCGTAAAAACGCGTCCTTTATTTTCTCAACATTGCTGTATCTATTCATCAGTGTAAGTATACGACTACTCGCAGATTGAATTGGACATGATATTTTGTTTATTCTTTCACTTTTTAAAATTTTTTCAAAATCGTCTATATATTTTACCATCCAAACAGGATTTAACCCTTTTATCTCAATTTCATATTGTGTTTCTTTTAATTTAATGATCTCATATAACAATTCAGGGAAACTACTAAAATTATCTATTCCATACGCTCCAGTGTCATCTCCTGATAATAAAAAAGTCTTATTTCCTAAGCTAATTCCTTCTTTGAATTCATTCACACATGATTCAATAGATTTACTTATATGAGGGCCCACTGCCTTTTTAATACCACAATAAGAACAATTTCCAGTACAACCCCATGAATGTCGTATAATAAATTTTTTATCTTGGTTTAAATAGTCATATGGAAATGAATCTTTATCTAAGAAATTATTTATAATAAGATTTATCAGCCTATTGAAAATTTGTAGTTGCAAAATCAAATATAAAAATGTAGATCTTTTATCCATTGTAGGCGTATTTTTAAAATTATCAATTTGCCTTTGAAGATTTTTAATAAAATTTTGTTTTTCTGCAGTTGTCACCATGACACGGTTTGTATCTTTTATTTCTCTAAATTTGATTTTAATTTCAGGAAATAACATATCAATTTTATCTGGATTTTTCACCAAATCTTCTGTTGTTATTATTTTTCCATTGAATATTTTTCCTAACTGTCTTGGTTGTAGTGCAGGTAGACATCCAGCAACAATCAGCTCAGCATCATACTCCTCTTGAAAGATTTTTATTTTGCTAAACCAGTCGTTGATTGCTAACAGTGTTGCTCCGCAAGTTATTAAAATTATATAATCTGCTTCTTCGGGTTTTAACACGATTTTATAATTATTCTTTAAAAAATAATTTGATAATCTATGGGAATCTAGTCCTCTTCGATTGCATCCTGAGTATGCAAGATATATCTTTTTATTCATTTTTTTAATCAGTAAATTAATCTAACTTGTATTTATATTATCTTGTCGGCAGTCTCGACGATATCTACCCCAGAGTCACCAAGCAGTATGATCGGCTTTTCCACCAGTATCCCATCCTGAATGACCATCGACCATCTTATTTAAAAGCAGGTTTTACGTTTAGTAGCAGGTTATCTACTATTACAAGATGATTTGAACGATTCATACTAGCTGTGATATAATGCAGTATAAAAAAAGTATTAGCCGTGCCACTCGATCTAAAAACGATACACGAGTTTTTTATAATCGCATCAGTCGTTTATTTTTAATTTCCGAGGGGTTTTTTAAAAGAAAACATTTAAAGATGGGCGTTGAAAGGCTTTCTGTCAGTGAAGGTAATGTTGTTCTTGAAATAGGTGTTGGTACTGGTGATAGTGTTATTGAGTTTGCAAAGATTGTTGGTGATTCTGGTAGGGTTTACGGTGTTGATATCTCACAGGGGATGCTTGATATTACAAAAATGAAGCTTCAGAAAGAAGGTTTGCTTGATAGTGTAGAGTTGGTAAATATGGATGCTGTGAGCCTTTCTTTTAAGGATGATTTTTTTGATAAAATTTTTATGAGTTTGACTTTAGAGCTTTTTGATACACCTGAGATTCCAAAGGTTTTGTCTGAGTGTTTTCGTGTTCTTAAAAAAAACGGACGGATTTGTGTTGTATCGTTGTCTAAGAAAAATAGTAATACGAATGCTAGAATTTATGAATGGTTGCATGGTGTATTTTCTAGAATGCTTAATTGGAGACCTATTTTTCTTGAAGAAGCATTGAATGATGCAGGGTTTAAAACAACTGATTCATCTATTATTTTTATGTTGGGTTTACCATTTGAGATAGTTGTTGGAGAGCCTAAAAAATAAAGACTAATTATTAGAGCTTTCGGGCGATTTCTTGGAGTAATTCTACGGCCTACACCCAGCACAATAAAAAATTATAATTTTTGATAAATATTCTTTCTATGACCAATTTTAATAATAAGGATATGAAGTTTTTCTTTATCGATATCTAGGATAACTCGATAGTCGCCAACTCGTAGTCTATATCCTGAATCTCCAACAAGTTTTGTTACATAGGCTTCTGGTCTTATTCGAATACGTTCTAAGGATTTAATAATTCTTTCTTGAATTGAATGCTCGAGTTTTTTTAGTTGCGTCAAAGCGTTATCTGAAAAAATAATTTCGTAGGTCATAACCCCAGCTCTTTCTTAACCTTGGCCAGGGTGTGAAATTTACCTGCTTTGATTTGGGCACGTGCTTCTGTTATATCTTTTTTTGTTTGTTCGCTCAATTCTGTTGTATCCTCTATTATATCCCAGATTATTTCTTCATAGGTTTCTTTATTAAAAAATTTACGTTTAAGCAGTTCTTGCTGTAGTCTCTTACTGATTTGAATAGTAGTGTCCATAATATACTATAGAACGTTATAACATATAAATTTTTCTATGTTTCTTCTGTCTTCAAAAAAGATAAAATATTATGTTTTTCTCCTGTTGCAAAGAGGCTTATGGCCTACACCTAGCACCGCCTATATATTAAAAAAATTCGATTCTCCAGAAAGAATACTCTAATTACACTTTCTCTTCAGATGGCGGTTCTTCATCTGACTTCCCCTCTGGTTCTTTCTTGTATTTTTTCCAGAAGTAGGAAACACATACTGTTAAAAAAATACTTACACAAGGTAACGCAATCGCAATCAATACATTTTCTAACAACATGTAATCAATGATGAAAAACAAACCAAAGGAGAATATCATAATGCCGGAGAACAATTTAAGTCTCTGAATCTGCCATTCAGTCATTTTCGTGGTTCCAAGAGTAAAAGTGAACAACACAAGAATGATGATAAGCGGGATGACATAGACAACGTTGTAAAAGAAGAGATATAGATAATACTCAAAAAGCGGAAGTTGGGCTTCCGTCAGTCGAGTAGTATAAATAAGAGGAAACCCGAGCGTACAAAGTAATTCATAGAAATTCACACTCACCGCTAAGAAAACGGTCCCTCCGAGCATCGCAAGGAGCGAGGGTGATTTTACGAGTTTTCGTATCTGTTTAAATGTTTTCGATCGTTTTTCTTCAGGAATACTCAGACTAGGCCCTTTTTTCAAGGAGAAGAAATCCTTGATATTCAGCAGACCGATTCCAACAGCAACGATTCCTACGGCTAAGGAGATCATACTGATGAACGATGCCGTGATCAAGAGTGTATTAAACATCACAAACATGAACAGGAAGTAGAAAAACCCTGAAAAAAAGATGAAGATACCACCAACCAGTAACATCCTGCGTCTTGATTGGAGATATAACAATAAATTCAGAAGAAAGATAAGGATGAAAAAGGAACACGGATTAAAACTATCCAGTCCCCCTAACACAATCGTCAACACCGGCAGAGAAAGACTAGTAAGATTCACCGGTCCGATCCACGGAAGGTAAATCACGTTCTCGTCATATTTTTTATGAATATCTAGATTTGCGATATACTCATCGATTCTCTCTGTTAGCTCCATGTATGTGAGATTTGCTTTAGGGATTTTTGTTTCATTGTTGATTATCACGGATGGAAAGCTGAGTTTCCGAGCATGCATTTCATTGCGATTGGTTGCATTGGAACCCACTTCTTTTTTTTGGATAATTACTTTTCCTGAGTAATTCTCCGCATAGTGAGTGGTTATATTATCGATGATAGTAATGGCTGGTTTACAGGAACCGCAGGCATCAGAATAATAGAAATCTACGATCACCTGGTTTTCCGCAATAACTGAGGTAACACTAAGGAGTAAAACAACAAAGACAATAAGGAATGTAAAATATCGATTCTTTTTCATGTATTCTATCCGCCTGAGACCACTGGTGGAGAAAGAGTAATTTCATCTCCTTCAATAATCGTGGTATCGAATGAGGCATACATCTTATTTTTTGATACCATCATACGACTCTTGTCTTTTTCTGTGGCAGGGTATTGTTTCACAAAAGTATCAACAACATCTCTAAGCGTGTTTCCAGCTGAGATGTCAAGTTTTATTTGTTCTTTTCCAGCGATGTCTTTGTATCGTCCAAACAACCTAACCGTTATCTTCATATGATACGTCCTCTCGCCAAACTACAGTTTTTTTATTCCGCAAATCGGACATTGTGGATTTCTTTTAATGTCCATCGTGTCAAAACATTGGTTCCAGACATCATAGATAAGTAACCCGGCAAGTGGTTTGCCGAGTAACAGTTTTATCGTCTCAGTACATTGAATCGATGCGATTATTGCAGGAAGACTCCCGAGTACCGGAATCTCGCCAGATGTTGATTCTGGGATATTCTGAGAGATGCACTGCAAACAAGGTGTTTTTTTAGGGAGAATTCCCATCACCATCCCGACAGTCTCATAGACTCCTGCGTAAACCCAGGGAATATTATATTTTATTGACACCTCGTTGATGATAAATCGAAGTGACATACTATCGGTACCATCGACAATCACGTCAGCATTTTTCACAAGCGATTCAATATTTTCTTTGGTTACTTTTTGATTGATTCCCATTACCCGTACATCTGTGTTAATCGCTCGTAATTTCTCCTGAAGAACAAACGCTTTTGATTTCCCGACATCATGTTCTGAAAATACTGATGTCCGATGGAGATTGGTGATATCAACGACGTCATCATCAATGATATCAATGCTTCCGATACCCATACGTACGAGCAGATTTGAACTGTGGCTGCCTAATCCTCCACCGCCGATGACAATCACATGTTTTGTTGCTAGCAGCTCTTGGCCTTTCTGACCCAACTCTTTAACTAGGGTTTGTCTTCTATATCGGTCTGTACTCATAATTCCACCCGAGATTCTAGCCACAGCTATATGTGCAAAAATAAAGATGGCTTATAAATACATTACCTACCATAACTTTTCATGAATCTTTTTTTGGTACGCAAAAACACAGGTCTACTGTACAGTTGCTCCGATTGTTTGATCAACGTAGAACGCAAAATGCGTGCCAATGTATTCCACTTTTGCGACAAGATGGGGCTGCCAATGAGCGACCGTTGTAATCACCATAATGTTGTTGTCAACGATATCCGGGAAGGTGAGGTTCCCATGGTTTGCCGCGCCATCCCAGGTCATGGTAAATGTTCGTGATTTCTGTGGTGCGAGTAATACTACTTTTTTTATCGCATAATCAAGGAAACCGAAATGGTAGGGATCTCCGTCATTGTTGATCCATCGTGAGCTGATTTCTGTAACATACGATCTGACGTACCCAAAGTATGGTTTGGAACCGGTGTTTTTTACCGTCACGGTAATATCCAACGTTGCGTCCCCATGGCCTGTAACATTCGTGGAAAGTTCTAAAGGATGCACCGTTCTTGCACCAGCTTCTTCAATGAATGGGCGATAGAGTTGCTCGGTTTGTTGCGGGGTTGTCCCTGAGCCTACTGTCTGATTAAATCCGCCATCAATAAAAATAGTTGGGATTGCAATTCCTCGGTAATGTCCCCAAAAACGGTTTTGTGCGAGTGGATTTTGATCTGATACTAACGCAACGAAATAGAAGGGATACTCTGAGCTATTATACAGCGAATACAGAGCTTCTGCGGCATTTGGACAGTTTGGGCACCAGGTCGTAGTTCCTTCTTCGATAAAAACATTATGAGTAAACTCCGAAGTTGTACTCGACATGGTTCTCTGAGACTGTGTTTTATCTGAGGCTGTCATGGTTGTAGCTGCGACAAACGGCGACACAAAGAGTACTGTCGCTATTATTAATAATAGTATTTTTTTCATATTATCCCCTTAATTATTTTACTAATATATGGAACCGAACTATTTAAATATTTACTCTGTCGTCCTTTTAATCAATTCTCTTGCGGGGATTCCCCCATATGTTTTACCTTTTATAAGCACTTGACCTTTCGCTACCAGAGCACCAGCTGCAACAACTACGTCATCTTCAAGAACTGTTCCAGGCATGATGATCGCACCAGCACCAATCACACAGTTGTTTCCCACTCGAACCCTATCCATGAAAATGGTTTCATATTGCATGTTATGAATATGCCCGTAGATGATTGCATATTCCCCCATCGTGACATTATCACCAAATTCGGTGAGACACGGGTCTTTTATCACACCACCGACCAGTGAGTTTTTACCTATCTTCATACCAAGCAGTCGAAAGTAGGATTGTTTTATTCTACCGAGTGGAAATATTTCAAGGAATTTTCGGAATGGGGTATAAAGGACGCAAATAAGGGTCCATTTGAATGTATTTTTATTCCTGAATGAATACTCATACGTGCCCGGATGGTAGGTAATGCGGAACAGACGGATTATACCACCAGTGATATATAACTCTGAGATGAAAAAAAGAACAGCCCCGACGAAGATGACGATGGGAAGCACGACGAAATGCATAAGAGTGGAAAACGCAAAATAATGGAAATACTGTTGAAGAACATAGAAACCAACAATTACTGGGATAAGCCCTACGATAAAGATGAACGATGGTATCGCTGTGAAAAAGTAAGACCAAAGAGGCCGTTTAGATTTTTTCGGTTTCTGCACGTGTTCAGGCATAAGCACAACAATACTTTCAGAGACTAATAAATGTAATGATGAATCTATTTTTCATTTTGACAGTTTACCCCCGCATCTTTAAATATAATCAGAGACACAACAGAGGATAGGAGACTACCGACATGGGAAAGAAACCCCTTAAAAAACAGACTCGTTTAAAAGAACAGGAAGTAAGAAAAATCCAGTATTCTGAGAAACGACAGAGGCATTACGCATTCGGTTTCCTTGTTGGTGAGTATTAAAAAAACCATTTTCTTAAATAGAAATTTCTTCGGAGCGGCGTTGCATCTAAAGGGATTTTCATAGATCTACTAAACTATCGCCTTTGTGCGCTATTTATATCTTTTGTGGAAAATGTGTCAGCTAGGGAACTAATAATGATAAATAGGTGTGGAATGAAGGACTATTTTTTCTCTGCAACGATAATAAATCTCCACTCGTTTTTCTTCCCTTCTTTTTCAGAAATAGTGAACCCAGCGTCGGTAAAAAATTGTTCAACCTGCTCTGCTGTATGTGCCAGCTTGTATGCATCGACATGGTATTTCGTGACGTCTCGTCCCGCCCGGTTGAACAACATACGAATTTTGATTAACGAGAGTTTCCATGTTGGAAAATCACGGTTCAACGCTTCCAAGACGACCTTCCCACCAGGTTTTAAAACTCTCCTCATCTCTTGAAAACTCTTATTTGGTTGAGTCCAATACGGCAGACTAAACCTGCTTGCAATAGTATCAACTGTATTATCTTTCAAAGGGATGTTTTCAGAGACTCCAATGACCGGTTCAAATGTTTGAAAATCAGCGTTTTTTACGTTTCCCTTTGCTAACGAAAGCATTTTGATTAATGGATCAATTCCTATGATTGTTGCCTGTGGCATCTTTCGAAAAATCTCAAGCGAGAGTAAACCTGGTCCTGCCCCAAGGTCTAGGATGAACGGATGAGACGTTGATGAATGTCTTTGAACAACAGATGCGAGATATTCATATAAATCTTTGAATTTCTTCATGTATGCTGCAAATTCTTCTGCGGTTTTGTCATCGACCAAAAACTCACAACCACCTGTTCTCTGAAACTCGTACTCAGAAATAATGTTTTTGTTTTTTAAGAATTATTCGTAATATCGAGTGTTCTCCCCAGTTATCACAAGTTTTTTTGATTCTAGTTCTCGGTAGTTCCGAATTTCTGCAAACAATTGAAGTTCGATGGTCCTGTCCAATCCATGCGTGACATAGGAGATGCCGGAGAGTGAGGCTGCTAGTGACTCATTACTTCCGTCATCGGTAAATAATCTAAGGTGAAATGCGCTTTCCACCCCAAAATTCTGATTAATGTCGGTTTCAATGGACCTCGTACAACAAGCGCATTCTACAGGAATCCAGCCGTTGTGACCTACTGATCCACCGACAAACACCTCGACCCATGCATGAGCAGTCGCAATAGCTGTTCCGTTATCATTGCCGGTCAATAAATACCCTCGAATGAATCTCGCAGGGATGCCAAGTACTCTGCAGAGCGAGACGTACAGAAAGGAGAGATCATCGCAATCACCAACTTTATTTAATAATGTCACCGCAGCTGGTCGTACTCCTCCATCATTTGGATGGGTTTGATACTGGATGTTTTCTTTCAACCAGATGAACAATGATTTAGCAAGCAGAAACGAGTTGTTCGTCTCAGCATTCGCATAAACCGTCTCTGCAATCGCGGTAATGTTAGGATCGTACGGGTCGATAAAACGCGTTGTCTCATTCGCTTGTACTCGTGTGTAATGATTAACAACTTCTGGGTACGTCTCCGTAGTCTCTTCAATCGTTAAGGCGTTCTCTCCTTTCAGATCAGCAACCAGATAACTTTCGCTTTCCACCTGTGCTGTGAACCCTAATTCATACGTTTGTTCGTCTGTTCTAGAGATATTCCATCGTATGAATGTGTTATTCACCAGTGTTTTCGTTTGATACTCGTGATTGTACAGGAGGTCATAGGTGGCGGTTCCAACAAGAACTTCAGGAGTATCGCACCAGTATGCGATCTCGTACCTTCCAGTACCAGTACTGTTCACATGATATCCATAGGAAATATCATACCTAACCTTTGTAGGAGTAGGCTCGTACGTGGTCGGAGGAAAAATCACCTCACAGCCAGATAATACGACAAAAAGAACAAGCATGCCTGAAATGGAAGGGCACCAGGTGTTTTTCTTCATACGATCCTGGGTTTATCTCTTTTAAATAGCCC
>Ga0315284_10010728_pt1 | contig 13052 bp, 16 predicted proteins | sample YL17G09_16_MG_FD_203696 | JGI IMG/M metagenome (GOLD analysis project Ga0315284, IMG submission 203696) | Sediment microbial communities from Yellowstone Lake, YNP, Wyoming, USA - YL17G09_16 | ecosystem: Environmental > Aquatic > Freshwater > Lake > Sediment | place: USA: Wyoming | collected... | reverse complement strand
TCCCCCATCTTCCTGCTCGCCCGCAAGACGCGGAGGTTCAGTGTGTACTCCTTGTGGATGATCGGAAGAGGGAGATAGCCGATCGCGAACTCTACGCGGTCGTACTTCCCCTCCGTGTCGGCCGCCATGTCCATCTGAGCGGCCTCCATGTCCCCGACGTTCTCGGTCTGGAGCACCGTCGTTCCGAGCCCATCGCCGAGGTTGAACGAAAGACCGGCGGAGATAAGATCCCCCGCGCCGACCATGCGCTGACGGCTGATCTGCATGACCGCTTCGTCGAGCTGCTTCCACTCATCGTACCGGAGCGTGTCGTTCGTCCGCAGGGCGGACGCGTTCATGTCGTTGGCGAGAAGCCTCGAGGCGACCGAGCCGTAGCCCCGTCCCTTGAAGATCCCATCGACTCCAGCTTCTTTTCCCATCTGACCCTCCTTTTATGCGTCATGTTTCGTACTGCCGAGTGCAATGTGTCGCCGACCATCCCTTAGACGGCCATGACCTTGATCCTACCCGATGGGTCGACGGCGGACGAACCGCTCATGTCGACCGCTTCCAGCGCGACGAACTTGATCGACCCCGTGACCACCGTTCCGATCGACGGGTCCGCGTCCACGACGCGCAGGTATCCGTCCCCGTTCGACTCGAGAAAACTGTCGAGGAGAGCGTTCTCTCCGTTCGCGATGAGCATGAGCGCTTCCTGACCGGGCTTGAGGACGGCGAGTTGAACGCGGTCCCCCGTTCCATACGCATCGTCGATCCCCTTCCCCTCGAGGTCGTTTTCGATAGCGACCATCGCGTAGCACCGTCCTCCTCCAGTCGCATGCTTCCTGCAGGTGTCCACGGCCGAAAACTGGCAGAGCATCCCGGGGATGATCGCAGCGGCGGCCTTCGCTTCCTTGCGGATCGGGTCATCCGGTCCGAGGAAGATTGTCTTGTACGCCATGTCGATAACCTCCTTAGTTTGAACGATCTCTTTCTCTCAACTGTGTTCTCGATCTCCCGCGGACGACGTCACGCGGGCTTCTTGTCCGTGTCCCACGTCTTCGGCATGGGGGGAACCTGGTCCTCGTTGGCGCGAACGACGGGAGCGGCCCCCGAGAAGTCCACGTCGACCTGACCGAGCTCCGCCAAGACCTCGAGCTCCTCGATCGTCTGCGCTTCGAGCTGCTCCTTTGTGAACCGGCTGCGCTTGTTCTCGAGGAGGGCCTTGACGGCGGCGTCCTTCACGGCCTTGTCCCGAGAAAGCCACCGCTTCAGGGTCTCGCGGACCTCCAACGGAGCGTTCACGATGTACTCTTCCACCGTCAGGACCTTCGGCGGGTCCTCGACCTTCGGCGGGTCCTCGACCTTCGGCGGGTCCTCGACCTTCGGCGGGTCTGGAGCCCTCAGCAGTTCGAGCTCGCACTCGGTCAGAGTGTCCAACCACTTGCGGTTCTCCTCCGTAAACCGCGTGCTCTCGCATGCGATCAACGCGCTGATCGCCGCTTCCTTCTTGTTTGCCATCTCGACCTCCTTGTTCATCGATGAGTCCTCGGACGCGGATTCGTCGGCATCCTCTGCGACGGGAACGTAACTTCGCTCCTCCTTGACTTCTTCTGCATCGCCGAACGACACTTTCCCCTCGGCGATCGCGTAGCTTCGACGATACAGGTGAGACTCGGCTCCGCTCGCGATCTCGTACACGACCGAATCGTCCCACACCTCTCGAATGTACGCCCAGGTCTCCGTCTTGTCCCCGATCTCCTCCCTCAGCGCAGCGTCGATCGACATCCGCGTCTCGTCGTGGCTCTCCGCGGCAAGCGCCAAGCCGAGGGCGACCCGGACCTGTTCTAGGGTCCGTCGAACGAACCCCTTCTTCTGACTTTGACGCAGCACGGGGAGGGGAGTCTTCGATCTTCCCCCTCCTCCTCCCCCTCCTCCCGGAGGCGGAGGCGGAGGCGGGGGAGGAGGAGTCGTGACATCAACTGGCTTCATGGATCCCCCTTTCTTTGATCGTTCATATTCGAAATACTCAACTAGAAGTTTTTCGGCTTTGTCCACCTCGACCGTCCCCCTCGCGGCGGACTTCAAAGCGAGCTCGTTCAGCCGGTCCGTCCTCGGGTTCACGACCGGCAACGCGATGAGTCCTTCCTCCGTGTCGGCGCCGGCGTCCCCCGCGAGCGTCTTCGACGCGATCCAGATCCTCATCGCCGGAGACGCGTCTTTCACCGTCTGGGGAACGTCCTCTTCGCTGGGAGTGTCCTCCGTTCCAGGAGTCGAATAATACGCTTCGCGATACTCGGAGAAGGACGTCGACACGCCCGACCATTCAATACTCTCGATCCCCGAGAACGCCAGGCCGTAGGTCGACTCGTTCCCCCTAATCCCGCATCCATCCTTCAGGCTGCACGCTCCCTCCGCTTTTGGAAGAAGAGCGAGGTGATCGGGCCGATAGTTGAGGACGGTCGCCGAAAATTCTTCGCCTCCCCACTTTCCCGGTTCCCCGTCATCGTCGGCCCACAGCCCAGTGGAGACCTCGAGTTCGACCCCATCCGCGAGAGCAGACAGGACCTCGGGGGCGATCCCCTTCGCCTTGTCGACCTCGACCCACACTTCCCCCGACAGCCTCCCCCCGACGGCGTCGAACCCGACGTTGAAAAGGCGGCCGATCGCCCACTTCTCGAGGATGTCCGGACGATTCGCGGACGTGTAGTCGTCCTGGTCCTGCGGATGGTTTAGCGTGACGGGGACGCCGTTCCACGCTTCGGGGTACTTCTTCAGCTCCTCCGCCGGGTAGTACAGGCTGTTGTGAACTCCCTCGATCATGAGGACGACGGGAGCGACGACGCACTCGCGACCCTCCAGGGATTCTCGGCGCGTGACGAAGGAGGCCTTCGATGCGACGAGCCGCATATTCTTCTTCAGCATGCCAACAGAAAACACCATCGATCATCGCCCCTTTCTCGCGCGTCTCCTCGACTTACTTCTCCTCGCTTATGAACGGGATGAAACAGCAGCGGCAGTTCGGATGATACGGAAGAAGCCCGTCCGCTTCGTCGAGCGTGTACGTCTGAGTCGTCAGCTCCTCGCATTCCTCGCACGGGTCGCCGGCCGTCAGGACCTCCGCGAGGATCGACACCGTCATCAGCGCGTCAGCGTTGCGGTACTCCTGGACGAGCGCCTGGTTGTGCGCTCGGATGATCTCAGTCCTGGCGATCATCCTCGACCGGACCGCCCCGATCGCGTCCACCCCGTTCTCGACGTCCTTCGAAAGCTCCCGCGCGATCGTCAGGGGGCTCTTCCCCTCCGCAAAACCGCGCGCGAGGCCGGTCGTGAGGCCGTCCGTGATCTTCCTTCGAACCGCCGCATCGGAAAACTGTGTGACGGACTTTAGCTCTTCGAACGTCCTCGTGAACAAGATCCCCACGCGGTTCGCGTGAACGGGTTGGTTCATGGCGGCGGCGATCTCCGCCTCTCCTCCGGACCAGAGGGGAACGCCCTTGGCTCCCCCCTTGGGGACGTACCCGGACGACGCCAACTCCGCGCGCGATCGCCTGATCCCCTGCTGATACGCCGAGCCAATGTACACGTTCGTCCAGGGCGCCTCGATCGCCTGACCCCACCCGGGTTTTTCTATAACCTGGAGGATGCCCTTCTCCTCCTGCTCTCGGAGCCACTTCATGAACCCGTCGATCTTCTGGGCCGTCCGGGAGAAGGGAAACGGTTGACGGATCGCCGCGAGCGCTCTGACCGGCTTGCTCGAGCGGATTCCAAAGCAGTCCGCGCCGACGATCGACTTTCGTATGTCGATCTTCAGATTGGTCCACCGCCTGTCGGACTCGCGGATCATCTGCCAGACGATCCCCAGGGTCTTCGTCGGATCGACGCTGACCAGCGACAGGGGGGAACGCTGCGGGAGGCCGTGGCGAGCAGAGGAGGGGTTCACGACCCCCCGGCGAGCGTCCCTCTGAATGCAAGCGTGAGCGGTCACCGATCCCCCATTATGATGGTGAACGAGCGCGAGTCCGTCCTGCCCTTCGAGGTCTCTATGCGGCAGGACACTTCGTACGCGTCCCCGAGAGTTCCTCCGGACAGCCACACCACAACATTCTCAGAACCCGTCTGATCGGACGTCTTCGTGATCCCGTCGGGGATCGTCCACGTCGCGCCCGTTATGTGTTCGTCTTCGTCAAGCCAGTCGGACCAGCTGAGCCCGTAGTCGAGAACGGCCCGAGGGTCCTTTTTAATTCTCATCAGACTCACGTCTTCCTCCTTCAGTTCACGGTGACGTCCCGGTCTTCCTCCGGCACGTCCGCAGCGCGATCTTCCCGAACGATCATGACGACGCGATCTTCCGCCTCGACCCGGACTCCGCGACGAGCAGAGATCTGAACCGACCCCCCAACGAGGGACAGCTCCGACGCAGACGCGGCGAGCATCAGGGTTCTCAGCAAGAGCTGGAAGGCGCCCACCGAGATGGTGAAGACCGACAATTCGGTCGCGAGGGTCAACGCGCTCAAGTCCACCGTGGCCGTTCCGGGGACGGACACGCCCACGGGGAGCAGCGTCGCAAGAAGGTCCACGGGTATCAGGACGACGGACAGCACGCCAACTCCCGATACGGTCGCGTCGGGGACGGACCCCGCGAGGGTCAACGCGCTCAAGTCCACCGTGGCCGTTCCGGGGACGGACACGCCCACGGGGAGCAGCGTCGCAAGAAGGTCCACGGGTATCAGGACGACGGACAGCACGCCAACTCCCGATACGGTCGCGTCGGGGACGGACCCCGCGAGGGTCAACGCGCTCAAGTCCACCGTGATCAGACTGACGATCAGAGAGATCGTCACGTCCTGAGCGGACGACGCGAGAGTCAGCGCCTCGAGAACAGACGTCGTGATGTAGTGAAGGCGCATGGCGACCCAGTCGCCGGCAAACGTCTGGCCTGCCTGGGTTAAGTCATACGCGAGGAGTTTGATGCCGAAGTTCGCGTTGTCGCGAACGTCGGTCCCCATCAGCGACGTGTCCATCATGTACCCGTTGCCCCCATACGTGTAGGTTTTGTCGGAAGTGGACGTGAAGTTGGTCGGAAGATTGTACTCGCCGCCCGAGATCGCTCCGCCTTTTATCATCGTCCCCGACACTTGATAACTCGCGCCCGCGAGGCTGATCGCTCCTTCCACCTTCCACTCGATCCCGACGACGGTGGCCTCGGCCGGAACCCCGTCGGCCCCGGCGGCGTCGAAGCCGAACCCGCGATAGTCCTCTGCCTGCTGGTCGGAGGCGCCCGCCCGCTGGTTGTTAGACGAGTACATCTTAGTCGGCGAAGACCACTCACTGTACAGGGCTCCGCACGAGCTCGGGCTCTTCCAATTTGTGACGGACACGGCCAACTCTACACCTCAACCATCTATCAGCCCTGCTGCTCGAACCTACGGCCCGGGCGAACGACTCTCTGCGCCGGGGGCCATTGAGTCGTTCCCTCGAGATAGTGCAATCGCACTCGATTCAGTTTGGTATATGCGTTCGCGTAACACGCCAGGTCAATTCCACCGTAGGTGTCCCATGAATCAGGGTAACAGTCGTGCGGCAACACGAACTCGACGAGCAGGAACAGCAGATACGTCGCGAGATCGTGCCCGCCAGCAGCCCAACAGGCGTTGACTTTGTGAGGAGTGAACCAGTTTGGGTCGAAGTCGACTCGATGCGTAACAGTGCCCCCGCTGAAGTAGAAGTTGTGCAGATAGCGGCTCGTTCCAGACAGATGTGTATCGTCGTCCCTCGCCGTGGCGCAGCATCCAGGGACCGTGGCCGGGTCTACGGTTATATTGTCTCCGACTCCAATCCAGGTGTTAAACTCGTGCCACCCGGTTGTTGCCGACAGTGCGACGGCGACTCGTCCTGTCCACCTAGCCAGCGCGATCTTGAAGCGAAACCCATTTATCCCAGCCCACTCGTTCGCGCACAAAGGGTGCTCCCCGTCATCGCACACTCCAGCGGCAACATCCATGTAGACCCGAGAGAACTTCGCCGGGTTCAGAGGGGCACTTGGGTTATTCTCCCTTAACGATTGCAACGCGATCGCGAACTTCGACCCATCTGCGGGAACCGAACAATTCACCGTACACGGATGGTCGCTCGACCCCGGGTTTGGGCCAAGACCAACGGCGTCGTCGGTCGGCCCACCGACCCACCTGCACTCAACCGGATCTCGGTTCAGAACGGACTGAATAGAATATCCAGCCGCGCCGACGGTTAGCATCGGTGGCAATTCATAACCTGGATAGATTCCGATCTCGGGGCGGCACAGTATCGTATAGTTAGCGCCCATTCTACCCTCCGTTTCTCAGACGAGGGAGGACCTTCCTACGTGAGCAGGATGATCCCCGTCGCAGCAAACGTTGCCTTGTAGTCGGACCCATTCGACGCGCGCCCAAGCTCCCAGTACGCGATCGCGATGTCGCTCGCGTGCGTATCATCGTACGCGATGAGGTGACCGGGAGTTCCGATGTTGAGCCCCGTCCAGGTGATATCGTTGCCGTCCCACTTGGCTCGGTCGAGCACGTCGTCCTGCGTGACGGCCTTGCCGCCGAGCGTCTCGCCGCCGACGTTGTAACCCGTCCCACTCTCCTCGGTGATGCCCGCGAACGTCGCGTAGTTGATGGTCCCACGCACCGTCGGCGTCCACGCCGTGACCATGATGAACTTGATCACGTGATCCGTCAGATCGATGTCGCCGTTGAAGAGCGCGACCTTCGCGCAGTTGAACATCGCGCCAACTCCTTCACTCATTTTGATCCTCCTTGCGCTTGCCCGTTGGGGCCTTCAGTTTTAGTGTTTGAAGTCGAACCGACACCGGCTTCGGCTCGGGCTGCCCGCGTTCGACCCGATCGCGTCGCTCTCGCTCCACCAGGGCGGCGTTGATCGTTTGCTGTTGCGGAGCCAGCTTCTTCCATCGTTCGTCTCCATCCCTCTGCGCCTCTCGAATGACGTGACTGAGGATCGACAGACGAAACCGGAGGTCTCCTGCGGATAGCTGCATCAGCCTCGCTTCTGTTTGTGCAGGGTCTCGAACAGGACCTTCTCCATCGCGACGAGGCCCCCGTCTTCGTTGGAGACGACGTAGCCATCCGGGCAGAACGATTCGCCACCCGCGGCCTTCAGAACGAAGGGACCCTCGACCCTCATCGCCCACACTCGCACGACCCGTTCGTAACACTCCATCGTCTGAGAACTCAGGCTCAACCCGTCTAGGACCTTCATCGCGGAACCCCCTCAAGAGAGTTAACCGGTGCGGAACCGCGTCAGCGGTTAGCCGCAGTCTGGGAGACGGCCGGTCCGTCCCTTCGCGGTCCGCACCGGGTTCACCTTTGATGGTCTTATCTTCCACTGTTGTCCGCCGCCCACTTTCGAATGACGTTCACCAGGGTGGCGATGAGCGCTGCGATCGTCGGCGTGAGGAGCCCGACGTCGATCTGTCCGGTCGCGTCCCCCAGCCACAGGACGAACGGCCCGCTCATCGCGATGAGGAACCCCGTCCCGATCTTCTTCCAATCCACTTTGTTCAGATGAAACCGCGTTCCGCCCATGTCGATTCTCCTTTCGTGTCTGCGTGTAGACACGGACTCACTTGGCGCCGGCATCGGCGACATCGGCGACATCGGCGACATCCATGTCAGCAACATCCATGTCAGCAACATCCGCGTCGTCATCCCCGGCCAGCTTCCCCAGGTCCTGGTCCTTCGGGTCGAGGCGATCGATCTCTTCCTTCGTCAGCCCCATTATGACCTCAAAGAACAGCGGCGGGCTGACGAACATCGAGGCGCCCATGCTATCGGCGTAGTTGCGAAGCGACCGGCTGCGAATCAGCCCGATCTCGGCGGTCTCCTTCGCCGTCGCGGACATCAGGTCGTCCCACGTCAGCTCGTACCCAAACGGCGGGTCCTTCAGGACGGACGCTTCGATGAGCCGGTCGATGAACGGGCGGACGATCCCGTACTCGCAAAAGTCCTTCCTCCGCGCGTCGATGTACTGAGCCCAGTTGCGCTCGTCCTGGCTCGACGCCAGCTCCCCGCGCTCGCTCCCGAGGAGGATGCGCTTGGGGATCCTCGTCGCAGACGAGATCATGTCCATGAGGACGCTCACGTGGTTCGACGGGTCGGCGACCTGTGGAGATAGTTGCGTGATGTCGACGTTGCGAGTTCGAATGTACCGCTGGAACTTGTGAAGGTACGACTCCATCTCCGCTTGCAAATTCTCCAGGTCTTGCGTGCCCATCGTCGCTCCGGGCTGAGCGGCCAACCCAAACCCCGGAAAGCCCCCGCGCCAAAACATCTCCGCCGATCCCCCAGTGATCAGTTCGAGATCCTGAAGACGGTTGTACACGGCCTGAAGACGGGGCATCCCCTTCACATTGTCCTCGAGCAGATCCTCCGCGACGTGAATGATGCGAGTCCAGTGGACGCGCCGGGAGCTCCCCCCGGTCCCCGACTTCATCGTGACGTCGTACGCGATCGGGAGCCCGTACCGAGGGTTCTTCGCGTCCTCCTCGTATGCGGAGATCTTGGCGTTGAGGTCGGAGTAGGGCTGAACAAAGAGCAGCTCCTTCCCCGACGTCACCTCAGCGTCCAAGTTCCCCCCGTCCGCAAACCCGAGGAGGAGGATCGCGTACTCACCGATACCCGCCAAGCGATCCACCCGAGCGAACTGTCTGTACACATGATTCGCCTTGACTATCTCGCCCCACCCCTCTTCAAAGGCGGTCGGGGGAGCGTCTCGGGCGACCTCGGCCTCGACGCTGACCACTTCATCCAACACCGGGACCTTCCTCCACGACTCCCGAGGAGCCGCGTCGACGATCGCCCGCGCCACGTCCTGCCTCAGGTACCGGGACATGTAGTCCGACGTCGAGAGCTTGTCGGGATACCCTAACGCCTCGTACAGATCGCGGTCGCCCCCGTAACTCTTCCCCATCCGCGAAGCGACGCTGCCGCGACCGGCCACGTCCGCCAAACGACGGAGGAGCCCGTGCTGCGCGAGAAGCAACTTCTTCGATTCAACGGCGGTCAGACGTTCGGCCATGGCTCAGGCTCCTTACTCGTGCACCGGCGTTCCAGCCGAGAGGTTGAGGGCGGACGGCTCACCGTATTTGATCGTGACGGGCATCCGCTCGACCAGGTTTCCATTGCTCACGACGACGACGCACGTCCCCGGCACGCCCGAGACCGCCCACCGTTCGTACGCGGTGTCCCCCTCGAGAAGAACGACGACGTCCCCCGTTTCGGGGGGGACCGGAACCTGATCCTCGACGCTCCACTCCAGATTGAAATCAAGGACGACGAGCCTTCCGTCCTCGTCCTTCGGAGCGACGCTCAGAAGAACTTTCTCCACGTCCACAAACTCGATCGCCGGCCTGTCAATTATTTCCATGATCGACCTCCTCGTTCCAAAGACGGTTGAGACTCTGAGGTTCAGTGCTCTGACGCGGCGTCCGCGAGGCGCGGAGCGCAGCCGATGCATGCACGCATGCAGGAAGAGCACGACGATTAACATCCACTGAAGAAGTTCTGACATCTGAGCGTCACCACCCACGTCCGTCAAGTATCTCTTGCGCTTTGTCGAGGGCCATCCCCTCCTGCTTCGTCAGCATCCACAACGCGAAGTTCTGCAGCGCCTTCTGCGCGGCGAGTTGCTCCCGGGCGCACTCTTTCAGAGCTTCGATCTCCTTGATCGCGCTGGCGAACTTCTCCTGTCCGGCGTCCTTCGCCTGGCTCATGAAGTAGTTGCAGTCGGTTCGCCTCATCCACAGGGGTTCACCAAACGGCTGATTCTTTCCGTTGAACGCCAGCCAATTCTCTTCCGCCGTGTCCAGCCTCTTGTCGATTTTGGCGCGCCATTCTTTGAGCACGCCCCACGCCACGCCGACGCCGAGAGCACCGGCGCCCATCGAGATCGCCGAGTTAACCAAGAGAATGTGGCTGGGCAGAACGTCTCCAAAAATCACGATCGCCTCCTCGCGTTATTACCGCCCCCAAGTCCCTGCGCTCTGGACGTTGGTCAAGAGATGCATCGCCCCCGAGAATGCATCGATCTGATCCGACACGCACTTATCCGACCCGTCGAAGTTCTCCGCCTCTCGGAGAAAGTCCTCGTTCCACGCGCCGCGAAGGAGTTTGACGTTCCCCGCCTCCGCCTGCGCGCTCGCCGGCTTCGCCCGCTTCCCCTTGTCTTCGTGGACGGTGTTCACCACGATGACGTGACCGGCCAGATTGCGGACTTGATACTGCGCCTCCGCTTTCCCCGCCTGACCCGGATCTTGCTCGATCCCCACGCGGACGGCCATCCCGTCCTGGCTCGACACGTTCTTGATCCGCGTCTCCACGGTCAGCGGCGACCCCTGAAACCGGTCGACGTCCCTGATGAAGAAAGTCGGGGGAGTCTTAGAGTCCACCCCCATGCGCAGACCGGCGGTGTGCGAGGACCCCTTCCTCGCCTGCTCTTCGGGCGTGCCCGCTCGATCCCAGTACCGGACCTCGTCGACCAGCGCCGGCACGGCGTCGACGACCTGAAAGTAGTTGCGCTGAAAGAACGAACCGGCCGAGTCGGACACGTTCCAGTTCCCCGCGAGAAGGCGCTCTCGATCGACCTTCTGCAGAGCGCGGAGGTTGGCGAGGTACTCGGGGTTCAGCCGGAGGAGTATCTGATTGTCGTACACCAGCCCGGGGATGAACGTGAAGGACTTGATGAATATGGGGTCGACCCCCTGATCCTTCGCGAGTTGCTCCTTCGAATCGGACCAAGTGATCTCGTCGTTGTCGATCAGGAAGTACCGGATCACGCCGGATCGCTCGGGGATCGGATAGCCCGACTCTCTGTCGATCCACCACTTCATCAGTTCCCGGAGCCACACCTGGTCGGGCTTCTTTGGGTCGGCGGGGTTGCACGTCGCCCGGATGTAGGGCCGCACGCCGCACGCCGTACGATTGCGGGAAAGCATGTAGAAAAATTGGCGCTTGGTAAAGTGCTCGAGCTGGTCGAACCCGATCAGCGGGACCTGAGCCCCGTCCCATTCGTAGCGGTCGTCCTCGTGCTGCATGTGAGCAAATCGGACGCGCGTGTGGTGCGGGGGAAACGTCCATTCGAGAGCGGAGAATTTTGCAACGCCCCCGATTCCGATGTAGATCTTCGCCGACGTGTCCCAAAGGCCGCCCTCGTTCGTGATCTGGGGATACGTCCTACGAAATATGACGGCGCCGAACCCCGGAACCTTCGTGTGACGCAGAGCTTCCATGAGAAGGGCGAAGGACTTTCCCGACCCAGCAGCCCCGCCGTACACGGCGATGTCGGCTTCGGTCGACAGGAACGCTTCTTGAGCGCCCTCCTGAGCCCGAATCTCCGTCGGGCGCTCGGCGCCGATCTTCGATGCAAACAGCTCGACAGGATCCAGGGGGTTCAGCACTAGTCGGCTTTCTTGCAGCGCTTGTTGTCGCGCTTGTTGTCGGGGAGATAGACGACGACCCCCGTGTTGATGGGTCCGCCGTCGGGTCCCGAGATCTCGTGTTTCTCGCGAAACTGCTTGCGGTAAGCGCGGAGGACGATCCCGAGGCAGAAGTCGCTCTTCTTCTTGACGTGCCCGACGATCTTTCCCTTGTAGTAGATCGGCTCTTCCGTCCCGTCGAGCCCGCGCCTGCGCGCTTCGTCCTCGATGACGTCGACCCCCTGATCGACCGCCTCCTCCCACAGGACCGCGAACGACTTGCCGTCGCGAAATTCCTGGTCCTTCGTCTCGCGTCGGGTCTTGTAGAGTTCGGTTCGGGATATGCACAGCTGATTCGCCGCGTCCTGGACGACGCCGCCGTTATTGGCGACGACCTCTAGAAACTTTTCTATCAGCTCGGGAGTGACGGGGGTGGGCAACCGGCACCCGCCGTCTGCGCGCTTCGACTTCGGATACCGCTTCGTGTGGCGGTCGGCCGCGTAACCAGGTTTTCTCTTAGACTTCATTTGAGGTCACCCGTGGGTCACAGTATACAGGGAATCCTGGATCATGAACGGACCCCCTGTATACTGTTTTTTTGGGTTGCATCTTCACTTTGTTCGCCGCCGAGTTTGTGGTCCTCCTTACGCGTGAGAGATGTTTATTGAGTGGTTTACAAACCGGCTTTCGGGTCGTACGGGGTAGAAAGAATCAGTAACCTGGTTACTGATTCCGTCCTGATCCCTGTAACATGTTGCAAACAAAGAACGGAATCAGGAATCGGCAGAATCGGCAGAAAACAACGGGAAAAAATAAAAACACGATTCGCTTCCCGCGCGTACCTGTCCCCGATTCCAGCGCCGCATCCGGTTATCCGGGGGGATCTTACAGGGTATCAGTAATGGGAGCCCGTGCTGATCCTTCCTGATACCCGCCCGCGTAACCGCGATCCTAGAAACGGGTTGCGTGGTCCCGGCTCCGTGCGTTCTGCACGGGGGGTCCTGATTCCCCCCCTTTGCCGCCCCCGATAAAAAGTGGTTTACAAGTTCCGATGGGGGACCCTATTGTAACCGTATCAATCGTTGGAAAGGGGAGAGTCCCCCGGCCGCGTTCGAAGGAGGAGACGATGACGTTTGAGCTGCAAGAACTGGAGGCGTTGAAGGAGCGGGCTCGGTCCGGCCGCGTCCCCGACTGGGAGCTGCGCTCCATAGTCGAGGCGGTCGTCCCCAACCTGGTGGACGCGCTCGTCGGGAGCCTGACGAGATCGGAGGTGTACCGTGAAGAGCTTCCCGATGAAGACGAAGCCGTACGCGCACCAGCTTGCGTGCCTGGAGCGGTCGTGGTCTGAGATCGCGTTCGCGATCTTCCTCGAGCAGGGGCTCGGCAAGACTAAGATCGCGCTGGACACCGCGGCCGCGCTGTACCGGGGCGGGCTCGTGAATGGGCTCTTCGTCGTGGCGCCGAACGGGGTCCACTCGAACTGGGCACGCCGAGAGATCCCGGCTCATCTGTCGGACGAGTGCGGGGCGACGGTCGCCGAGTGGTCCGCGAAGGCGTGCCGATCGACGCGGTTCGAGTCGGCGTGGCAGAAGCTGCTCGTGTG
>Ga0315284_10010727_pt1 | contig 13053 bp, 6 predicted proteins | sample YL17G09_16_MG_FD_203696 | JGI IMG/M metagenome (GOLD analysis project Ga0315284, IMG submission 203696) | Sediment microbial communities from Yellowstone Lake, YNP, Wyoming, USA - YL17G09_16 | ecosystem: Environmental > Aquatic > Freshwater > Lake > Sediment | place: USA: Wyoming | collected... | reverse complement strand
CGTATCTCGGCGCCAGCCATCGAACGTACGCGGCCATCGCCGCGGCGTAGAGCCCCGCCGCCGCATCCTGCTGGCAGCCGGTCAGCGCGGCTGTGTTCACATCGCCCGCGCGGAACTCAATCACCAGAAGACGCGCGCCGAGGGACTCGCCCCGCGGCAGTTCTTCTCCAGTAGACAAGACCACGCCGCGCGGCGGCTTCGGTGGGCGGAGCGTCGTGTCCGACCTCATCCGCTGGCGGCCTGCTCTATTCGCCTGCCCCCGCATAAGGCGATCAGCGTCCCGATGCTGGCGGTCCACATCCATCCTGCCGCCCCGCGGGACGAAATCGTCCACGACCATCAAGGCGTCTTTCGCGGTGAAGGCGAGAGATTCCAGGGAATTCGCGGTGCTTGACCATCCCGCCGGCAGGTGCTCGGAGTCCATGCCCGGCCCGAAGTGCGACTGGCAGAGAGCCGCCACGGCGGTCTTGAACAGCCCCGTCCTCCCCACCGAGTGCCCCGCGAAGTTGCATTCGCCGAGAGGCGCCCTCCACGTCATGCACAGGTGAGGGACGGACAGCCTGTCGGGGGCGATGTCCAGCAGGCGCAGGCTGGCGCGCACCGCCGCCCGCAGCTCGTCACCCTCAGGCGGAGCCGGCAGCACGTAACCGCTCAGAGAAGCTGGTAGATCAACCTCGACCTCGGGCACGGTCCCGTCCAGATTGATCGCTCCGCCTCCGTGCAGGTAATGCCAAGCGCCTCCGATCTTGCGCCAACCGGTGTGCGTGTAGACGCGGCGCTCCGGTGTCTCGCCACTCAGCAACTGGATCGCGGCCCGGACGTGGTCCTTGACACCGAACCCCGCATACACAACGGCGCCCGAGCCCAGGTGCTGCAAAGGCCATGCCATCACGCTGAGCTCGTGCGCAGTGATCAGGCAGTGCGCAGTACGCGCCCTCGACTTCGCTTCCACCTCCAGCAGCCGTTCCGTCTCCGCCCCGTCGTCTCGGACCACCTCACCAACGATCCTCGCGGTGAAGTTGGTGAGCGGCGTCGGCACCTCCCCGTCCCGCGTCGACTTCACCCACACTAGGCCAGTTTCAGTCTCGCGGTACGGCCCCGCCCCGCTTCCGTCGACTTCGCCCTCGACCTGACGCAACTCGGCCGAAGCGTGTGACAGCAGGTTCGTCACGTCGTGGCCCGCGGCAAGGTAGTCGTCCAATCCGACCTTCTCGCCGGCCAGCCCGGGGGGCAGGTAGATGACTCCGACATGCGCCCCGCGTTGCTCCAGGAAAGCCTTCAACCGCGCCATCGCCTGGTGTACCTGCAGCTTGGTCATCACGTCCGAGTCGAAGCAGATATAGATTTGGCGGCCGTCGAGCGCGATGTACTCCCAGTCCGCGAGTGCCGTCTTCCCACCCCATTCGTTCGTGCCGCGCCAGTTCCACACCCCGAGCAGCGCGACGCAGCACAACTCCGCGCTGACCCCCGCGTCGGCCTTGCGCACGCCCTCGGTGATGAAGAGGGCAATGCCGGGGTCCCGCAACTCCTCGCGGATGGGCGGCGGCACGTCGAGGACCATGCGAGTCTTCGCCGGGGTCTCGTACTTCAGGGACTTCCCGTCCTTCACGCGCGGCTGATCGGGGCGGATCTGGTAGGTGGCCGGTTCGCCCAGCACGTTCCACACCGGCACGACCAGGGCTGGCACGAGTCGCTGGTCCTGTCCAAACCCCAGGTCCGCCACCTCGCGCTTCTTCGTTGCCGACCAGTACCCGCGCGCTGCCGCCACCTCCGGCGAGATGGCCGACTCCCGGATTAGCGCCTCATGCTGCGGGAGTAAGACGCGTACGTCTCTGTCCGTTGTCTCCATGCTCCAGCTCCAGTTCCTCCGGGCCGCCCGCGCTTGCGGGTGGAGCGCCCGCCACCGCCGCGGCGGCCGCAGGCGGCCCGGAAGTCGTCATCTCCTTCTGTGCTCCAGACAACTCTGGATGGTCGGCGAGATACGCGCGAGCGATGAGCGTGGTCAGCATCCGCTCTGCCGCGGCCAGTTCCGTGCCACTCATCGGCTCCGGCGTCACCATCACGCTCATCTTCACTTCCCGCTTCGGCCGTCCCATCGCCGCCTATCCGCTCCAAAGAAACGCCCCGAGAGGAGGCCCGGCAGGATGCCTCTCGGGGCTGTGTCCTCCGATCACTCGGAGGTCTGGATATCCGGTCAGCCGCCGGGCCCTCTAAAGGACCCAGCGCCAGAAACCGTGGAGCAAATGTCAGATTCAGTCTAGCATTTTATCTATACGGCTATTCGGTGATCCAGTCGTGGTCAGGCGATGGAGCGTAGGTGAAGTCATATCCCTTCCGGATGCTCCCGTCCAGGTGTCGCCACAGCGGCTCGCACTCCCCACGGATGACGTTCAGAGCATACGTGATGTTGTGGCTAACGGACTTCCGCGCGTGCTCGATCTCGTCGTCCAATGCACGGGATCGTCCACGGGCGTCCGTGTCCCGGTTCAGAACAGCCGCAAGCCCAGCGACATCCTTCGACGCGCTGGCGGCCTCGGTCTGGTCGCCGCGGAGTTCCGCCCGTGCCAGCTGTTGCTTCGCGAGCCTGAGCCGCCGCGCGGTATCCCTGCGCTCTGTGTCATCGAGGCGCTCCTCCCTCCCGCCGAAGCCCGGTTGCTCGACTGCCGTTTCCTCCATCGAGTCAGCCACTTCATCGGGGTCTGGTTCGGGCACATCGCTGAATCGGATCTCTTCAGCAGACGGCGGCCTGCCTCTCGCCACGACCACCAAAGCTAGTGCTGGCACTCTCTCGCGCTTGTGTTCCAGTAGATGTCCTATCACGCGGAATCCATGGAGGTCGTCGAAGTCCAGCGGACCATACCTCTCGAACGCCACGGTCCACCCGCGACCTCGCTTGGCGAAGACGTTCTGGCCCGTCGCAGCAGCAGGCGGCGCTGATACGGTCACCGGCTCGGAGCGGACCGTTTCGGGTTCTGCGGCGGCCCTGCCGAAGTGCTCTTGTCCGGCAACCATCGCCACCAATGACGACCGGTCGATCTTGCCGGCAACCAGGTCCTCGGAATGCGCTGCGACTTGCTCCGCGAGAACGGCGCAGACGGCGGCTGCGTGGCGCTTGTGCATGTCGATGAACTGCTGCGCGGTGTCACCCACACGGGGGAAACACCGCGCGGCCCGGACGAGTTCCGCGTTGTAGGCCGAGCCGACTTCGGCCTCGCTCATGCGGTGGAGTTCACCCGCGAAGCGCGGGTAGTTCACCGCGATGTTGCGGTCGTAGCCCTCCTTGCGTCGACCAGCGAAGACGTCGCTAACGTAGTCGTCTCCGGTGTCGCGCTGTCCCTGCCCCGAGGCCAGAATGGCGATCCGCCGGTCAATGCACTGGCCGCACCGCCCGCAGTGCCATTGGGTCTTGGGCTGGAACATCGTGTGAACGCAGGAACACGTGTGCTGTATCAGATCGCTCGCGCCGCGCGCCGCAATCGAGGCGACCACTTCTGTCTTGGTGTGGAAGACGAATGGGTTGTCTACAACGAACTCCGGTCGCGCCAAGACCAGCCGCAGGAACTCCTGCAACCATTGTAGGGCCTCGGGGTGAGTTGACCGCGACGCCCGCGACCGCACCACCTCTTGCGCCAGCGGCCAATTCAGGCTCGTGACGCCGTTCTCGTAGAAGCGGATACCTCCCGCCCCCAGCACATCGGCGACGGCCGCCCCCAGTGCCGCGAAGAGAAACGTGCGAGTTCGCTGTGTAGATTCCTGGTCGAACCCGTGCTTGTTAACCAAGACTGGGACATGCATCATCGGCGCGCCGTATCGCTCTCGCAGCAATCGGCAGAGGTTGCGTTGGCGTGCGTGGGTCTGTGGCGCCGGTCGGTGACTCACGGCGACGATCTTGCTGCCATTCGCTGCCGCCTCAACAGCGCCCGCGAATGAGTCCAGCCCGCCCGAGAACATCGTCACGCGGTCTATCTTATGGAAGGGACGGTGATCGACATCTCCGATCTCCAGGTACGGCTGAACCGGACGCTCCTTGTGCAGTTGCTCGAACCTGAACTCAAAGACATCGCTTGACAGGAAGGACAGCGTATCGTTGAGGCAGTGGCTGATCTCCGGCTGCGCCCAGAAATCGAGGTCACGGACCGGAACCACGAAGCGGAAGTCGCGGCTCCACGGTTCCGTCGCTTTGTCGTCCATCCACGCTCGTTCGCGGCTCGCCTCGCAATCCGCCGTGTAGACATAGGCGGCGATCTCCAGCAGATCAACCACGCGCGGCGGTAGCAACTTCGCAAACACTTTGCTGACGTTCTCGATCTTGAGATGCGTGTTCCCGCCGGCACGCAGCGTGTCGAGGTTCAGGAGCTTGCGACCGCGAGCAAGACGACCTCGTCCGGAGGCCTCCGCGCCGCTACATAGCACCAGTCGAGCCTGGATCACCCCTCGGCCCTCTGCTGGGAAAGCTCATCGCTCAGTTTGCGGAGAGCCACCGCCATGAACCGGGAGGTGTTCCTAGAATCGATCCCCTCCACGTACTCCGTCTTGGAGTACCACTGCCCACAGAAGTCCTGGACGATGCGGGCGCTCTGCCAGCAATGCGCCTCCAGCGCGGCGTCGAACTGACTCATGGCGGCGACCGAAGGAACGCGACTGGAGCCGGCCGCCTGAGCGGTGACGCGACTTAGGTAGAAGCCGAGGAACCGACTGAGAAACCTACCGAAGAACGCCTGCCCTAACTCAGCGAAGCCGACTCTCGTCGATAGACCGCGGATCGCTTTCTGTAGATGCTCTCCACCGCTCCCGAACAGGGTCGTCGCCTGATTGCCAGCCAGAGCCGCCAGCGCCTCTCCGGCCGCCTGTTGGGCCATTTCCCCGAGATCGGACGTGTACCCAGCGAGGCGCGCCTGTCGGTCGACGGCAGTGTGCAACCCGACGGTAAGGTCGAACAGGGAGGCGTCTTCGGAGAGGGTGATTCCGACACCCGCCAGCCGCCCTCGCCAATCCGGCTCGCGTGCTGCCAATGCGATCTGCGTCAGCAGGTAGAACGTGTGGCGGAGCACCGCGTCATTCGTGCCGTTCCGTAGAGCCGGTCCGGCCGCGTCCAGCGTCAGCGCCGCGATGCGACCGATGTCATCGGAGGCGAGGCCGCCTCCGCCCATCACGCCATCAACAACGGCGCGCCACTTACGCGACTTCGCTATCCTGCCCAGCCGTTGGTGTCCCATTGCGGTCTCCGCTCAGCTAGTGCCCAGGGGAAGAGAGGAGCAGACGCGGTGGCACTTCTCGGCCAGGCGGCCGGGCGAACGGCTCCTGTGGATATGGCCGGGCCATCAAATGTCCTCCATCCAGCAGTATACCACTCCTTTTCCCTCCGAGGAATGCCGTCCTGCGGAAGGATCGGAAGCCTCCCCGCCGAACCTCCCCTCCGTCCCGACGAGCTACCTGAGTCACGCCCCCCTGCTCGCCGGTTGTACCAGTTAGCGTCTGACCTGCGAGGGGAAGCCGCCATGCCAACCGGAGTCTCCGCGGGAGTGTGTTTACCAAGCCGCCCTCTCGCGCGTCGGCGTAGAGGACCGGGATAGCCCAGCATGCAGAAGCCCACCAACCCAACGGGCAGCGAGCTCTTCATCGTAGACAACACCGACCGGGACTGGCAGGTCCTGCGGTACCTGCGCGAGTGGTGCGACATCTCGCGCGCCGTAGACGTCGCCACGGGCTACTTCGAGATCGGGGCCCTGCTCGCACTCGACGGGCAATGGCAGAAGGTGGACCAGATCCGGGTCCTGATGGGCGACGAGGTGTCGCTCCGAACACAGCGCGCCTTCGCCGCGGCCTTGGGTGATGTTGAGGGACGCCTGGACCACAGCATTGAGGCTGAGAAGGAGAGGAACGACTTCCTCACCGGCGCACCTGCGATCATCGAGGCCATCCGGTCCGGGAAGATCGCCTGCCGGGTCTACCGCAAGGCGAGGTTCCACGCCAAGGCCTACATCACGCACGCGCGAATTGAGGTCGTGGGAGCGTCCGCGCTGGTCGGCTCCTCTAACCTCACCTACCCCGCCCTCACTGAGAACATCGAGCTGAATATCCAGATCACGGGCCGTCAGGTGATGGCGCTCCAGGAATGGTACGAGCACTACTGGAGCGAGGCCGAGGATGTCAGCCCCGAGATTCTCCGGGTCATCGAGCGCCACACTCGCGACTACTCGCCCTTCCAGGTCTATGCGAAGTCGCTCCACGAGTTCTGCAAGGGCCACGCGCTGACGGGCGAGGGGTGGGACGAGGCAGGGCCTGCCGCTGGCGGCTCGCACATGTTCCCGGTGCTGGACAAGTATCAGCAAGACGGCTATCGCTCCATGCTGAAGATCGCCCGGCAGCACGGTGGCGCCTTCCTTTGTGATGGCGTCGGGCTCGGCAAGACCTTCGTTGGGCTGATGCTGATCGAGCGCCTCATCCGTGACGGCAAGAACGTCGTCCTCCTCGCCCCCAAGGCCACCCGAGAGGCGGTTTGGGACAAGGACCTGGATCGCTACCTGGGACACCTTCACCGCGGCGCGTTCACCAATCTGAAGGTGATGAACCACACCGATCTCCAACGCGGCGGCGACTATCCCCAGACCATCGCCAGCGTCAAGCAGCAGGCCGACGCCATCATCATTGACGAGGCCCATCACTTCCGGAATCCCGGCGCGCTGGGGGCCATGCCAGAGACCGCGGTACTGGCGATGAGGGGGGGACGAATCCGTGGAGCGGGCCGTGTCAGACCTTCCCGCTACCGGGTGCTCAATGATCTGATCGAAAGCCCGGGCAACAGGGCCAAGCAGGTCTTCATGCTGACCGCCACGCCGGTGAACAACAAGCTCGACGACCTCCGCCACATGCTGGAGCTATTCACGCGCCAACAGGACGACCGGTTCCGCTCCTCCGTCGGCATCAACTCGGTGCGCGGGCACTTCCGCCGTTTGGAGCGGGCCGTCAAGGATGCAGTGGAAGCCCAGGGAGAGCAAGACGGCGAAGTGGAAACCAATCTGACCGAAGCTGGAGACCTCCTCGGACGGGACCCACTCTTTCAGGCCCTGGTCGTACAGCGCAGCCGTGCCTACGTCAAACAGAGCCAGCTCAAGGCCGGCGCGCCGGTCACCATGTTCCCGGAGCGTGAGCCCCCGCGCGTCGCCGAGTACTCTGTGAAGCGCACCTATGGCCGCCTGCTCAAGATGGTGGACGACGCGTTCAACCACCATAAGCCCCTCTTCTCGTTGGCCATCTACTACCCATTGGCCTACTACCAAGGCCCCGATGAGTCCATTGACCGATTCGTCGAGAACCGGCAGCGACAGGTCGTCAGTTTGATCCGCACGCAGTTTCTGAAGCGCTTCGAGAGTTCGGTATTAGCGTTCGAACGCTCCTGCGAACGGCTACTCCTCAAGTTCCTGGCCTTCGCCCAAGTGCACAGCGATACCCCGTCCGAGCGGAGCCGGCTGGAACGATGGCAGGCCCAGCACGCTGAGTTACTCGATACCGTGAAGGCCCACCACGACGAGTTGCAGATAGACCCCACCGATGACGAAGCCACCGACGACCTCGTGCCCGAGGAAATGCTGGAGGACACTGCCCGTCTATCCCGCGACGAGTACAAGGTCGAGGAGATCCTCAGCGAGACCTTTCTTGACCTGGACCAGATCGCCGCCTTCCTCGGCGAGATCCACAGGCTGGACCCGGGCCACGATGACAAGCTGAAGTCACTGGTCAGTCTGCTGGAAGCCGACCCGGTGCTCCGCCAGCACAAGGTCGTCATCTTCAGCGAGTTCGCCGACACCGCTCGCTATCTGAAGCGGGAGTTGGAGGCCGCGGGTATCACCGGCGTGGAAGAGGTGGACAGTGCTACCAAGCGGGACCGTTTCGAGGTTCTGCGCCGCTTTGCCCCTTATTACAATCACTCCTCCTCCACCGAAGTGGGGAAGGATGAGATCCGCGTGCTCATCTCCACCGACGTGCTTTCCGAAGGTCTGAACCTTCAGGATGCCACCCGCCTCATCAACTACGACCTCCACTGGAACCCAGTGCGGCTGATGCAGCGCATCGGCCGCGTGGATCGCCGCCTGAACCCGGAGATCGAGGAGCGGCTGCTGGCCGACCATCCCGTGCAGGCGGAACTCCGCGGCAAGGTCGCCTACTGGAACTTCCTCCCCCCCGACGACCTCGACCTCCTCCTTCGGCTCTACGGAAAGGTCGCGCACAAGACGCTCCGCATTTCGAAGACCTTTGGCATCGAGGGCCGCAAGCTGCTCCGCCCGGAGGATGACTTCGACGCCCTGCGCGAGTTCAACGAAGAGTATGAGGGCACGCCCAGCCTGCTGGAGCAGATGCACCTGGAGTACCAGGACCTGCTCGCGGCCTACCCCGGCCTCGCCCAGGAACTGGACTCCCTGCCCGGCAAGGTCTTCAGCGGCAAGCAGCATCCCACGCCGGGGACCAGGGCCGTCTTCTTCTGCTACGCACTCCCGGCCGCCGACACCTCCGAGGCCGAGGTCCGCTGGACCGAAGAGGCCGGCGTGGTGCGCTGGTACCTCTATGACCTCGCGACCGAGAGCGTCGTCGAAGATCCGGCGGCCATGCTCGACGCCGTCCGCTCCTCGCCTGAGACCCCGCTCCACTGCGCCATCGCCCAGCAGACGCTTTCTGAGGTCAGGGCGAAGGTTGAGAAGCACCTCAAGAATACCTATCTCAAACAGGTCCAAGCCCCGGTCGGCGTCAAGCCGAAGCTGAAGGCCTGGATGGAGTTGAGCTGATGCCGACGCCGGAACAGATCCAGTCGGCCATACGACAGGTCCGGGACTTCGAGTCCTTCTGTCAGGTGCTTCTTGCTGACACGTTGAACTGGCCGATCAACGACAGCGGTACTCCTTCCGAGATCGGCGACATCGCATACGCCTGGACGGCAGATGAGCTTCGCGCACAGGGGCTCGATAGGCACGTCATCGAAGGGCGTATCTGGCAGATCCAGTTGTGGATCCCCGCCCAGCAGCCCTGGGGGATCTTCATCCTGGAGTTCCAGAATGAGGACGTCTTCACCAGGAGCCGAGGCATGGTCGGAGCCCTCCGCCGGGTGCTGCGCGGCCTCGTTCCAACCCGTATGCGGGCGGCCAATCTGCCGGCCTGGCAGGCCGAAAACATCCTTTTCATCTGCACCTACCGCTGGAGGCACTTCGCCTTCGTGCATTTCTCGGGAGGCCGCGCACACAATGCTCGGCTTTCCACATTCTCCTGGCTCTCCGGCCAGCCGGCCCAGACGCTGTGCAAGTTCAACCTGCCGCATCTCGAATGGCCGGACGATCCTCCTGCCACCGACCCGGACCGGGATCGGTGGCGGCAAGGCTGGCTCAAGGCGTGGGACATCAGCCCAGTCACCAAGGAGTTCTATGAGGCCTATCAAGAGGTCTTCTTAGCTATTAAGAAAGGCCTAGTCGGTCTGCCAAATCGCACCGAGGCCGACAAGGAGCAGCGTCACCTCTTCACGCAGATCATCCTCAACCGACTGATGTTCTGCTATTTCCTCCAGAAGAAGGGCTGGCTGAATCGCTCGCCGACCTACCTAGAGGACCTAGCCACATCGGCGAGAGCCGAAGTCAGGAAGGATCGGGAACTCGGCAAGTTCCATTTCTACCGGAACAAGCTTCAACGACTCTGGTTCCGAGCCCTGAATACGCCGCCCAATGCGCGGGCTACCGACCAGGAGTGGCTTACCCAGATTCGGCCTGTCTTGGGTGACGTGCCCTACCTGAACGGTGGCCTATTCGAGCCGGACCCGCACCTCGACAATGCTACTGTTGGGGTACCGGACACGCTCATCAACGACGTCATCGAGAAGCTATTCAAACCCTTCAACTTCACCATTGAGGAGAGCACTCCACTCGACCGGCAGGTCGCCCTCGACCCTGAAATCCTCGGGCAGGTTTTTGAGCAGCAGGTGATCGGCCGCAAGGAGAGCGGGGCCTACTACACCCACCGCCAAGTGGTGGACTACATGTGTCGCCAGTCCCTTCTCGACTGGCTGGAAGAGCACCTCGCGGTGCCAAGGGAGAGGCTCATCCGGCTGGTCTGTGATCGGACGCTGAGCGGACTCACTCATGACGAGGTACAGGCCATTCAGACTGCCCTCAAGGACGTGATGGTCTGCGACCCAGCCTGTGGATCGGGGGCCTTCCTGGTCGGCATGATGCACGTCTTGGTCGAGGTCAGAACCCTCCTGGTCCCGGAACAGATCAACCAGCCCGATACTGTCTATGATCTGAAGCTAAGCGTGATCGAGCACAACCTCTACGGCGCTGACATTGACCCCTTCGCCTGCAGCATCGCGATGCTCAGGCTGTGGCTCTCGTTGGCGGTTGACCACGACGTGACCGACATCACTCAGGTCCAGCCGTTGCCAAATCTCCGCTACAAGATCCGATGTGGCGACAGCCTCGTAGAGCAGATCGGCGGCACGAAAGTCAACTCCATCGCCGGCCAGGCCACGCTTGCCCAAGCGAACCTGCTCCCACTCCTGCAGCGTCTCCTCAGTCTGCACAGCCAGTACATGCACGAGCGGCACGACGCAGACGGGAAGAGAAAGCAGATCAACCAGCTTGAGCAGGACCTGGCCGAACACCTGACCGAGGACGCACCGGCCGTCGGACAGAGTCCCGATTCCATCATCTGGGGCGTGCATTTCGCCGAGGCCTTCGAACGTCAGCCCCGTGGGTTCGACATTGTGCTCGCGAACCCGCCCTACGGGCTGAAGCTGGAGATCTACCGCGAACCTGAGTACGGCCTCGGAAGTAAGGACAGCTACGGTCTTTTCACAGTGCGGGCCGGCTCCCTGTTGCGGGATGGCGGCGTATTCTGCTTCATCATGAGCGACACCTGGGAGACCATTGCGACCCATCGCAGACTCCGCAACTGGGTCATCAACAGCCTGCGGGTGAAGCGGCTCCTCCAGATGCCGTCTGACACCTTCAGTGCTGTGGTTAACGTGTGCGTTCTGTCCGGAATCCACCGACCGGAAGCGGACTGCCACCCAGAGAGACTTGCCGCCGAGCTGCTGGCCGTAGACCTGACGCAGTCCTTTCTCTCCACCGGCGAACTCGACAGCGCCCTGCACCTACTGCTCCACGGGACCCCCCCTGATACGCCGCATTCGGCCGCCTATGTGTATCCGACGGAGATCATCACGAGATACACTGGGCGAGACCGATACGGCCTACCGTTTTTCATCGCCAGCCCCAAGTTATTCGCGTTCCTGCGTGAAGACTGGCGGAGCACCGTCGAGGTCGTCGGGAAGAACCAGCCCCGCCCGGTGCCGGTTCGTCATGTGGAGATGAACGGTCGCGTCATCCGGATAGCCCGCCTTGGAGACGTCGCTCAGATCGCTCAGGGGCTTGCCACGGCGGATAACCACTACTACCTCCGGCAACGCCCAGAAGCACGCGGGAGCTATCAGCCGGTGGACGAGAGCCTGGTCCTCACACAAGAGCAGATCAAGCACTTTGCCCGTCGGTATCACCGTGCCCTGGAGGAAGACGGCGAGGTGATTGGCATCAGCCGAGACGACTACGGGGGACGACACCTTGTCCCGTACGACAAGGGGGGCGAGAGCGAAGCCGTGGGCGGCTGGTTGCCCAATTACCATGTGCCTACCCCGTACTTCCTGGACTGGTCAGCAGAGGCGGTCCACAGCCTGCAAACCCGTACATCCGATCGGCAGGGCGGCAGGCTCGCGGCCCGCCTGCAGAATTGCCAGTACTACTTCCGGGCCGGGCTCACTTTCTCCGATGTCGGGTTCTACTCACCCACAGTGCGGCTGTCAGGCGAGGGGGTTTTTGACGTCAAGGGGTCCAGGATCATCTGCGATGTCTTCCCGACGCAGTTCCTGCTCGCCATCCTCTGCTCCAAGCTGGGGCGCATGCTGATCAAGTGCTTCTCCAACCACACTGTCAGCACCCAAGTGCACGACATTGGTGAGCTGGTCATCCCACTGGACGGGGAGGTCCATGCCATCGAGAAGCTAGTGGCACAGACCATCGCACACCAACGGGCCGAGCCTCGCTACCCTTACCACCTCCACGAGCAGCGGGAACTGGAACGCATGGTCTATCAGTTGTATGGCTTGAACGAGGACGACGTCGCCGAGGTGGAACGCTGGTACGCCCGCCGATACCCAAAGCTGGCGGCGGCACAGCAGGTTGGAGCCGAATGAGCGCGTTGGCGGCCACCGGCAAACGTGGCGGCTGGCCCGACGCGTTCGTGACCGCGAAGGCTTCGCCATGACCACGCGCGATACAGCCGACCAGTACGCCCTCGCCGTTGACCGCGCCGAGTTCGTGAAGGCATTGAAGGACATCGCGCGGTTCAAGCGCCGCGGCGGGGGATTCGTCCGCTTCTCCTTTGCCAATGGAGAACTGGCCATCGCCATGCCCAACGTCACCATCCGCGTCACCGCGCAGGGAACCTGGCCCACCGAAGTCACCATGACCGGAGGGTGGGTGAAGGGCCTGGCCCGCGTGCCGCCCAAACACGACCCCGTGCCCGTGACCTACGATGGGGCGCGGGTAACCATCGGCACCACGGTGATACCGGCAAGCGCCCCCGGGGGCGCTTGCCCCAACGCATCGCCCAGGCGTGTCGCTCCCCAGCAAGAAACGGGGCCGATAGTGCTGCCGCAGGCCGCGCCAGACACGTTCGACGCGCTCCTGAGTGATGTCGCGGCCGAGCGTGAGGCTGTCCTCAGGGAGGCGAATGAGGCCTTCAGCCAAGGAGACCTGCGCGCGGCGGGGGCGCTGGGGAGCCGAGCGAAAGAGATTGCCAGGCTTCTCACCAGGCTAAGTGCGCTCCACCGGGAGTGGAAACGGCTCCTTTCCAGGCCGGCCGAGTTGCCATAGGGTCGTGGCCTACTGACCAGCAGGCGCGGACACAGGCGGCACAGGGCACCACCGACGCGCTCGTGCGGCCTTCCTGGCGCATGACCGGTGGCAGAATCGCCTTGACTTCCCCCGTAAATCCTCCCTAATGGCTTATCGGAACTAC
>Ga0315284_10010725_pt1 | contig 13054 bp, 6 predicted proteins | sample YL17G09_16_MG_FD_203696 | JGI IMG/M metagenome (GOLD analysis project Ga0315284, IMG submission 203696) | Sediment microbial communities from Yellowstone Lake, YNP, Wyoming, USA - YL17G09_16 | ecosystem: Environmental > Aquatic > Freshwater > Lake > Sediment | place: USA: Wyoming | collected... | reverse complement strand
CACCGATCTGCGGATGGCGCTGGTGCAGAACCACTGGCTGCCGCTGGAGCAACTGCTGGGAATGCATTCGATGCAGGCACTTCAATCACAACGACAGCCTGCGACGGGTTATTACGGCCAATTATGGGGGTTGATCCTGTTCATCCGCTCGGATGAACGCTACCGGGCGGGACTGGAACGCCTGATAGCCGACGCGTCGGCAGGCCGGCTTTACAAGGGCATTCAATTGAACTCCCAAGGCAGGGGTGAACACAATCGGAACGTATCGGTTGCGATTTTCAGGAAGTATATTCATCCGGATCCGGGGAAGTTCGAGCAGGAATATCGCCGATATGCGATGAAGCTGGCCCGGTTGGAATGACAACGCCCGGTGACCGCCGTGCCCGCAAGATGATGAGTTGAACTTCCGGATCAGAAAGGTCCGCCGTCCCGATGGTATTGACCGAGCTGCTCAAACCGGAGTGGATCATCTGCCCGCTTAAGGGCACCACCAAGCCCGCCGCCATCGCGGAACTGGTGGATCGCTTGGCGGCCTTAGGCGTCATCAGCCAGGCAGGCCCGGCCTTGGAGGCAGTGCTAGCCCGTGAAAAGGCCCGCACCACGGGGGTAGGCAACGGCCTGGCGATTCCGCACGGCAAGACCGCCTCTGCCCCGTCGCTCGTGATGGCGATCGGAAAGGCCGACCCGCCCATCGACTTCGAGAGCGTCGACGCCAAACCGGTGAATCTTGTGATCCTGCTGCTAAGCCCGCCCGACAAGGCAGGCCCGCATATCCAGGCGCTTGCCCGCATTAGCCGGCTGATGTGCCAGCAGAAATTCCTCGATGACGCACGTTCCGCCCGCAGTCCCGAAGAACTCTACCAGGTCCTCAAAACACACGAACTAGCCTTACCCTGACTGGGCGCGAGATAGGGCAAACCTCTCAGATGGGCAATGGATTGGCCATGAGTTTCTTGGCCTCTCCAACCAGGTAGAACGAGCCGGCCACGCAGACCAGGTCCTCCCGGCTGGCGGCGCTTGATGCCACCCGCATCGCGCCAGCAAGGTTCTGACAAACCTGTGCTTCCTTTCCGCTGCACTGGGCGTATGCCTCGGCGAGTTCCTCGGGCTTGGCGGCCCGGGGATTGTCGGCAGATCGCGTAAAAATAACCTTATCCGCACCGGTGGCCAGCTGCGCCATCATGCCGTCGATATCCTTGTCGCCCGCACAGCCGAAGATCATCACCATCGAATCGTACGGGATATGCTGGCCTATCGCCCGCATGAGGGCCTGGATGGATGCAGCGTTGTGCGCCCCATCCACCAGGATCCGCGGATCGCTGCAGATCATCTCCATCCGCCCGGGCAGACGAACCTGCGAAAGCCCTTCAATAGCCTTGCCGTCGTCGATCTTAAAGCCCTGTAGCTTAAGCTGATCAAGCAACGCAATCGCCAAACCGCAATTCAAGGCCTGGTGTTCGCCCATCAGCGGAACCACCAGGTGCTCGAACCGGCTTCGGGGCGTGGTAAGGCAGATACGGGTCTGGCAGCCGTCACGGCGGGAAGATTCAACGCGGTAGCTGAACTCGATGTCCTCACCCGTGAACATCAACTCGGTGCCCATGCTCTTGGCGACCTTGCACAAAACCCGCTTTGCCTCTGTCACCTGGGGCACCGAGACAGCCGGGATGCCCTTTTTGAAGATGCCGGCCTTTTCCGTGGAGATCTGGGTGATCGTCCCGCCCAACTGATGCATGTGATCCATCGAAATACTGGTAAAACCGCAAACCGCGGGGGTGATTATATTTGTGCTGTCAAGCCTGCCGCCAAGTCCCGTCTCAATTACAGCAATATCGACCTTCTCGTTGGCAAAGTGCATAAATGCAATCGCTGTAAAGATTTCAAAAAACGTCGGAACGTCGGCTGAAGACTTTTCGATAATCGGCTCAACCTGTGAGATTAACTTTGTTAATGCCAGCTGGCTGATCATCTGACCATTTATCGCGATCCGCTCGCGGACATCGCAGATATGTGGAGAAGTATACAGCCCAACCTTCAGCCCGCACGATCGCAACATCGCCGCCAGCATCGATGCCGTAGAGCCCTTACCCTTGGTCCCGGCGACGTGGACAGAGCGAAATTTGTCCTGAGGATTACCTAACTGCTTTGCCAACAAACGCATACGATCGAGGTTGAACGTATCGCGATTGTACCTCACCCGCAGCATCTGCTCGTAGTCGGTCTGCGCAAACAAATATGACAATGCCGACTCATATGTCCGGATTGGTCTTTTTTTTCTAGTTGGAAGCCTTTTTGGTGTCTTGGAGCGCGCTACAGTAGCCATATGGGGATGAAGTATATCATGTTAGAAACCCGAATGTCAATACTCTTCGGTATAATATGTTATCGAACCAAAAGGATTAGCAAACTTATAGCGTCTGGGTAAAGTTGTCTACAATTCGCCATATCTTCTGTTTTTATATCTATTGATAAAACACAAACTTTCTACTTTTATTAATACCCAAGTCATATGCTTGGTGCTTGCCCATTGAAAAGTCTGATGTTTCAATTAAAACCAGACTTTTGAACCGGACCTTCATAATGATGGACCGTTATTTGAAAGGTTTTTTTAAATGAAATACTACCTTGGAATCGACATCGGCACCTCAGGCACAAAGGCGTTAGTGATCTCAGCCTCCGCGGGGATTGTGGCCAGTGCGACATCGCCCCACAGCGTATCTGCGCCCAGGCCAGGCTGGAGCGAGCAGGATCCCGGGCAATGGTGGAACGCGACGGTCCGGGCTGTCAGGCAGGCTGTCAAAAACGCCAAAATCCCCGCAAAGAGCGTCGCAGGCATAGGTCTGAGCGGCCAGATGCACGGGCTGGTGCTTACAGACTCATCAGGCAGACCGCTTCGACCCAGCATAATATGGAACGACCAACGCACCGCCAGCCAGGCCCGGGAAGTCGAACAGTCAGCCGGCGGCAGGGAACGGCTTATCGAGCTGACCGGCAACGTGGCGATGACGTCGTTCACACTGGCCAAGCTGCTGTGGGTTCGCAAGCACGAGCCTGGGATATACGAACGCGCCCGGCATCTGCTGTTGCCCAAGGATTACGTCCGTTTTTGCCTGACCGGCGAATACGCCGGCGACGTCAGCGACATGTCGGGCACGCTCATGCTCGACCAGCGGACTCGCGACTGGTCGGGGAAGATGCTGTCGATATTTCAGATCGACCGCGGCTTGCTTCCTGCGGTGCTCGAATCGCCGCAGGTCGCCGGGGTGCTGTCTCGCCAGGCTGCCCGTGCGACGCACCTGCCGGCGGGGATTCCGGTGGTGGCGGGGGCTGGGGATCAGCCGGCTGGCGCGGTGGGCAACGGCGTGGTCCGCGACGGGCTCACCAGCGCCACGATGGGGACATCGGGCGTGGTTTACGTCCATTCCAAAAAGTATGTCACCGACCCCAAGGGGCGAGTGCAGACCTTCTGCTCTGCCGTGCCGGGTGAGTACTGCATGTTCGGGTGCGTGCTGGCTGCGGGTGGGAGTTTCCAGTGGCTTCGCAACGCACTTGGCGGGGCGGAGATCGACCAGGCTAAACGTCGCGGCGTAGATCCGTACGAGTTGCTGACCGCCCAGGCTGCCCGCGCACCTGCCGGCTGCGAGGGGCTGTTCTGGCTGCCTTATCTTACCGGCGAGCGCACCCCGCACGCCGATCCGCACGCCCGGGCCGGCTGGATCGGCATCCACTCACGCACCAGCAGGGACGAACTTGTCCGCTCGGTGATGGAAGGCGCGACGTTCGCGATGAACGACGCGGTGACGATCCTGCGCGGTCGCGGCTTGAAGATCCGCCAGATCCGCCTTTCCGGCGGCGGGGCCAGGAGCGCGTTTTGGCGACAATTGCAGGCGGACATCTACGGCACCACCTGCGTAACCACAACCGCCGAGGAAGGGCCCGCCTTCGGGGCTGCACTACTGGCGGCCGTCGGGGCGGGGGAATACTCCAGCGTCGCCCAGGCGTGCGGGGCGGGCATCGCGGTCCGGAAAACCATCAGGCCGGACGGAAAAAGCAAAAAGTTATACGCAAAATTCTTCCGGCAGTACGACCGTCTGTATCCTGCGCTGCGGGAGGAATTCGCCCGAATCGCAGAAATGGTTACATGACAAAATCAGCATCGCACCTCCGCGATGCACCTTGGTGTGTGTCTGATCCGTCGGCTCGGCCCGACAGCCGGACGCCTTGGGCGGCGTTCCGCCGGATACCTTCTTGCCCGCCCGCCGGCCAAACCATGTAGAGATGCGCCCGGCGGCTCAGCCGGTAATGGCGATCACTGACTGAAGCTGGGTTTGCTTGTTGAGCAGCTTGGCGTAGATGCCCTCTTCCATGGCAGCCAGCTCATTGTGCGTGCCTTGTTCCTTTATCTCGCCTTTTTCAAGCACGATGATGCGGCTGGTCTTTCGGAGTGTCGAAAGCCTGTGGGCGATGGCGATCGTGGTTCGGTTTGCGATCAGCCTGTCCAGGGCCTCCTGTATAAGCATTTCGGTCTCGGTGTCCACGGAGCTGGTGGCCTCGTCGAGGATCAATATCCGCGGATTGGTCAGCACGGCCCTTGCGATTGAAATCCTCTGGCGCTCCCCTCCCGACAGCGATTGGCCCCGCTCGCCGACCATCGTGTCGTAGCCGTCGGGGAATCCCACGATAAAATCGTGGGCATTGGCAGCCTTGGCTGATTCGATTATCTGGTCGATCGAGGTGTCGGGATTCCCGTATGCTATATTCTGCGAGACGGATCCGTAGAACAAAAAAGGCTCCTGCAAAACCACCCCGATCCGCCGCCTGAGGGTCACCAGGTCGTAATCCCTAAGGTCGATCCCATCTATCAGGATCTGTCCTTCCATGACGTCGTAGAATCGGCAGAGGAGGTTTACGAGTGTCGTCTTGCCCCCGCCCGACGGGCCGGCCAGGCCTATGATCTCACCGGATTGGATCTCCAGGTTTATGTCCTTAAGCACGCGACGGACGCCGTCATAGCTGAAACTGACGTTCCTCAGCTCGATTCGCCCTTGAAGCTTGTCGCCGAGGACTGCCTGGGATTTCGAGAAGATCGTCGGCTCGGTGTCGAGGATCTCGAAGATCCGCTGCACGCTGGTAGCCGCCCGGTTGAACATCCGGTCCATGTGGCTGATCATGTGGATAGGCCCGTAGAACATCCACATGTATCCCATGTAAGCCATCAGCGTTCCTGGATCCATATTGTGGTAGCCCTTGACCACCCAGTAACCACCGACCGCCCAGACCAGGATCACCCCGACCTGGCTGCACAACTGGAGCAGCGGGCCAAACAGGGTCCACAGGGTGATGATCCTGCATTCACCTTCATAGTACTGAATGTTTCGTTTGTGAAAGCGTTCGACCTCGCGTTTTTCCTGGCTGAAGGCCTTTATCACCCGCATCCCGGGCAGGGCGTCGGCAACGACGGAGGTCAACTGGCTCCAGCGGTGAAATATCTGCTTGAAATATCCCCGCATCCTGCGGTGGAAGAAAATCGTAAGCGCGGTCATCACCGGGATCGGCAGCAACACTATCGAAGCCAATCGCCAGTTAAGAATGAAAAGGGCAGCCCCCACCCCGAAGATCGTCAAAAACGTCACTATCACCTCGATGAGCGTAAAGGCGACAAAGTCCCAGATTCGGTCGGAATCGCTTGTTATCCTGGTTACCAGCGAGCCGGTGGGCCTGCGGGAAAAGAAACTCAGCGACAGCTTATGGAGGTGTTCGTAGGTCTTCTCCCTGACATCCTTCGCCACGCCTGCAGCCAGTTTGGACATCAACCTCTGCCGCCAGGCCGTGCCCAGCGCCGTCAGGACCGTCAGTCCGGTCATCAGCACCACGTAGTACATCAATACCCCGTAGTCGGGGGAGAAATTTTTGCTGGCCCCCAGGCCTTCATTCAACATGGGCTTGGTGAAATAGGGTTTAGCCAACCCCGCCAACGTCACAATAATCGACAGGGCAAAGCCGGTTATCGCCTGCCCCTTATAAGGCTTGACGAAGTCCAAAAGCCTGCTGAGCACCTTTCGGCGGTTCAGGCAGGCTGGGCAGGTTTCCGCCCACGGGGGGATCACTCGCCCGCACTTTTCGCACCGCAGCTTCTTCTCGTCTTGGCGGGGAAACTCAGCCTCGGCAAGCTGATCTTCGCCGTTTGCCTGCCCGTCGATCTTGCGTTCAAGGCGACGGTGCAGCCTGGCGATATTTTTGGCGTTGCGAAGCGTAAACCGATATTCCGCTGCGATGTGCCCGTCCCGCAGCAAGCGCAGAAGACTCATCCCCAAACCCTCGATGATCCGCGCCTGGCGGATGCCCTCCAGGGTTAACCACTGGGCCTCCCACTGCTGGCCGGTATGAATAATCTGCCCAAGGCGATCGTCGGCAAGGACTAGATAACCCTCTATATAAGTTCCCTGCGGGGACAGATCGAACGGTGCGACCGCTTCAACGCTTATATCGCCCGTAGAACGGCGAACCGCCTCCTGGACCGATGCGGGCAACTTGAACAATTCTTCCCCGTTTGTATTACCGTTTCCAGATGACATCTTCAAAAAAACCTCATTGTTAATAGAACATTTTAGCTTAAAACCAACCGGCAGGCAATGAACTTACCTTTTCCTGTCAGCCTCAGCCGAACGATCCAGCCGAAGTTGCATGTTGCATAAACGGTAACTTGGGCTAGAATTTCCGTTTCCGTGTATTTGCGATATAAGGACGAGACAAAGTCCGGTGAGATTATCCACCATGGGTTCAACCAGCGACGATAAACTGAAGCGTACGCACCATTGCAGCCAGCTTCGACTCTCTGACGACGACTCCCAGGTCCGCCTGTGCGGCTGGGTGCACAGCTACCGCAACCACGGCGGGGTTGTTTTTATAGATATTCGCGACCGGGAGGGGCTTACACAGGTCGTGTTCGATCTCCCCGCCGAAAACGCCGGCGGGGTTGAGCGTCAGCGATACGAGCTTGCCAGGTCGCTGCGGAATGAATGGGTTGTATCGGTGGCTGGCAAGGTCAGGCCGCGCGGAGCCGACCGTGTAAATCCCAAGCTTCCGACCGGCGAGATAGAAATACTTGGCTGCGATCTGGTGGTTTTGAACCGCTCCGATGCCGTTCCCTTCGAACCCGACGAATATTCAAACGTCTCGGAGGACAGCCGGCTTAAGTATCGTTACATCGACCTTCGCAGGCCCGAGATGAGCAGGGCGTTGCGGCTGAGGCATCAGATCTGCCGGACCATGCGGGGCGTGCTCGACGAGGCGGGCTTCATCGAGGTCGAAACGCCGTTTTTGACCAAGTCCACACCCGAAGGGGCGCGGGATTTCCTCGTGCCGTCCAGGCTTCAGCTGGGGACGTTCTACGCCCTGCCGCAAAGCCCGCAGCTTTTCAAGCAGATACTCATGGTTGGCGGGCTCGACCGATATTACCAGATCGTCCGCTGCTTTCGCGATGAGGACCTGCGGGCCGACCGCCAGCCCGAATTCACCCAGCTCGACCTGGAGATGTCATTCTGCTGCCGGCAGGACGTGATGGACATCACCAACCGGATTTTGCGGGCCGTCTGCAGGGTCGCCGATAAACCTTTCCCCTCCGACGTTGCGGTAATCAGTTACGCCCAGGCGATGGAGCAGTACGGCACCGACAGGCCCGACCTGAGGTTTGAGCTGAAGCTCTGCGACGTCAGCGAGATCGTAGCCTGCTCGCCGTTCAAGGTTTTCCAGGACGCCCTTGCCGGCGGAGGTGTGGTCAAGGCGATCTGCCCGCCGGGAGGCGCGAAGTTCACACGCAAGGAGATAGACGCATATGCAGCCCAGGCCTGCGAGCTGGGGGCGGGCGGGCTGGCGTGGTGCAAGGTCGAAGGCGGCGCGCTGGTCGGCGGGTCAGCCAAATTCCTCACCGACAAGATCCCCGCACAGCTGATCGAGCGGACGGGCGCACGCGATGGAGATATCTTGTTCTTCGTAGCCGACAAGCCCGCTGTCGCCAGCCGAGTGCTTGGGGCGCTGAGGACGAAACTTGGTAAAGACCTTCAACTCTACAGCCCGGACGATTTCACATGGTGCTGGGTGGTCGATTTCCCCCTGATGGAGTGGAACGAGCAGGAACATCGGTGGGATTCGCTGCATCACCCGTTCACCGCCCCACGCGATGAAGACCTAGACCGGCTCGAGATCGACACAGCAGGAGTGCTAGCCAAGGCCTACGACATCGTCTGCAACGGCACCGAACTTGGCGGCGGGTCGATCCGTATCCACAACACCCAGCTTCAACAGCGGATATTCAACCTGCTGGGAATCGACGAGCAGCAGGCCCACGTTAAATTCGATTTCCTGCTCAACGCCCTGCGGTTCGGCGCTCCGCCGCACGGCGGGCTTGCCCTCGGGCTGGACAGGGTGGTCATGATCCTGCTCGGGGCGGCTTCGCTGCGTGACGTTATCGCCTTCCCAAAGACCCAGCGGGGAATCTGCCCGCTGACCAATGCCCCGTCGGTAGTGGATGAAAAACAGCTGGCGGAGCTGGACATCAAGACCATCGTCCCCCCCACCGGGGTGGAATAGGATCGGCCTGTAAGTAAACCACCCGAATCGTCACGTCCGCCTGGCGAGCTGCCGGGCGGGTTGGCTTTGTTCTCGCAGGGATCTGAGTATTCCTTTTGAGTCCAGGTAGGCCTCGCAGCGGGTCATTATCCCAGCGTCGTTTGAGTGCCCGTCGAACTGAAGGCTCAGGAACGGTTTGCCCGAAGCGGGCTTGACGTAATGTTTGATGAACGAATCGGGCCCGCACTTGAAGTTGGTGAAGTATATCAGGTGCAGGTTCGGGTGCGGTGCGATGAGTTTGGCGGCGGCGATGATCCGCCGGCCCAGGTCCCAGTACATCGACTCGTTTATGTCGCGGATATCGACCGGATCGGTGTCCAGAAAGTCAATCGGCACGCAGTTGGCGCCGTAGGTTCGACGAAGCTTGGACGCAACCGACAGGTTCAAGGCCGGGTCGTGAATGTTGTAAGGCCTGCCGACGATTATGATCCCATGCGCCCCTGTGGCCAGGAGTTTGGCCATTGCCCGGTCGCCAGCCTGGAGGATCTGCAGGTTAAAACGGTCCTGGGCGGCAAATGCCCGCTCCATCGCCCGAGCAAAGCGTCTTGGGGCAATGCCTAATCTTGAGAAAAACCTTGAAAGCTCACGGGAGACGAATTGCCTGCCCTGGCGGAAATGGGCCTGTGGCGTCAATATCCGCCCCGAGTAAGGCTCGATCGCCGGCGACCGCCTGACCACGAACGGCAGGGTCTGATGCCACGGGCAAAGATGGGATTCCGTGTGCATCCAGGGGGTTTGCTGGGAGATGACATTGGGCAGCAGGATGTAATCGACTCCCTTTTCCAGCAGGTTAAGCACGTGCCCGTGGGCTGCGATCAGCGGGAAACACGGCTCAGCCACCGCCGATTCCAAGCCCGCCTGAATGATCTTCTTGTTGGTCGCATCCGACAAAACCGTGCGATAACCGCAGCCCGCCAGCAGTGTCCGCCAGAAATGCATCTGCTGGTAGGCAAACATCGAAAGCGGAATGCCGACCACCGAGGCGCCTTTGTCAGCCGGCGGCAGGTCCGACTCATCCAGCAGCAGGCAGGTCCGCAGTGCAAAAAGGTCCTCGATGACCGGTTCGGCGAAGGTTTGCGCGCGCTTGCGAAACCGGTCGGAGCATTTATCGCCCCAATAGGTCTTATCACCCTCTACGGTAAATTCCTGTATCTGGCAGTCGTTTGAGCACCCTTTGCATGTAAATTCTCGCAAGGAGTGGTTTACCCGGCTGATATCGTAGCCGCGGAATTTTGTCGGCTGGGCGGGGGGGGCGGCCTGGGGGTCCTGGGCGGCGGATTCGCACCGGGAGATATATGTGCCAAGTGAACGATTATTTTCAAGCGGATGCGCCATTTTCTCCTTGGCCAGCAGGGCCGACCCGATCGCCCCTATAACACCGTTGTGAGGCGGGACTATGATCTGCTTGCCCAGCACGCCCGCAAAGGCCGCCGCCACCGCGTTGTTGTACGCCGTCCCGCCCTGGAAGAAGATGCACTCGCCGATGCGTCTGCCGCGAACGACGCGGTTGATGTAGTTGTAGACCACCGAATACGCCAGGCCGGCTACCAGGTCGGCCTTTTCGGCCCCGCGCTGCATGTAGCTGTTGACGTCGCGCTCCATGAACACCGTGCAGCGCTCGCCCAGGCGGATGGGCGCGGAGCTTGAAAGCGCCAAGGCGGCAAACTCGTCCTTGATCGCTATCTCAAGCTCCTCGGCCCTTTCTTCCAGGAAGCTGCCCGTCCCTGCGGCGCAGGCTTCGTTCATGGTGAAATCCACCACCACGCCGTCCTGGAGCGAGATAAACTTGGAATCCTGCCCGCCGATCTCGAAGATCGTGTCGGGCACTTGTCCGCCGAGCATCGTTTTGCCCACGAACATCGAACCGGTCTTGTGTGCGGTTATCTCGTCGTTGATCGTGTCGGCCCCGACGAGCTGGCCGATCAGCTCCCTGCCCGAACCCGTCGTGCCGACCCCGCGGACGTTGAGCCTCCGGTCCCATCTGCGGCGGATCTCGTTCAACGCCTCTGCCACGACCTCGATGGGCCTGCCCATGGTGCTGGTGTAGATTTCGTGGACGACCCTGCCGGCTGAGTCGATCATGACCACGTTTGTCGAGACGCTGCCGATGTCGATCCCCAGGAAAACGTCGATGGGCCCATCGGTCTCATCCGGTTCATAGGGTTCGATCCTGTCACCAAGCAGCAAAACGTCGTCCAGGTTCAGCGGCGGGTTTGTCGGAAACTTGCCGTGCGCCAGGTCGCTGGCAGAGCGGAGGTCGCTCATGCCCGACAGGTTCGCCCCGCCGCGGGCCCTGGCCAAAACCGCAGCTCCGACGGCTGGGACGTGAGCGCAGTTGGGAGGGACAACCAATTGTCCCTCGTCAAGCTCGAACGTCTCGGCCATCGCCCTTACGACAGCCGAGTTTGCTGCCACCCCTCCGACAAACGCCACGGGCGGGGCGACCGGATGAGACCGCACCACCGCCGATTTGAAATTCCTTGCCACCGCGTTGCACAGCCCTCTGAGCACCTCAGCGGGCGAGTAGCCTTTCTGCTGGGCGTGGATCATGTCGCTTTTTGCGAACACGCTGCACCTGCCGGCCACCTGGGCCGCCCGATCCGCCTCCAATACCAATGGGCCGATCTGCTCGACGCTGTAGCGCAGGCGGTTTGCCTGCTGGTCGATGAACGAACCGGTCCCGGCGGCGCAGTCTCCGTTGGTGGCGTAATCGACGATCGAGTATGAACCCTCGCCGCTGTCACGAAGGCTGAGGTATTTGGAGCTCTCTCCTCCCATCTCGAAGACCGTCCGCACCTTTACACCCAACACAGCCAGGCCGGAGGCGATTGCGCGGAATTCGTTGGTAACCGAGGCGCCCAACTTGCCGGCTACCAGTTTGGATCCGCTGCCGGTCAGGCACACCCCCGCAATGTTCCGTTCCCCCAGTGATGCGATCAACTGTTCCAGAATCTCCGTGCCCGCCGCTACGGGTCTGCCATGGGTACGGCGGTACGTGCTGCAATAAAGCGACCAGCCGTCAAAAAGCCGATGGAAAACGGGAAAATTATCAGTAAATGACCTAGGCGGGTCTTGGAGATCCCCGGCTATGACTGCTGCTGTGGCGCTGATAGCCCCGATGTCTATACCTACAAAGCACTTCATTCCGTAACTCCGCCCATCCCCGACCTTCCCCCAACCGATTGGCCAGGGCCGATGCTTCATTCTAAGCACTCACAACAATATTTCCGACAAGCCGCTGCGATGTTTAAGCCTGCCGGAATAAAGGACATCGCAAGATACCGGCAAATCGTGCGATGCGCAACTTCAGGCTCAGCGGTATTATGGCAGCATCCGTGCGATTGGTTCAAGCCAAAACCCCCCTCAAGCCGTTCCCCGGCGGCATAACAATCGAGAATTCTTCTCAGAAATCCTGCGTCGCATCGAGACCGAGCGGCTTGGCTGCCGGCAAGGAAGGCCAAACAAACACTCATTGGATTTTCGATGCAGCCTGGCGCCGCCGGCGGACAAACAAGCCGGTCGAATCCAGCGGTATTTCGCCAGGGACTCTTAATATAGGCAGCCCCCACCAAGCAGGGCGCAAAAAATGCCTCCGCCTTGTGACGTTGCTGGTTTGGAGAAAGAACCCTTTACTTCAAGTGGGCAGCTGCCGTGATGCCGGAGCATCGCGGACAACGCTTCCCTTCTGCAAGGGTATCGGTTCTTTTCACATTAGCCAGCTATCGTGCACGGCAGAGGCCTTGCGTTCGATAGATCGTTAATAAGTATACCACCCTTTGTATCGGTTGACCAATAGTGAATCCTGAACTTTTTGACCGACTGGTTGACCATTAAACGCAACAAGATCAGATAAAATGAATTGCGCGCATCAACTTCGCAGATATGCGTTGAGACTTTCCTTGAGGGATTTCAAAACCTCCTCGACCTGCTGGTCCACCTGCTCGCTTCGAAGCGTGCCCTGGTCGCTGCGGTAAGTCAGTTTGACCGTTACGCTCTTGCTGTGGGGGGGGATGGGTTTGCCGACGTAGGTGGTGACGTATTCGACGCTTACCCGCAACGGCTGATCTACCTGCATGATTTCCCGCATCAGCCGGCCCCACGTTACCGATTCGTCCACGATGACCGACAGGTCCCGCAGGACGGCGGGATAACGCGGCAGCGGGACATAGGTTCGCAGGTGCTCTGCCTGTTCCGCAAGGTCGGCAAAACGCAAGACGGCTGAGCATATCGGCCTTTCAAGCCCGTAATAGTCCAGCACCTCCCTTGCGACCAGGCCGATCCTTCCGACAGGTCTGCCGTTGAGTAGGAGCGTCCCGCAGGCCTGCTCTTCCATGCCGGCAGAGGGTGAAGGTTCAACCGTCAGTTTCGCAGAGGCTGAAAGGGTGCCCACCAGCAGCTCCACCGCCCCGCGAAGGTCCTGAAGGCC
>Ga0315284_10010724_pt1 | contig 13054 bp, 9 predicted proteins | sample YL17G09_16_MG_FD_203696 | JGI IMG/M metagenome (GOLD analysis project Ga0315284, IMG submission 203696) | Sediment microbial communities from Yellowstone Lake, YNP, Wyoming, USA - YL17G09_16 | ecosystem: Environmental > Aquatic > Freshwater > Lake > Sediment | place: USA: Wyoming | collected... | reverse complement strand
CGGAAGCCTTTCAGCAGGTAGCCAACGACGGTGCCAAGCTGATTTGGTGCATTGAGCGACATGCCATTATCATTGCTGGTATAGCCCAGATGCACCAGCATATCGTAATTGAGGTTGAGAAAGCTGATGTTCGCCGACGGAGTGCCATCCTTGCTCGCGTCGCGCTGGTTGACCAACATCAGAGTCGTCTCTTGCATGGCAATAGAAATCACCAGGGCCAATTCCTGGGCGCTAGCACCGGCTGCCTGTGCAACGTTGTACAAATTGTCCTTGTCTGTTTGCAAGACACTACCGTAGTTACCGATACCAAAGGCAGCATTGCCTGGCACTCCGATTGATAGCGGGGGTAGACCTCCCGGCGACGGAGCTGGCGCTGGCGACGGCGTCGGGGCCGGTGGAACTAAACATGAATGGGAGCCACGGGGATCCGTGACGCTGGTGTCCCATCCATAACCGCCGCCGGTGTCACTGCCGTTCGTGCAGTAGGGATAACCGTTGGGGCCCGTTTTTGGGGTTGGCGCTGGCGCCGGAGCTGGAGCCGGAGCTGGAGCCGGATCTGGAGCCGGAGCCGGAGCTGGAGCTGGAGTTGGCCCCGGAGCGGGCGGGACTAAGCAGGAATGGGAACCATGGGGGTCCGTGACACTGGTGTCCCATCCGTATCCGCCGCCGGTGTTGCTGCCGTTCGTGCAGTAGGGATAACCGTTGGGGCCCGTTTTCGGGTTCGGAGCTGGAGATGGTGAAGGACCTACGACCTTCTGCAGATGCTCACTAAGGAGCGACATGATCGGAGCATTGCCGGTGTTGGTGGACTCTATGGAGTACATGTAGCTTCCCCACCAAGGACCGGCAGCCCACCAGGCCCAGCCGAGGTAGACGTCGCTATTGCTTTCGAGGTAGGTGATCTGGTCGTTGATAGCTGCCAAGCAGGTGCCGTTATTCGCTCCAGCGAATTCACCGAGGAACCCACGCTTGCCGTTGGCGCGCAACCATGCAGTGAAATTCGCCATGGCAGCCGATCCATAGGTCGCGCTCACGCAGCTGGTGTGCGTACCTGAATTGTCTGAATCCAGATATTGATGGACTTCGAAGGCGTAATTGTTGCCAGGATCAGTGATCTTGAGCATGACGACGGAACTGGGCGTTCCGTAGTAATTATCCGACCATGAATGGGCTCCCGTCCAGCCATTGCCAGGCACCAGAATAAGGTTGGTGGCCTTGGTAGCCCGGATGGCGTTAATCGCCGCCTGAGCGGCGCTTTCCCATTGCTCGGTCGCAATATCGTGCGGCTCATTCATCAAACCGAAGATCACATGGCTGTTGCTGCCATAGTGCGCGGCGAGCCGCGACCAAAAATCAGCGAAAGCGCTATTTGGCACGCTAGAAGAGCCGATGAGTTGATTGTAATAGCGAGCATAGTTGTGCGGATCGAGCAAGACATTGACACCCTTGCCGGTGGCGTAGTTGACGATGTCATCGAGTCGCCCTAATTCGGCGCCGTCCAAACCTTGCTTAGCCTGACGTTGCAGGCGTTCCCACAGAAACGGGATACGAATGAGCGTCATCGCCTTAGCGGAAAAGTAGTCAACCTCGGCATGAGTTGGGTAGGTGTAGTTGCTATTGAAGGTGCCAGGCAGGCTATTCGGACTAAAATCACCCCCCGCAAGTGAGACACCGCGAAGTGGCAGCCCGCCCGTGGACAGCCCCAGACTGTCGCCCGATTCTTTTTCAACGTGTGCGTGGCTACGCAAATTCACGTCTAAGTTGGGTTGTCCGCAATTGGATAAAGCAAAGCCGATTAAGACGGTGGCCAACCGGGCGCTTAGTTCCAGACCGCTCGAAGATCGCATCGGAACTCCCATAAATGTTTGTGTTCTGTAGACAAAACGATGAGGAGCAACAGCGACTGTGGCGTAGAGAAGGAACGCGTTTGGTAGAACGATGGGGTACTAAGAAATATATCGGCTGGAAGTAGCGCGAGCTTGAATTTTTTTTTACCGTCCTACGAGGCGATCAATAATCTCATCATTACGGCTTGTTCGCGGACCATCGCGGCGCCCAATGTGGCCTTATTGCGCGCGACTACAGTCGACGAATGTGAAAAACCGACGAATTAATACCGACGGATCAGAACGCAGGAATGGAAGAGGGTCCCGCATTGGAGTTGTCCCAGCTTTACCATCGATGCCTTTCGACGTTGGCGTCGTCGCGTGAAAAATCGCGGAGCCAAACGCAAAGATCCTACCAACTAGCCAGTACCAACTTCACGGCCAGCCGACACATAGGGCCCATCCCTGGGCCTTTGGTCAGTGCTTTCATACTTAGGGGGCGCTCGAATCACCGGCCGGAACCAGGCCGACGCCCGCCGCTTTGGTGTCTGTGCAACCTGATTGTTTAGGCTCCGGTGGCAATTCTAAAGATAGTTCAACTCCAGCCTTGACCGTGCAGCCACTGTCGCCGCAAACGCATGACCATGTGGCGATAGCCTTGCAATCATCTGGACCCTGCGCGGTTGCTGTTTCTTTACTGCATTCGGATGACGATGGCATTAAGCCGGAACACTTGGTGCGCAGATCCTTGATTTTCTTCCATTCATTATGTGCCTCATTAAACGCCTGAGTAGTCTTAACGCTACAATTAATCGCAGTACCGGCGTTGATGAGTTTGTCAGAATTTTCCAACGCGTATTTACCAGTCTTAAGAGCCCCACTGCCAATGGCCTTCGCAACGCCGGCCAAACCGAGTAGATTTAGTCCGTTTGATTCCTTCATCGAGGACATGACGTCCCAAATTGCCGCGACATTTTGTGCCTTGATCATGTCGCTAACACTGTAACCCTTGAGGGCAGCCGCTGTCAGACCCAAGTCACCCTTTGCGGCGATCGTCGCACGGAGGATCTTAAATGTACGCTCGAAATCGGCCGCAGTCAGCTCGCGAGTATCGGCCTTATGCTTTTGCAGATAAGCGCCCAAGGACTTCTCGCCATCAAATGGCGCGCTAGAATCGGCGGCAATCACCTTGGCCAGGCCAGGATAGGTGACGTTGCCGATCTTAAGCGTGTCACCAACACCGGCGAACAACTTACTCGGCTCGGTGCTGAGGAAGGTCGAGATATTGGACTTGAAGGCCGCCGAGTTGCGGATCTGGTCGTAATGGTCGGCCACCGCGAGTGCGTCGGCGCTGACACCAGCGACCGCGCTGGTCGAGGCACTGTTGTTGCAGTGCACGAGGGCGACGCTGGTTACCAAAACCAGGCTCCAAGCACTGGCGGCTGCAAAGAAACCGCGGGAGTAGCTGCCGATCCGGCGTACATCAAGATGACGGTAACGCATGTTATGGTCCTCCAAAAAAAATGCCCGAAGACTCTGATCGGTGACCAGCAACCCAAGCGGAGACACCTCGCCTTTTGCGAAGCCCCACCCGAACCCTGACTCACTCTCTTGCAGAACAAACGCTGAACTTGATTTGCTTATCGGCAGATATCGCGCCAAACTTTAGACGCAACCGGATTTTTTTAATTTTTCAAGTAAGTGCAATAAGTTAGGGATACGGCGCGAGACCATTCAAAGCGGATTACCAAAATGGCGGGTGAACTGGCGGGAGGTTTTAACCAAATCCGCTGGATGCTTTTCCTGAACCGGGATCTCACTTGCTCACTCGACGGTCGTCCTGATTCTCCCCACCGCTGAGCACCGCTAAACGACGACCGCACAGCCTGCACGGAGGCAGACCCGGAGCAGAAAAATTAAGCCTACACCAAACCAAGCTCTTCAGGTAGGATACGGGTAATCAATACAATTAGGTTTACGATTTTTATGGCTCTCATCAAGGCCCATACTCGCGCCCTCTGGGCGTCGTGCTTCCTGATCCTCTGCAGCGGGGCGTCTGCTGGCGCCCTCGGGTCTGAGGTCGGTCCAGCCGACGTGTTCGTCGACACTCGACCGTGGCAGGGGGATAACGGCAAGACTCTGGTCCTGCGAGACCTGTTGGGACAGGACTTGGTCGCCGTGTCCATGGCCTTTGCCAACTGCGAGCGCACCTGCCCCATGACCTTTCGCTTGCTCAGCGATTTGCAGAGCCGCCTAAGCATCGCCCATCGGTGGCTCACCGTGGCCGTGGTGTCGTTGGATCCTTTGCGCGACACTGAGGCCAAACTCAAAACGGCGGCCGCAGCAGCCACCGGCCATGACCAATCTTGGCTGTTTCTACGCGGCAGCAGCGACCAGACCAAGGCGGTGGCGGGGAGCCTGGGAATCGATCCATTTATGCTCGATGACCACCTCGTGCATAAATTGAAAATATGGATTTATGATGCCAAAGGCCATGCGCTTGGCAGCTTCGATTGGCAGCACCACGATTTCGACGAGTTCGTAGGCAAATTGAAGCCTAAGGAATAACTTTTTTTTCAATGAGGAGCAGGGATGATGGGAATGATGCGACGAATCGGTGCAGGTTCGGCCCTTAAGGTGATGAAGGGCATGGTACCCCTCACCTTGGCCATGAGCAGCTCTGTCGGCTTGGCGAAAGTCGACGTGGCTGGATTTACCGAAATGGGCTACGAGAGTGATGATAAGAAGGTCACCGGAGACAGTCGGCACGAGAAGGGTGGATCGTTCTATATCGGCGATATCGACATCTTCCTGCAGGGCAGCCTGGGGGACAACTTCTATTGGCTTTCGGAGACGGCCTTCTCCGCAGGTCCGGACAACTTTACCGGCATCGATGTCGAACGGGCGATCATCAGCTACAAGCCCAAGGACTACTTCAACGTCTCTCTCGGCCGCTTCCATACCGCACTCGGCTATTGGAACGACACTTATCACCACGGCAGTTGGCTGGCGACCTCAGTGGCGCGTCCCTATATCTATAACTTCGAAGACGCAAACGGAATCCTACCGATCCACTCGGTGGGCTTGGAAATCCGCGGCGTCTTTAATAGCAGCTTCGGTTACCTCATCAACCTGGCCAACGGCCGTGGGGCGACTCCGAGCCCAGTGCAAATCTCCAGTGACGGCAACAACAACAAGGCATCCAATCTCCTCGTCTACTGGAACACCCCACTCAAGGGTCTGCGCGTTGGCGCCGGCTACTACCGGGACAAAATTCCGCTACTAAATGCCGACACGAGCAACGCTTCAAGCACAGGCGGTTTCGCCTATGCGCCGCATAACGGCGCCAGTGAAGGCATCGCCGATGCCCACATCGTCTACAAAGGCCACAATATCGAGTTTATCAACGAGTACCACCAAATAGTCCACAAGTACGACCACGACAATACCGTGGCTGCGCAAAACGATGTAAAGACTACGGTCACTTCGTACTTCTCCCAGCTTGGCTACCAGATTCACGAAGTCTACACTCCGTATGTCCGCACCGAAGCGATCACAGGTGACAAGAAGAACGACGAGTGGTATCTGGCGGACGCGGCGGGCAACCCGCTGGGCAAGAATCTAAAGCACACCATCCATTCAGTTGGCATCCGCTATGACCTGAGCGATGTAGTGGCGCTTAAGTTTGAGCTAGCGCAGGACAAGCTGTCCAACTTCTACGGCACTGGATACGCCCCGGCCGGACCGGGAGGGAAGCCAGATGCCGTGCAGCCTGTCTACTCAACCGCGACGCAGACCACCAACGCGGTGCGGGCCAATGTTTCCTTTGCATTCTAGATTTGCCGACTCAAAACGGAGAGACACATGGGAGGTAGCATATGTTCGGTCTAAGACGCGGTTTATCGGCATTGTTTCTGGCGGTGGCCCTTCTGCCTGCTGTGGCCCAAGCGGCCGATGTCTATGTGGTGACAGCGACGGAAAACAAGCAAACTCTCGATTTGGAGGAGATCAAGCACATCTTCCTGGGAGATGTCACCAAGTGGGCCAGCGGCAAGAACATCATTCTTGCAGTACCTGATCTGTCCTCGCCGGAAGGCGGGGTCATGCTCGAAAAATTGTTTGGGATGTCGGCCAAGGAATACAAAAAATATTGGATGCAGAAGGTGTTCAAGGGTGAGGCGACCAATCCGCCTGAGAACAAAAATGGCGACTCTATGAAACAGTTCCTTAAGGCCTATCCAGACGCGATTGGAATCTTGCCGGGCAGCCAGGCAGATGGCATACGCAAGGTGGTAAAGATCGAGTGACGCCCGGTCTTACGACCGGTCCGCGAGTGAGCCTCCCGACTCGGGAGGCTCACGGGGCTGAAGGCCCCCGGTGGGGTCGCCTGGGACCAGGCGATCAGTACGATCTATAGGCGCAAATAAAAAAAATAAGTCCTGTAGATACATTTAGTTATATACATTTTTCTAAAGCCTCCGGATTCGCTGCCGACATCTGCTTAACCGGAGTTTGGCACTATTGTGCCTCCGCCCCGACACCCCGAGCCAACTGCGCTGGTTGGTTCTACGAGGAAAGCGATGGCTAGCGAGAATTCCAAATTTGCCGGGTCAGCTGCCGTGATGGCTGCGGTCAAGCATGCGGCCAAGACCGAAGGCAGTGGTCAACTCCGCGACGCTAATCTGCAACTATCCTCGGTGGTCGTACCCCCTGAAGCCGCGGTCAGAGACCACTGGATGTCACTCATCCTCCTGGCCGGCGGCGGTATCCGCATGACTTTGAAAGCCTTCTACAATACCAACCTTTGTCGCAGGGTCCTTGCCGATGTCACCGGTCAAAAGCCGGAAGAAATCGCCGACCATTATGTCTCGGACCTGATGCGCGAGCTGCTCAACCGTGTCGGAGGTAGCGCCAAGCGAATGCTTGGGGACGCCGGACTAACGGTTGGACTGAGTCTACCCCTGGTCACCCGGGGATTTGATCAGATCTTCTCCAACTCAACCAGTCAGCGCGACACGGATTTCGAACATTGGGTGTTGAGCACTAAATATGGAGCCGTGGCGATGTCCGCTGAGCTGACTCTGGCACCCGCTGATTGTTTAAACAAATTTGAGTGGGTAGTGCCCGCACCTAAAGCGGACGCCGACGATGGAGAGCTCGATTTTCTATGAGTGAACCGGCCGACAACATCGCGATGAATCAGAACCAGATTCTGCAGGCGAGTCATCATATCCTAACTCTCATGGAGCGTTCGAAGGAGCAGCTAGAGCGCTTTGTCGATCGTCTACCTAGCGTGTTTTGCGTATCTAGCGTGCAGGGACAGGTCGTCAAGGGGAATGCTGAGCTCGCAGATCGCTTTGGCTGCCAGTTAGAAGGCTTATTAGCTAAAAACCTATCTAGTTTGTTTAAGCCCGCCACCTGGACCCTGTTAGCCGACCAGATGCGAGGGGTCGCGGCCGGCGACACCCGCCAGACCAGCCTTGAGTTGCCACTGGATGCTGGCGACAAGGACCTCAAGACCTTTAGCTGGACGCTGCGTGCCTTTGAAGGTAACACGTCCGCCTCAGGACCACTGGTGACGGTATTTGGCGTTGACGTGTCGGAAATACGGGCCTACGAACGGCAGCTAAGCCAGATCTTTTCCTCCATTCCTCTGGGAATATTGCGCGTCGATCAGAGCCTTAAAGTCGTCCCTCCGCTCAGCGCCTATGTCAGCCGTATCCTGCGTAATGACCATGTGGTCGGCAAGAATCTTAATGATGTGCTATTTGCGCCGGCCTGGGAGCAGCTGTCAAATTTGCAGCGGGAATATACTGGTAACTTGACATCGATTATGGGCTTTCCCGAGTTTCAATACGAGTTGATGAAGGACCATCTACCACGGTTGATTTCGATTCCTGATCCAAGCCCGACCGATCCCAAAATGGTCCGGTGGATCGGCATCAACTATGATCCGATCGTTCAGGACGGCGTCATCGACGGGCTGTTGCTCATCCTTGAAGACCGCACCGAAGTTGAACGGATGCGCGCCGAGCAAGAGGCGAGGCAATTGTCCGAAGAGGCAGTGATACGGCGCTTTGTCGAGGTGCGCCGGCTCGAACCAGAGGTTCGTCGGATGGTTCAGACCGACATCCGTGCCTTCATCGACTCAATCGGTGAGTCACTTGCAGCGGATGACTTGGCGCAAACGCTGCGGACCCTACATGGCATCAAAGGTGTCTCCCGCGTCGCCCAGCTGACGCGACTTAAGGAACTCAGCCATGCCGCGGAGACGGCGCTTCTGGGACTATCTGCGGCAGAACAGGCCAGCTGGCGTCAGCATGAAGGATTAATCACCGGGATCGTTGACGAATGGAATGAGGTCGAAGCGATTCTTGCGGCACTCAACGCCCCAATCGGGACTCGCGGGCTGGCGACTAAACCCGCCCCAGGTAGTTTGGTTGCACTCGCCCACATTGAACCACGTTTAAAGCTCACGGTTAAAGAAACAGCCAAAGCGGTCAGCAAGGACGTTGAACTCTCTTGCAAATGGGGCGACGTGCACCTACCGCAGGAGGTTGTCGGCAAGCTCAGTGAGTGTCTGCTGCATATCCTTAACAATGCGGTCGATCATGGGCTTGAGGCGAACACGGAACGGTTGACCTCTGGCAAGCGCGCCGAAGGCCGACTGGTGATTCATGCGGTACGCACCGATAAGCTTATTGAAATCATGGTCGCGGATGATGGGCATGGCATCAATGCCGTGGCGGTGGCCCGTTCAGCGCTAGCAAAGGGCGTGATCACGCCGCAGGAAGCGGCGACGCTTTCGGTCCAGGACAAGGTCGAACTGATCTTTCGGGCAGGATTTTCCACGCGCGATGCGGCCTCGGACATCAGCGGCCGAGGGATTGGATTAGATGCGGTAGCCGCCGTAGTGAAAAGCCTCGGTGGCACCATATCACTGGCAACAGAACTCGGTGAGGGTACGACCTTTACGATTCGCTTCGAACACGGTAACTCCTGATGTCTCAGGCTCGAATGGGAGATGTGTCATGGCTCATATCTTAGTGGTGGATGATTCCGATACGGTCAGACTTGAGATTGCTAACGCTCTGAAGAAGGCCAATCACGACGTGATTGAGGCTAAAGACGGGCGCGACGGGGTCCACCAGTGTGAGTCCGAAAAGCCGATTGACCTCATCATCACCGATTTGAATATGCCCGAACTAGACGGCATTTCCATGGTGAAGGAGATCAGGAAGATGGCCAAACGTGCGGATACTCCAGTGTTCATGCTGACGACCGAGGCATCGCAGGAACTGCGCGCCGACGGTAAAGCCGCAGGCGTCATGGTGTGGATTGTGAAGCCCTTCAATGCCGCCAAAGTCCTGCCGGCTATTGACAAGGTCGTGGCGATGAAGAAGGCAGGGTAATTGAGTCAGCTATGAAGTGATCGGAGGTCGTCGTGTTCAACCGAATTGATTTGGCCAGCATCATTCCCAATCCCCGCCTTCTGGTCGTCGAGGACGATAAGGATTCAGCGGAGCAAATCATCTCAGTGCTGGAGCCGCTTGGGATCGACGCTCGCCACGCCGCCGATGGCCAGGCCGGGCTGCAATTAACCTATGACTTTGGCCCGGACGTGATCCTTACCGACATCAATATGCCGCGCATGCGCGGCGACGAGATGGTGATCGAACTCTGCCGCCTTGGCTTTAAGAAGCCGATTATCCTCATGACCGGATTTAATATCACGCCGGTGGCGGTCCTCGCGCTCAGGTACCGGGTGTTCGATATATTGGAGAAGCCAATAGCGACCGAGCGGCTCGGCATCGCCGTTTTTAAGGCTTTTGAATTTGAAGCCCATCGCCAGATGCAGGAAGAAAGGGTGACCAGCGCCATGAATCTGCTCATGAACGCCACGCCTTCCCAGGAGGCGCACCAAGTCATGGATATGGTCGAAAGGGGCGCCCGCGAGCTCTACCTTCAACGTCGGACTAAAGCATAAGCGGTCTCGTCGCAGCCATTCCAAGGAGATCTCATGAGTATCCGCATCAAACTAATCATCCTGGTCTGCCTTATGACCATCCTGCCGGCCATTGCCGTGGGGGCGCTAGCTTACTCGCTATCGAAGGCCGCATTGGGATCGAAGATCGAGGGTGAGTTCGATGCCCGCGAGCAGTTGATCACGCTTGATCTGTCGAATCACCTGAGAGATTTGGCGAAAAGCGCGGACGCCTGGGCTGCTGCTGCGGTGATGGCCGATATCAAAATCGCCGACAACGACCTACGCATCGGCACCTTCCTTTTCAATACCAAGAAATCATACCCGATTCTGCGCGACCTCACCGTCCTCGATGCGAACCGTAAAATCATCGCCTCGACGAATCCCAAATACGACGAGAGCGCCAAGGGGGCTTTAAGTCCATCGACCATTTATCCCCTCGATGCGGTCGTGGCTGGCAAGCCTGCCGCCATGATCGGTGTCAGCCCCGAGCAAAACTACCTGGCCATCCCGATCAAAGACGTCGTGACCAAGGACGGCTCCATCGCCGGGGTCCTACTGGCAGAGATCGACACGGCCGTGATCGAAAGATCGATCAAGAGCGCCAACGACGGCAAGGCCGACAGTGCCCAGGTGGCCGTGCTGCTGACGACCGCTGACCAGACGGTCACATCACTTCTGCCGCCTGGCGTCAGCCTGGATTTTGCCGGCTTGGTAGCCGGCAGCGGCGGGACGGTGCGGGACGGCTTCAATCATGTACCGATCGCTGGCCACGACTACGTGGTCATCAGTGCCGAGCTCAAAGACCTCTTGCCTGGCATGAGCAATGCCCTGCGCCTGAGCGTGCTGCAAGCAGAATCGGTGGCCTACGCCGCCGTCGCCAAGCTAGCGCTGTTCGTGACTCTGGTTTCAACCGCGCTGGTGGTCATTTTTGTCGGTGCCGGCTTCTCGTTCGCCCGTTCCTTGAGCAAGCCAATCTTGGCGCTGCAGACGCTTTCGGACGAGATCATCAAAAGTCAGGATTTGTCCAAACGCATCGATATCACATCCAAAGACGAGATCGGCTCCTTAGGACAGTCGTTCAATAGTCTGCTGCACATGGTCGAAGACAGCCAGGCAAAGCTAGCGGAATACAGTAAGGGCCTCGAAGTCAAGGTCCAGGAGCGCACCAAAGCGATCCGAACGATTTTGGATCATGTCACGTTTGGCTTGTTCATCACCGATGCCAATCTCACACTTATGCCAGGCTACGCCAACGTGCTGAACACACTGCTCAATGCCGAGGGCCGCGACCTAACAGGTGCCAAGCTCACCGACTTGATGGGCTTTGACCACCGTAGCGCGGGCCACTACGGCGCGCTTTACTCGCAGATATTCGACACGGATTCCATGTTTGCCGATCTGACGATGGACCAATTACCGACGCGCTTCCACGTTGGCGACCGCAGCCTTGCGTTGGTTGGCAGCGTCGTCCAAGACGACGCAGGCCGGTCAACGGGGGTGTTGTTCTGCTTAAGCGATATCACCAACCTAGTGAACGCCGAGGCGGAAGTCGAGCGCAACCGCGGCCTCATCAAGATGCTCAGCAATCGCGACAGCTTCCGACAGTTCGTGCAAGGAGTGAAGCAACGCTTTGACGTCGCCTGCAAGGCCGTGATCGCCGGCGATATCAAACTGGTCCGTCGCGAGCTGCACACGATCAAAGGCAACATGGGCGTCTACGGCATCAGCGATACCGCCCGGATGATTCATCATCTAGAAGACGAAAACGTCATCAGCGTCGACAGCATTCGCACCGTCGAAGGCAGCTTCAAGACTATCCTGGATGCAAGCCGAGATTTGCTTGGCGTCACCTACGGCGTCGCTAATGTCGAATCCTTCGTGGTTCCGTCGCAACTTGTCGACCAAATTGAATCCTCGGCGCAGGGCACCCATGATGCCAATGCGCTGCGCGAATTGTTCTGGGATTTCTTCAATCGCATTCGCCTGAAGCGAGCCCGTACTCTACTAGGACCGATCGACGACTCCTTTGCGCAGAACGCCGAGCGCCTCGGCAAAAAGGCCACGTTGCTCTTGCACGGTGGTGACACATTGATTACGAAAGATCACGTCGAAGTGCTGCAAAACCTGATGCACCTGCTGCGCAATGCCCTCGACCATGGCATCGAAATGCCCGATGACCGGGGCGACAAGCCGCTAACCGCCACGGTTGAGATCAGGATCGAAGAGCGGCCGGACCAGATGATGATCAAGGTAGCCGACGACGGCCGCGGTATCAGTCGCGAGGCCGTGGCGAAAAAGGCTATTGCCAATGGACTTATCACCGAGCAACAGCTGGTGCAGATGAGCGACGAGGATGTTTATCAGTTGATTTTCTCAGAGGGCGTATCAACGGCAGCAGCCGTAACGGATATCTCGGGTCGGGGTGTCGGTATGGGGGCTGTCAAGGCGGCCGTCGAGGCGGTCGGTGGCAACATCAGTATCGTCAGTCGTGCCGGCCATGGCACTACATTCACTCTCGAGATGCCGAAGATCGTCGCCGTCGGCGGGCAGAAGCAGCCGCCTAAGCTGAAGATCGCGCTATAGGTCGACAGGGAATCCGCAACGTGACGATGCAAACTCCGCCATAATAAACTGACTAGCGCCGGGCTGCGGATATCACCGTGCTGCTGGCCTCACCGCGGCCCTAAGATTCGGCCGTTCGTTGCTAGCATCCGGCTTCTTCCCATCTCCTTGCGCCACTAAACTGCGACCGCACAGCCAACATTGATGCGGTTCCAGGCCAAATAAAGCCTCGATCGACGGCCTAATATCCAGGTGCGTCGTAATGCCACTTGGCGGCGCAAAGGCCACCGGCTGGCTCGCCAGTGGGCACCCCGCATACATCATCACAAGACCCGAATAGGGGTGACCGTTGCTGTGCGTGGACCAATGACTACCCAAGCCGCGGCCGTGGTCGGTGGTGACGATGATACAGGTCTGGCGACCATACTCACCCATGGTGGCAAGTTTATCGACCAGACCTTTGAGCCACCGGTCATAGTTCTGCAGCGCCTCGACATAATGTCCGTATTCGACTTGATGACCCCAGCCATCGGCGTCGTCCAGTGAGATGTAGAGCAGACGCGGCTGATGCTGATCCAGATAATTCATCGCACCACGCCAGGTGTAGCGATCAAAGCGGGCATCACTCCACGGGGGCGGATCCTTTTTGCTTTGGCTAAAGAGCTCTTGTGTTGCGCTG
>Ga0315284_10010723_pt1 | contig 13055 bp, 10 predicted proteins | sample YL17G09_16_MG_FD_203696 | JGI IMG/M metagenome (GOLD analysis project Ga0315284, IMG submission 203696) | Sediment microbial communities from Yellowstone Lake, YNP, Wyoming, USA - YL17G09_16 | ecosystem: Environmental > Aquatic > Freshwater > Lake > Sediment | place: USA: Wyoming | collected... | reverse complement strand
GTTTATTACAAAAATATCTCCATCTCCCAATTGAAGAAAGAGTATAAAAGTATCATGGATAATTACGGTCAGAATAGTTGTTCCATAAGCTAATAATTCATTATTATCAGTTACTACTTGTGGTACTTTTGGCTCAGTCTTTTTACTTTGAAGGAGGGTCTTCTCTTCATCAGAAAAATTGTTCTCTTCAATATCCCTTTGGACATTCTCAACCCATTTCCGATATATCTCTCGGCATAGCCACTCTTTGATTTTGGTATCTTTTATTGAATTATATGAAGAATTTTCCAATTTTTTACATACTTCAATAGCAGAATCAACTGCAATTTCTGCACCTTTTTCACTTCTAAAGTGTATATGCGCACCATGGCCATCGGCAACAGCAAGGATAATTGGAAGATTTTTTATTGATTCCACAGAAGGATAAAAAATTATCCGATCTTGGTTTGGTTTACCTTCAAGTATGTGCTTAGCGCCATGAGCACTTGCACCTATTAACCGCCAATTCTTCGTTGCGTTTTTTTGGGGCATTGCTTACTACCAGACAGGAGCATTGCCATTGTCAACTGGTAGCGGGGGAGGTGTGATACCATCTCCTTTGCTTCCATCACTTTTACGTTCGGTAACATCCTTTATCAGAGTTGTTGAAGCCCATCGGATGTAACTGATTAAATCATGCGCATTATCTGCCTTACATGGGGGGATTTCAGGATTGTTAATAAATTTTTTAAGGACATCAAAATCGGTATCACTTCCTATCCCTATTCCGATCCGGACTGCTTTTTTCCCCCACTGCTCATCCAACAATTTTTTTAGACCCGCGTCGAAATTATCCGTAGGTTGACCATCAGAAAGTAAAACAAGAACCGGGGCAATTGCTCGTGAAGCAGGCATGGGGGGAATTTTCATGGCGTCAGCAACCATTGAAAGTGCTTTTCCCATATCCGTAACACCATCTGCTTCCAAATCAAACCAAGAAAAATTCTTAAGGGGGATTGGATCATTATTGATCCATTCTGCACCGTTTGAAAATTTTATCGCTCTGACAAAAATTGTTGCGAATGGATTATTTTCCGCAGTCTTCTTCATTTCAGGAAGAGTTTGTCTGATTGCGTCGTTAAGGGAAGAGATTTTCCCATCAGCTGCCATCGAGCCTGAACAATCACAGATCCATATGAAATGAAGTGGCTTATTTTCAGTCGGACCTCCTGGCATAGGTGTTGTCATTTTTTATACCTCGATTTGTGAATTAGGATAATAACCCTAATAAAAGTATGGAAAAATAATTACAGTTTAATCTCTCCTTCAGATTTACCAAAATTTATTATACACCCGTTTGATAATGGAAGATTTTTTCCCGGGGGTAATTCAATTTTTGAATTATCGATTTTAGTGACTAACCAATTTCTATCACTCAAATTTTTTAATCCCCAAATATTGGGATTTGTGGGATGAATGTTGATCTCTGCTATTGCTCCTTTTAAATCATACGAACGTGGTTCAATATGATAGGGAAATAGTTTGGTATTGTGTGTGAGCATTATAATAAGATCACCAATTTTTATTCTTGGAGGAAGGGGTATATCTGTTTTGCAATGCCAACATTTAGGCAATTGATTCCCGCAGTTTTTAATAGCTTCAAGATCGTAAAAATTTTCAGCTCCACATTTTTGGCAATAAATAATTGAATCACGAAGTTTTAAGAAAGCTGATTTCCATTCTGCCTCAGTAACACGCCCATTCTGGGGATCTTTAAGTCCTTTGGTAAACGCACGGATAAACAATTCCTTTATGAATTGTGGATATATCGGCCAGATATCAATGGGATTTTTTTGATAGCGTGGGTCCGGGGTGTTTGTCTGATTATTCGGATCGAAAATAAATATAGGATTCATTCCGTAAAGGAGGGTCATTGAGGATTGATCCACCGGCATCTCTTCTGCTCTTTTCCCCTCAAGCGGATGATGCAGAAATAGCATATAAAATAAAAGGACAGACATGGAAAAGCGATCAGTATGTGTACTTGGCATTGCCTCCCCACGGACTATTTCTGGTGCCTTGAAACGAGGAGTCCCTACAACAATCGTTTTAGTATTATTGATTGTTACATTATCATTATCACAAATTAAAATATCCCCCGTTCGGGGATCTAAAAAAACATTGCCATGAGAAATGTCTTGATAAGCAAGACCTTTTATGTGCAAGGAAAAAAAACTGTCAGCAAGATTATAGCCTGCTGTACAGAGAGAAAAAAAATTAGGATGAATCTTTTTCATCAATAAATCTGATAATTCATAATAATTTTTCGGTCTTAATTGCATTATATATCCAAAACCTTGAGTATTTGGAGAAGTAACAAGTTCCAAGGGCCATAAAAATTTTTCAGTAGGGGATCCTTTGGAGATTAAAGACTCAATCGATCTTTTCTGTTCCTCAGTTGCAAGAAGCGGGAAGGTCCACTTTAAGGCCCAATCTTTTCCCTTGGAAGATACTCGATAAACTTCACCTTGGCCTCCGCCCCCAAGAAAATCTTCGATTTTATATTCCATTCCTGATATGGAAGATACTTTTTGACCTTTTGAAAACAGTTGACTCATATTAGGTACCGTATTCGATATTGAGATCTTATTGCCGCATCAATAAAAATATTGTTTAATTTTGTTATTATTCCATCGGGTAGTTGAAAAAATAGAGAATATCTCTCATAATTATTTTTGAGTGATATCTTTATCGTTATTATCCACGAACAATAGCATAATGGGCTTTACATCACCGCATGGAATAACAACTGATCAGGATTGTATCAGAAAAACAATGGGATCGATTTTAAAAACAGAGGGAGTTGCAATACTTGATAATCCAAAACGAGTCCGTGCACTCTTATCAGATCTTTGCGCTGGTGATTTTAAACGCGAAATACTCATTATTGAACGATTGCTAGAAGATCATGTTCATGACGATCTCCTACGACAAAAAGAAACGACCCCCTTCGAGATTCTCCGCACAAATATCATAAAACGGATTTGTGCTAATCATCCTCTCGATGAAACGCTCGTTGAATCGGGAACAGATACACTGGCAGTTGCATTGGGAATAATCCACGAGCCAATCCCGTCAAGGCACTCCCAAACTAATACGTCGTATAATCAAGACAATATCATTTCTCCAAAGACTTCGGTATCAAAGGATAACGACTCACTGATTTCTCAGGCAATTAAATTCAATCAATCAAAGACTTTTCAAAATGCTCTCCAACTCCTCACTAAAATCCTAGAAAACGATCCGGAAAATGCTATCGCATTACGGGAAAAAGGGTTCTCAATTTCAAATTTGGGACGATATGAAGAAGCCATTGGATGGTATGAAAAGTCTATTGGAGTAAATCCCAAAGATAGTCTAACCTGGACTTACAAGGGATATGCATTATCAAAAATCGGAAGAAGCAGGGACTCTATCAAATGTTATGATATGGCAATTCAGATCGATCCACAGAATGCCGCTGCATGGCGTAGTAAAGGCTATTCACTGGTAAAGATACACGATGACCACGGAGCATTGGTATGCTACCAAAAAGCTCTTGCATTGAACCCCGATGATGCATCCGTATGGAACTTAATCGGCTGGGTAAAAAGAGATTTGAATGAAAAACTTGATGCATTCACTCGATCTCTTTCCCTGGACCCTTCATACATTCCTGCGATGAACAATAAAGGATGGGTTCTTTCGAAGCTCGGAAAATATCAGGAGGCACTGATGTTGTACGAAAGAGTATTGGCAAATGATATAAATAATCATAAAGCAGGGAAGGAGCGCAGTTATTGCCTAAGGATGATCCAGGAGCAGAACTACAAAAAACCCTATTCTGCAACCTATCCCCCTCCAAGAGCGCCAACGCCGGAAAATCAAGGAGTTATGGATAAGATCAAGGGATTTTTCAAATAAATTTTTTCAAAAAAATACACTGATATTAGTGTGTTTTATTATTATCCGTCGAATCTGCGACGTAAAAATTCGAAGCATTTTTGCTGGATTTGCCCAGTCCATTTTATTTGAGTAATGAAATATTTTTCTTATTTAATGATGGCTCATGCAGGGTTGTTACCTATCCCAATATTTACGGCAGATCTCCGCCATTGCGGTTCTGTTATCGGATCTCTGCACAATAAAACGGATATTAATTGTGGCACTCTACAGCTAATGATCTTTCGGTGTCAAGTGCGAAAATCCTATAACTATATAATATTCCATCCATAACCAATTCTGTTCGATTATGGAAGACATTCCGCGGGAATTACTTTGTTCACTAATCCTGGAGGGAGGAATTGAAATAATTCAGGATCCTAAAAATTTCCCGAATTTTCTTAACGATTATTACAAAGGTCAGTATAAAAAAGAGAGAAAATGCCTGAATGACGCTCTTCTGGAAGAAGTCCCAGGAACATTGTTGAATAAAAAAGATCAACTCGCATATGGAGTAATATCTCATCAACTCTGCCAGAAATTGATAAACAATTCGGGTATAAATCCTGAATTAGCGATATGGACCGTTGATACGTGGGCTATTGCTCTTGAAATAATTAAAACGGTTCCTGAAAGACATACGTCGTCATTAAAACCATCTTTGGTGGACCAGAAGTCGGCGAAAAATATTCGTGTAGTTTCCCGAATTCAATCGGGTTTTTCAGACAGCAATCCACTAATCACTCGTGCTATAAAACTCAACCAGTCAAAATCATTCAACGAGGCACTTGATCTGCTTAATCAAGCACTTCAAAAAGAGCCTGAAAATCCGGTGGCCTTACGAGAAAAAGCGTTTGCAATCTCTAACCAGGGATATTACAAGGACTCCCTTCATTGGTTCAATAATTCATTGAGAGTTAATCCCAATGATCCAATTACCTGGATTCAGAAAGGATATGCACTTTCAAAGATGGGGAAAAACCGTGATGCAATCTATTGTTATGATGCTGCTATCAGAATTGATCCAGATAGCGCAGTTGTGTGGAGGAACCGCGGTTTCTCTTTAAGAAAATTGAAAGATTATTCAGCTGCTCTTCAGTCATACGAAAATGCACTGAAAATTAATCCTCAAGATCCAATCGCTTGGAAACTCAAAGGTGGCGCTCTGGGATTAATGAAAAGATATCACGAGGCTTTCCAAGCAACAAAACATGCACTCGCATTGGATCCTTATTATGATGAGGCAATGATGAATATGGGCTGGCTGCTTTCGGATCAGGAACGATACCAAGAAGCGATAGAATGGTATGATAAAGCATTACAAATTGATAAAAACAATCCAAGAGCTTGGAAACAGCGGGGATATTGTGTGAACAAACTCAATGTTCAAGGAGGCCAAAAAAAACCACATCCAGTAATACCTCAATCCTCGCCGAAAAAAGCACCGATGCCGGAAAATCAGAAGATTCTTGAAAAGATCAAGGGTTTTTTTAAATAAACACCTAAATATGCCGATTCTTTGGATAGTGATCATACAGACCTAGGATTCGATATAAATAAAATTTCTGGGGGTGTCAATTTATTCAGAACCCCATTTTATATATCTCACAAGTTCATGAAGGTTTTTTGCAGCTAGCTGTTTAATGAATATCTCCCCCTTTTAAATGCAACTCAAAGTTCGAGTTTTTCCGTGCAACATAACAACCAATATTTTATTTGATTAGCTAGATTTCACTCTAACAAACATCTCCACTTTTCCCAATTTGATCGAATTACCATCATGCAACTCTTTATTCTCTTTAGTGACATGATAGGTTCCTTTTACCTGTCCTTTCTCCAGCCAGAGTGACATGGCATGATGGGGTATCCCATAGATAAAGACATCATCCTCCCCCCCACCACCGATGTAGATGGGGGTTCTTCCCAGTGTAAATTTGCTTGTTTCGTTCTTTGCCCAGTTGACTTCAAGATATGCTGAACGATAACGCTCTTCAACAATGATTAGGCAGAGGCCGAGTGAAGCGCCGAGAATTCCGATACCGACCATCCGTCCAAGGGTATTTGCTAAAAAATAACTTACAAGCAGGAACCCGAATCCACCAATAATTCCCCCGACAGCCCCAGCAATAATTGCTTTCTTTGAGCCCAAATTTCGCATGGAATAAGACAGGCTCAAACCAAGCAAACATCCCATAATTCCCCAACAGCCAGCCTGAAAAATGAGTTGCACCGTTGTATCCGGAAATTGGGTGAGTCCAAATATTGCTTGAGCTATACTACCAGAGATTGCACCGGCAATTAAACCTGAGGGTATTGCTTTCTTGAGAAGCGCCGGCCAATCCGTCAGTCTTCGGCTGTAAACATCGATTGCCCAAAATAGCCCTATAGCAATCACCATTCCTACCACTGCTGCCCATAATGCTGTAAAAAGTATCAAAGCAAAATAGGTATCTTTCTGGTGAGGAAAAATTTCCGCAACAAACGCACCGAGTGCTCCGCTGCAGAAACCTAACAGCCCAAACAATATTTTTTTATCCTGACGGATTTGCGATAACATTGGATCTTGTTCATTAAAGGGTTATCAGATGAAAAATCTTATGAATTTCGTTTTCGGTTTATCGAGATATTTATTAAGAATTTACAATCTTATTTTTTTGCAGGAGTAATTACGATAGCCTAAATAAATTTTATTAAATAAAATGAATTGAAGTTACAAATCTATCTAATTCATTTTTATTCATATTTACTGGAATAAAGTCATTAATTGAAAATTCATAGTAAATATTTTTATGAACCACATGATAGTCAATGAAACCCACACTAATTGAAAAATAACGGAAAAGATATTGGTAATTACAGGCCGGTATTCATCTATCAAATTGATATCAATATCTTCTCTTTCCGGCTTTTTTATTATCTCTCGTAGGCATCATCCATTCACTTTTTCCCGCGGTTCCGGACGAAAAACGCGTTGAGGATTATAATCAAGACAACGAAAACGCTCACCTCAATGATATGAAGGAAGAGATACCCAACCAGCGGGATGGTGAATAATGCCTTTCCGACAATCCACTCATCCTTTACTGGTTCGATAACACCTATACCTTGGTAAACTGCGACTTGATCAATATTTTTGTTATTATCCCCTTTTGTGATGTATCCGCCGTGAGGTTGGTAATACTTTGAAATATTTTCAAGATCCAGTAGCAGGTATTTTGGCAAGTCTGCTGTGTCAGCTTTGGCAATGGCCCGGCTGATCATCGGATGGACAGTCGTTATACCATTTGGCCTGAAGAGGATCACGTCCCCATAGCTGTTATACTTAGACACGTCAATCTGTTTCCCTTGTTCCCATGTCATGAACTCGCCAAAACGATCCTGCTGAACCACAACCACTAGGTCGCCGACGTTCATATTAGGAGTCATGCTCCCCCCATCTGGGGTCACCACTGGAGGCCAGATACCCCCAACTAGGAACAGGATGATGAAGATGATTCCGATAATACCAAAAAAAATACCCAAATTGATTGCAATCCTGCTTGCGAAGGGCCGGGTTGTTTTGATTGCGATAGGTTCTGATTGAATCGGTTTTTTTATCAGGGTTGTGATGATATTCAGATCGGTTCTCGACACGACATCAAGCGATTGTTTCCATGGCTCATATCCATCGTTTGTGATTTGCACCTGATAACTATTAAATTTCAGATTCTTCAGAGTAAGTGGTGTTATACCTTTCAAAATGCCATCCAGGAATACTTTTCCTCCTTGAGGAGTTGAGTTGATGGAGATGACGTAATTTTTCGGGAGTTCCGGCTTTTTGGTCAGATTTGCGGTGATATTCTGGTCATTTCTCGATATAACTTCAAACTGTTGAATCCATGACTCGTATCCATCGTTTGAGATTTGCACCTGATAAGAATCAAATTCCAGATTTTTCAGATTAAGTGGGGTTAAACCTTTAAAAATGCCATTCAGGGATACTTTTGCTCCTTGAGGAGTTGAGTTGATGGAGATGACGTAATCTTTAGGCAGGAGATCCGCGTCTCGAATCACCCCCAATGCTATCGCCCACGTATCAACAGTCCATATTGCTAATTCTGGGGTGATGCCCAAATTGTTTATCAATTTCTGAGTAAGCTGTTGGGATATTGTTCCATATACCAGTTGATTTTTTTTATTCAACAATGTTCCCGGAATATCCTCCAGAAGAGAGTCGGTCAGGCATTTTCTCTCTTTTTTATACTCGCCCTTATAATAGTCAGTAAGAAAATTCGGGAAGTTCTTAGGATCCTGAATTATTGAAATTCCTCGCTGACGGATTAAAGAACAAAGTAATTTCCGCGGAATGTCTTCCATAATCGAACAAAATTGGTTGTGATTGAGATACTTTATAGTTATTTAAAAAAATATCACGCTGTTCAAATAATATTTGTGAAAATTATCCACCTGCCAATTGATAATAATAATAATTTTTTGGAAAATATTCAACCTCGAGAACTCTTTTCCAGCTAGTATATCAGAGAGATAAGATATTTTATTTTTGAAACATGATTTAATTGAAATTTGGAGATCGAAATATCAAAAGATTCATGGAGTGACCAACTGAATAACGAACATATGACAAAAAATAATACAAAAATCATTTTTGCAATAATTCTTTGCATTGCATTTACGAGTGTCAGTGGATGTATTCTTGTTTCAGATCCCATTGAAGGATGCTGGTATACTTCCATTATGGGTATTGAGATGTATCTCCAATTTAATTCTGGGGGTTCTGCATATATCAGTACGTCCATGGGTGTTGATGCGATGGTATGGGAAAAGGTTGCTGATAACCACTACATCCTGTATCCCCCGGGTAATAAAAATAAAAAGTATGATGTTTATTATGAAAAACAAACCCAGTCCATTTTATTTGACTTTAATCAGAAAATGATGTTCTCGGATCAGAGTATGAAAATTCGATTGCTTAAAACGAAGTGCAGGGAGTAAATATTGAGGGGAAAAACTATCAGGTCTTTGAAAAAAATTCAAAATTTCATTTGTTTTTTTATATTGGTACTGTCAAACGTTTTTCATTATATATCCACGCCGATAACTTCAGCCCAAGTATACACAGCCCATTGAGCAAGTTCCTTGGAGAAACCACAGTCATCAAGTCGCTGGATGAGTTGTCCTGATAATATTGTGAAAGGAATCTGATTTTTTTTTGCAATGATATCCTGAGGGATTTTTTCTTCAACTGAGGTTAAAAGAATCCTTACCTCCTTCTTGAATTCTCCTTTGTAGTAGTCTTTGAGTAACCCATTGAACGAAATAGGATTTTCTATAATAGAAATTCCATGGTTTCTTATTAAAATACATACCAGTTCCGTCGGTTTTCGATTCGTTGGTAAACTTTTTACGGTAGGGGAGTGTGGTATGTAATTATTCTGGATTGTATGTTGTATCGGGACTTTTTGGAAATTTTCTTCAGATCCATTATAAGATAGACGTTCTTCAGCGAGAGATCTCCATCGAAATGCTTCCACATCATTTGGATGTTCAACCAAAATTTTGTTGAATATTGCAATAGCTTCCGATGGTTTCTTGTTAGATAAAAGAGAGACTCCATCATCCACCATTTTTGAATAACGTGTCGGTGTTTGATAAGGTGTCGGTATAATTATTAAAGGTAATATCAAATTGTCTTCTTCAAGATAGTTTGAAGAAAGACGTTCTTTAGTGAGAGATCTCCATCGAAATGCTTCAACATCATTTGGATGTTCAGCCAAAATTTTATTGAATATAACAATAGCTTCCGATGGTTTCTTGTTAGATAAAAGAGAGATTCCGTCCTCCATCATTTTTGAATAAAGTGTCGGTGTTTTGTCTAGTGGACTGGAAGGAGATGCGGGAGGAGTTACTGAAGATACATTAGTCTTCGTCACATCAGTAACTATTCGGTTTTTTTTTGTCGTGATGTCAGATTGAGTTACAATTCCAACATGCTTTCCATTTCTGGTGACTGCAATTCCATTGATTCTTTTAGCGGATAATATCCTCTGTGCATCCTCAACATCAGCGTTCTCGTCAATGCTAATAACTCCCTTTGTCATAATTTTGCAAGCAGGAGTCGATAATGAATAGGAACTTCTCCGATAACGTAAATCATCGCGAGTTATAATACCGACAAAGTCGTTCTGCTCACCAACATAAACACTCCAGAACTTTGTGCGGTTGAAAATGTTCTCAATCGCATTGATTGGGGTTTCCGGATGGACAAAACCGGGATTTTCAGTCATTATATCTTTGACTTTCATAGTTTTTCTGTCTGTGAAGTTTTCGATGATAACAAATACTCAGAAATATTATTTGATATTTTATATCTGCTGTAGATATACTTATTTTATCAAAGTTGTAATAGTTGGAATATGGGAAATTCAAGAGATATATGGGATAAGTTGGCCCCACTTACACAATGGTTTATTATCATTGGCACTATCATATTGTTTTTTGGTAGTCCGATAGGAGTTGTGATTGGCAGCATTATTGGTTATTTTTGGCTTGCTCCATGGACTGCAAATTTAGCAAAAGAACATAACCGCAGCATAAACTGGGCATACAGCTTTGGTTTTTTCTTTTCGTTCCTTGGATGTGGAATATGGTGGATTTATGTTAAATTAACAACAGATCCAATTGAAAGATAATCTCAGACGGAAATGGCAATATTGCCCAGTCTGCAAAATGATGCTACCCGATTAATTACAAGGTTGTTGCCCGCATCACAATAAAAAACCCCTACCATTTTGCCTTATTGCCACGTTCGAACATACCCGCACTATCATTTTCGGGCAACCGGAAGCGAATATGAGGTTCGAATCCCATCCCTTGCAATCTGTTTTGCAGTGGTATTCACCACACACACGTTTAGCATCTGCAAAAACGTATTAATCTTATTTTGATTACCTGATTAATTCCATCACTTTAATGGTAAGTTTCTCCACGCTATCATCGTAATTATGAGTAACTATCCCGATAATTTTACGGGAGTAACATTCTAATACTTTATAATCGCTTGTCTTTCCATGCGGGTTCGGGGTATTGGTATTTGTGATCCTTCGAACAGAATAACACCGTATTTCTTTGTTGTTTATGTGAATACGGATGATTATGGACATCCCCACTCACTCCGTAACCAAAATCACGACAAGAATAAATCCCAATACAAAAATTCCGCTCCGCATAATTATCCCATTAGAATCGTGGCGGTAATAAAATCTATTATACTATCGAATAGACAATATGTTAATTGTTTTTCAATGCAATAATCCAGGAATCGATTGCCCACTGGATTAATTCATCGGATAGTCCGTAATTTTCCCTCACTCGTCTTATTAATTGAGTTACAGAAAAATTAGGAAGTTTGTTATCCGAATTATTTTTTAATATCTCTTGGGGAATTTTTTCTTCAAGAACGACCGAAATGGCATTTCTTTCTTTTTTATTATTACCATGGCAGTAATCAATTAGCAGTCCTTCTAATTTTTTTGGGTTTTCGATAATTTCAGATCCCTCGGTTTTGAGAATCTCAACAAGATGATATCGAGTTTTTTCGTCAATTATTATTGTGCGTTGGTCAATCGTTTTCGGCATTGGCATATCTGCTTCATCAATATGATTAACTGTCGGATTAACTGTCGGAAAAACTATTAATTCTGGATTCTGTAATAGTTCAAGAGATTCATTGGAATCAATTGGCGGTCTGTTCATCAACTCATCCATCGAGTCTTCTTCAGACTGGAGACATAGAGGGGTTATAAGAAGTGTCTCTAATTCTGGAGCTATTTTTTCACGTCGTTGAATTTTCAGTATCGCATCACTAGCGAGCCTAATGTTTTCTGTATGTCCATAATTTGTTCGTCTTCCGTCATAAGAGAAATCTTGAGTGTTAATCACTTGTGAAAGATGATAAATAGCTGATGAATCCCCCATTTCTCCCAAAGCGGATATAGAAATTTTTCGAATTCTCGGTGAAGGATCATCCAATCTGCCATAAAAAGTTTCTATTGCTTTTGGATTCCCTATTTTTTTTAATGAGACCAGGGCTTCATATCGCCTCTTTGGATCTGATTGAACGGTTTGTATGAGATCATCCACAACACTTTCATTTGAAGTTTTTTTCGAGAGAAAATCAAAAAATTTCATAGTTCTTCTGATAATGTATAGCTGATTTTGAATATATCTAACTATTTGGTCGTCGTCTTCAATATCTTCGATAGTTTAATTGTTAAATGTTTCAATGAGCGATTATTCTCTCTGGGATAAGTTTTGAAAAACCCTGGCATTCTTTGATAAAATTACTCACAATACGGGATAGTTTCGTGTTTGTTCATAATCAAATCGTAAATATATTTTAACCGCACAGGTTGATACTTGACCAGCTCAACTCCGACATTTATTTTTCGATTCACCGGATCAAAAAAGGGGTATTTCCTGATTTTATTGTTATGCTCATGTCCGTGGATAATCCACCCAGGATAATTTTTAGGAGCGTGTTTTGGATCATGAATAAAAAGAAAATCAATGCCGTGGTAATTGTATTCAAAAAAATCTTTTACCGATGGGATTTGCGAATCATGATTCCCCTGAATAAAAGTGATATTTCCATTTAATTTACTGATATAAGACTGATGTGAGTTTAAACTAATGTCACCGACATAAAAGACGATATCGTGCGGTTTAATCGTATTGTTCCAGTTATTGATCAAAACGCTATCCATTTCGTTGATGTCGCTAAAAAGGAAAGGGCGGCAACAATATTTTATGATGTTTGAATGCCCCAGATGCAAATCTGCCAGAGTAAATATGGTTTTATCTGTATAATGGTGGGGTCGGGTGAGTTCTATCCCTTTTTTGATCCGGTAATTCTTGAGTGTATTACCTAGGTGGTAAGTACTTTTAGCATCTGAACGATTCAACCACCTTTTTGTTACGAGATCATATTCAGCAGCAATAAGACTTCGGTGTAAAATTGTAATACGAAATGCATCAACGGGCAGAAGAAGAGGATGCAAATATAGTCTGTTTGGATCAGTAAAAGTTTGTAAAATTGA
>Ga0315284_10010722_pt1 | contig 13056 bp, 13 predicted proteins | sample YL17G09_16_MG_FD_203696 | JGI IMG/M metagenome (GOLD analysis project Ga0315284, IMG submission 203696) | Sediment microbial communities from Yellowstone Lake, YNP, Wyoming, USA - YL17G09_16 | ecosystem: Environmental > Aquatic > Freshwater > Lake > Sediment | place: USA: Wyoming | collected... | reverse complement strand
CGGCGCAAACATCGCCCTCGTCGGCATCGGCAGCCTCGGCCTTGCCCTTGTCCATCATAAAGGCTTCCGCGAGAAGAACTTCGCAATCAAGGCCCTCTTCGACAAACGGGAAGACCTCATCAATACTGAGATAGATGGCATCCCTGTCTATCCCGTAGGGAGGATGGCAGAGATCATTAAGCGCGAGCGGATAACCATTGGCATCATCACCACCCCCGCGCACGCGGCCCAACAGGTAGCCGACCTCCTTATCGGTGCCAACATCCGAGGGATCTGGAACTTCGCGCCCATCAACCTGCGCGTCCCGGCCCATGTCACGGTGGAAAACGTCAACCTCATACCTTCCCTGTTTACACTGGCCTTCAAGATAAAGAATTCCTAGGGTCAGTGCGTAACGATACCCATCTCGGCAAAAAAAGGCATCCCAACCCACGGAAACTTTTAACCCACTGACAGAACCGCCACCATTTTTAACAGAGGATATCCCCCCCCGTGTCCTTTTCAAAGGATTGGAAAATTTTGCCTAGACCTTTGCACCTGAATCGCTTGGATCCAGGTCATTCCGGCCTGGCACCGATATTGCTCAGAACCCCTGCAAGGAGGGCAAAGGATGGACCAGGGCATTTATACAGCGGCGGCAGGCGCCATGGCTATGGAAGTGAAGCTGGCGGTCATCGCCAACAACATTGCCAATGCAAATACCGTGGGTTTCAAGAAGGAAGTGGTCACCTTCGAGGAGTATCTGAAGCAGCTCGATACCAGCCCCCTTGTCCCCGTGCAATACCAGCGGATCCCTGAGGATGTTATAACCAAGGAGTATTATATCGATACCTCGCAAGGTCCCTCCCGGCAGACCGGCAATCCCCTCGATGTGGCCATTATTGGAGACGGGTACTTTGTCGTGAATACCGACCGGGGGCCGCGCTATACGCGGTCAGGCTCATTCCAGAGGTCTCCTGCGGGTGTGCTGGTGGACTTTCAGGGCAACCCGGTGCAGGGCGAGGGTGGTGATATCCCGATTGCGAGCGGTGAGGTGATCATTGCCCGTGATGGGACGGTGAGCGTGAACGAAGAGGTCGTCGACAAACTCCAGGTGATGGATATAGCTAGCGAGGCCCTGCAGAGAATGGGAAACAACTATTTCGAAGTGAAACAGGGGTTTGCCCCGGCGGCGAAGGAAAACCCGGTCATCGAGCAGGCAGCTCTCGAATTCTCCAACGTGGATGTGGTCAAGGAGATGCTGGGACTCATCGAGACCCAGCGGGCGTACGAGTCGTTCCAGAAGATGATGCGGACGGTGAGCGATGCCTACGGGCAAGCGATCCACAATGTAGGAACAGTAGGATAAAGGAGGACGGGTATGATACGGGCGATGTGGTCAGCGGCATCGGGCATGAATGCCCAGCAGATGCTCATTGATGTCATGGCGAACAATCTCGCCAATGTCAATTCCACAGGTTTCAAGAAGAGCAGGGTGGAGTTCGAGGACCTCTTCTACCAGATCTACAAGGAAAAGGGCACCCCCACTACTGCGGGGGGGAGCGTCCCCGTGGGGATCGAGGTCGGTATGGGCGCACGGCCGGTTGCGGTCCAAAAGATCTTTACCCAGGGCGATATCATCCAGACGAATAACAATATGGATGTCGCTATCGAGGGCAGCGGCTTCTTCCAGATCATGTCCGAAGGCACCGAGGTATACACCCGGGACGGGGCCTTCAAGATCGACAGTAATGGCTATATCGTGAATGCCCGTGGTGACCGGCTGCAGCCGGATTTCGTCGTGCCGAGCAATACCGCCGATGTACGCATCGAAAAGAACGGCGATATCACCTGCCTCGATCGCGGAGGAAACGTTTTGGCCTCAGGCCAGATCCCGATCTACATCTTCACCAACCCGGCCGGTCTGAAGTCTATTGGCGGGAATTCCTATATTCCGACCCCCGCCTCCGGCGACCCTCAGCAGGGTGTGGCCGGGACGGATAATTTGGGCACTGTTTCCCAGGGGTACCTCGAAATGTCCAACGTGGATGCCATTGAGGAGATGATCAACATGATCATGGGCCAGCGGGCCTATGAGATCAATTCCCGGTCTATCAGGACGGCGGACTCCATGCTCCAGACCGCTACGAACATCGTCAGGTAGGATATGGCGAGGCTATTCCTCATCTGTTTGGTGCTTCTGCTCGTGCCGCTCGCAGCTGCGGCTCAAGACTGTGATGGCCGGGTATCGGTCACCAAGGAAAGGCTCGTAGCCATGTACCGGGATGCCATCCTCAAGCAGAGCCCGTGGAGGGACAAGGGGGAGATCATCATCGAAGGTCTGCGCACCCCTCTCAACCTCACGGTCCCGGAACGGGATAAGGAGACTTTCCAGGCAAAATTTGCCCCCAACGAGGATTTTCTAGGCTTTACCACGCTCACACTCTCTTTCGGGGCCGATGCATCCGTGAAGGCCACCCTGGGTGCCATAGTACGCGTTGTAGCCGAGGTCCCGGTCGCCAAAACGGAAATCAGGCGCGGGGCACTCATCGGTGAACAGGATCTTGAGCTTAAGAAGGTAGATATCACGCAGTATCCGCCCCTGGCAATAAATATGCCGGGCTGTGTCGGTATGCGGGCGAAGTCTTGGATCAGAAAAGGTTTGCCGGTGCTCCTCACGAATATCGATGTCCCGCCGCTGGTGGCGAAAGGGGAGGCGGTTTTCATCGAGGCGAGCGGCGACAACCTCCAGGTGATGGATAGGGGGATGGCCCTCATGGACGGTAGGCTCGACCAAAAAATTGCCGTGAGGAATATGACATCAGGCAGGCAGATCATTGGCACCGTAATTGCTCCATCACGCATACGGGTGGATTTTTAAGGAGATGTATATGAAGAGACTAACATACCTTTCCCTTTGGCTATCAATCCAGATCCTGACTGCATGCGCCCACACCATGTCGATGGATCAGGACACCTTTGCAAGTCCTGTCGACGAGACCCGGGAGGTGGTGGAGTCGCCCGGTTCCCTCTGGGCGCCAGATGCGCGCTTTGTGGATATGTACGCGGATGCCAGAGCCAGAAGGGTCGGTGACATCGTCGTGGTCCAGATCGTGGAGAGCTCGTCCGCTGAGAAAGAGGCCAAGACCAAGACGGACAGGACCAACAAGGTCGACAGCTCGATCACCAATCTCCTCGGCATCCCCCTGGATAGGGCATCGGTGCTTGGCTACAAACTCAGCCCCACTGCCGAGGCCTCTGCTTCCTCCGAGTTCGAGGGCAATGGCAAGACCTCCCGCAAAGGCGACATCACCGGTACCGTCTCGGCGCGCGTAATGAGGGTCCTGCCTTCCGGAAATATGGTGATCAACGGCAAGAAACAGATCCGCGTCAATGGGGAAATCCAATATATCATCCTGTCCGGAATCGTCCGCTCTGAGGACATCAGTGCCGGCAACACTATTCAATCCACCTATATCGCCGATATGCGCCTCGACTACTACGGCACGGGCATCATGGGCGATCAGCAGGACAGGGGACTTTTCTCAAAGGTTCTGGACAAGATATGGCCATTCTAGAGGTGTGATATGAAAAAGATAATAGGAATCCTGATCGGTCTCATGCTCATGGCACAACCCGCTTTGGCTGTCCGCGTCAAGGACCTCGTGGCCATACAGGGTGTGCGGGAGAACGGTCTTACCGGCTATGGCCTTGTGGTGGGTCTCAATGGAACGGGGGACAAAGCGGGATCGCAATTCACCATCACTTCCTTGGCGAACATGCTCCGCAACATGGGTATCCAGGTTGAGCCGATCCTCCTCAAGCCCAAGAATGTAGCGGCCGTGATGATCACCGCCAGCCTGCCGCCGTTTGCCAGGAGTGGGCAGCGTATCGACTGCACGCTTTCGTCGGTCGGGGACGCCTCTGCGCTGGTGGGCGGCACATTGATCGCGGCTCCGCTCTACGGACCCGACGGCAAGGTATATGCCATGGCCCAGGGGCCGATCTCCGTGGGCGGCTATGTCTTTGAGGGTGCATCCGGCACGTCCGTGGGAAAGAACTTCCCCACGGTAGGGAGGATCCCCGCCGGTGCAGTGGTGGAGCGTTCCCTGGAATACCATCTCGGCCAGGAGCTCACCCTACTCATGGACCAGCCGGACTTCACCACGGCCCATCGGCTGGCCAATTCCATCAACGGCCATTTCGGGCAGGAGATCGCCCATGCCAACGATCTCTCGACGATCAAGGTAGGGATCCCTCAAGGCACCTCCCTGGTGGATTTCGTGGCCCGCATGGAAACCATCGACGTACTTCCCGACACAAAGGCGAGGGTAGTGGTCTCAGAGCGTACCGGCACCGTGGTTATGGGTGATGATGTGCGCATAGCTGCAGTGGCAATTGCGCACGGGAATCTGAGCATCAAGATTGCTGAGCAGCCGCAAGTATCTCAGCCGTTGCCGTTCTCACGGGGGGGCACCACAACGGTTGTGCCGCAGACCGATGTAACGGTTGAAGAAGGTGGCAAGAGGCTCCTCTACCTCCAGGGCGGCATTACCATCGGGAATCTCGTCCGGGCACTGAATGGCATCGGCGTGAACCCCCGCGACCTCGTGATCATCCTGCAGTGCATCAAGAAAGCCGGCGCTTTGTACGCGGATCTGGAGGTCATATGATGGACGGGATATCCGCGCTCTACCATCTCAAGGCTACGAATCCAGGTAAGGCGCTCGAAAAGGCGTGCAAGGAGTTCGAGACGATCTTTGCCCACCAGCTCCTCAAGACCATGGGGGAGACCCTCGAAGAAGGTTTCATGACGGAGAGCCTCGCGGGAGAGATGTATAACGATATGTTGTACTGGGAGGTGGCACAAAAGGCATCGGAGGGCGGAGGCCTCGGGCTCTCCAGGATTTTACAGGATCAGATGGAAGTAAGGATAGCAAAGAAGGGATAATCAAGGAGGGAGGTATGCTTCCGATAAGTACCTATGGAGAGATGGCCTCTAAGTTGAGACAGAAAGAACGCGGGGGCACACAGGCGAAAACATCATCCGACAGAGGTAGAGAGTACATGGACATTGTGGATGCATTGAAGCGGGAAAGAGATCTCCTCAAGGAGTTGATCCAGTACCTGAAGGAGGAGATCGACTCCGTGATCAGCGGGGATGTCGAGACCCTTGAGGAATCCATGCCCCATAAGAAGAAGATCCTCGAGGCGATCGCGGCCAACAGGGAAGGACTCGACCTCCTGAACAATTCCCCAGGACCGGAATACGCCGCTGAGATGAGAACGCTCCAGCAGGAACTCGTCATGCTCTGGAAGAGATCCAGCGGTCTCAATGAGACCTCCAAGGAAATGGTCGCCAAACGGCTCGGCGAAATCCAGGTCCAGCTCGAACCTTTCTTCATGAACTTAAGGATGGGTTACGACAAGTCGGGAAAGGTCTCGAAGACCTTGGCCCATACGATCAAGTCAGGGGTGTGATATGCCGGGCCTCAGCGGAACATTGGATATCGCCCGGTGGTCGCTCTACGCTTCCCAGCTCGCCATGGAGGTCACGGCACACAATATTGCCAATGCCAATACGGTAGGATACTCCAAGCAATCGTTGCGCATAGAGACAAACCCGGCCATTTCCATAGCGCCGGGGCAGCTGGGTACCGGTGTAAAGGGTGTGGAGGTCTACAGGGCTTACGATGATTTTATCACAAAGCAGGTCACTATGAAACGCTCCGACTACAATTACTGGAGCTCCCAGAACACCGCTATGGAGGAGATCGAAATGGTCTTCAACGAAAGCGGCGGGTATGGGATAAACAATCTCATGGGACAGTTCTGGAATGCATGGTCCGATGTCTCGAACAACCCCGATGGGATTCCCGAAAGGGATGCCCTCATCGCCAAGAGCACCAACCTCGCTCAGGCCATCAAGGACATCGACTACAACCTTAGATCTTACCAGCGGCACCTCAACTCCAATATCCAGGGTGCCGTGGAAAAGGTGAACTCCATCCTGCAGCAGATTGCAGACATCAACGGCCAGATATCGAGTGTGGAGATCAAGGGCCGCATCAATGCCAACGATCTCAGGGATCAGAGGGAAAAGCTCCTCGATGAGCTCTCTGAATACATGGACATCTCCTACTATGAGGAGCAGCAGTCCGGGCAGGTCATGGTCTACATCCTCGGCGGGACCCCGCTCGTCCTCGGCGTAGATGCATACAGCCTCTCGTCCGAGCGGAATGCCACCACTGGGAATACGGACGTCATGTGGAATGACAGCTCGGGGAGGGAGGTCAACATCACCCACCGCCTCAAGGGAGGCAAGATCGCCGGTTGGGTGAATGTCCGGGATACGAGGATCGGTTCCTACCTCGATTCCCTGAACACGCTTACCGGAGAGCTCATCTGGCAGGTGAACGACCTGCACTCTTTGGGGACAGGGCTCAATCCGGTGAGTTCGATGACCGGGACGGTGGAGATCACCGATCCTACCGCGGCCATAGACGGTGCCGGGAACTACTCGTTCAGCAGCCGGTTTACTGCCGGCGGGAGCTTCGACATCGTGACCTACGATGCTGCCGGCAATGTATCCAGCACGGGGACCGTGACTTTGGCGGCAGGCGCCACGGTCAATGACCTGATCGCGGCGGTCAACGGCATCACCAACATGAATGCCGCACTGGATGCGGACAACTATCTTCAGCTCACCGCCGATGCCGGATTCACCTTTGCCATCAAGACCAGCACCTCGGGCGAATCGAACCATGCCCTGGCCATCCTGGGGGTGAATTCCTACTTCACCTGGGATGCGCAAGCTGGTGATTTTACCGAGAACATAGACGTGAACCCTGCTCTGGAGAGCAATCTCGACCTGATCGCAGCCGGCCGTCTCGACAGCAACAACCGGGTTGCCCCCGGCGATAATACGACGGCGCTCGCCATCTTCGGTCTGCAGGATAAAGTCATCGATATGGGCGGCAACAACACCACCATGGATGCCTACTACAGTTCGTTCATATCCGAGGTCGGCGTCCATACGCAGAACGCCCAGATGAACGAGAAGTACAATGACACCTTGCTGGGGGAATATGTCAGCCGCAAGGAATCGGTCGCCGGGGTGAACCTGGACGAAGAGATGGCCGATCTCCTGAAGTTCCAGCATGCCTACCAGGCGGCATCGAAGCTGATCGCCGTATCCGACGAGATGCTCCAGACGTTGCTTTCCCTAAAACAATGATGTAGTATCGTCTGAAAAATTAGGCCGCGGGAGGGCTGATTGCTCATATTGACAAGGAAGGTCGGTGAGTCGATCGCCATCGGCGATGACATCCAGATACACGTGGTTGATATCCGAGGTACGCAGGTCAAGCTGGGGATATTGGCTCCGAAGGAGGTCGAGATCTATCGCGAGGAGGTGTATCTGAAGATCCAGGAGGAGAACCGGCTCGCGGCGCAGGTTTCGAAGGAGGCGCTCAGTTCGGTGGAAGGCCTCATTCCCGAGAAAAAATCCTGAAGTCTGGTTTGACCAATTCCATCATTTTATGAAGGGAGCCAAGCATCTGCCGCAGTCACTGCACTCTAGAACTCCGGGCCGGTGCTCGGTTACTGCGGCGCATGTCTTGCCCCCTGAAGATTCAGAGTTGGGCTGGAGGATATGAGATTTTCTTGATTGCAACCTCGTATCAGACCGGTATCCGTGGTCTTGTCTTGCGGGTTTTGCCTTGACCCGTTTTCTCCCATTCCAGAAGGCCTTTTCTCACGTCGGCGGCGGATTCCAGCAGGGCTTTGTGCTCCTCAAGGGTCAATTCGATCTCGATGATCCGCTCCACGCCGCCCCTTCCGAGGATAATCGGCACACCGAGGAAGAGGCCCTGGACGCCGAATTCGCCTTCCAGGTACACCGAGGCCGGCAGCATCCGCTTTGTATCGCGGATGATGGCCTCTACCATCTGGGTAGCCGCGGCCGCTGCCGGGATAGAGGCGCCGCCGGTCTTCAGCAGGTTGACGATCTCGGTCCCGCCCTTGCGCGTTCTCTCCACGAGGCGCATGATGGTATCGTGGGGGAGCAGTTGGGTAATGGGAATGCCGGCGACCGTGGCGTAGCGGGGGAGCGGCACCATGGAATCTCCATGCCCTCCCAAGACGAGCGCCTGGGTATCCTCCACGGATACATTCAGCGTCTCGGCAATGAAATGGCGGAAGCGCGAGGAGTCGAGGACACCGGCCATCCCGACCACCCGCTGTTTCGGGAAACCACTGAATTTCCATACGACGTAGGCCATGACATCGAGCGGATTGGTGACCACGACCAACATGGCATGCGGCGCATAGCGGGCGATATTCTGTGCAATGGCGGAAACGATCCCGGCATTGGTTTTCAACAGGTCCATCCTGTTCATGCCCGGCTTGCGCGGTAGGCCGGCCGTGATGACCACGATGTCTGAATCGGCGATATCTTCATAGCTTTCCGTTCCACTGATGCGGCTTTCAAAGCGGGCGATCGGGGCGGCCTGGGCGATATCCAACCCTTTGCCCTTGGGAATCCCAGGGACGATATCAAAGAGTACGATATCTGCCACGTTCTTTTGCGCCAGCATCAGGGCGGTCGTCGCCCCCACATTCCCGGCCCCGATGATCGAGATTTTCATATATCCCCTTTCCTTTCAGACATGACGAAAAAGAATAAAAGCATCTATTCCTATATAAAGCAAAACTGATGGGGAGGAAAGGGGTTCAGAGAACTATCTTGATTTTAGTTCTGGAAAAAGGCTCAAGGCCCCCCGAGCAAGCAAAACTCAAGGAGCCTTGGCCACAATCATGCTGCCTTAAGCGCTTATGACTTGTGAAAGGCTACTTCGTGAACTCGTACTCCGTCACGGCTTCCACCCGACGGTTTTTCTGTCTGCCGGCAGCGGTCTTGTTGTCGGCGATGGGCTTTGTAAGCCCATAACCCTTGGCGGTCAGGCGGGAGGCAGCGATGCCGAACCTGTCTACCAGGTACTTTTTTACGCTCTCGGCCCTTTTCTGGGACAGCTTCTCGTTATACTTGGCCCCGCCGACATTGTCCGTATGCCCTTCGATCGTCACTTTGAGATCGGGGTATTTCTGCATCACCGCGGCGAACCGCTCGAGCTCTTCGTGGGACTTGGCCTGGATATCGGCCTTGTTAAATTTGAACTCCACGTTCAGGGTCGCCCGGCCCTTTTCGACTATCGCCTTCTCGATCGCGGTGGGTGCTTCGGGAATTATCACGGGTGCAGGCGGTGGGCAGCCATTCTCATCCACCTGTACGCCGCGAGGGGTGTCGGGGCACTTGTCAAGGTAGTCCGGGATGCCGTCCTTGTCAGAGTCCAGGGGGCAGCCGTCCTTATCCACCTTTACCCCTGCCGGATTATCCGGGCACTTATCGAGATAATCTGGGACGCCATCCTTGTCCGAGTCAAGAGGACAGCCATTGCTGTCAACCGCAACGCCGTAGGGGGTACCTGGGCACAGGTCCTGATCATCGGGAACCCCATCGTTATCCGAGTCCATGATTATCTTGGGGGCTGGCTTCTTTGCCCCTCCATTGAAACCAATCCCGAGGGTATATTCGAAGTTGTTGAGGGTCTCGTTGAACAAGATGAGATGGCGGACATCAGCCCGGATGACGAAGTTATCCGTGAGGAAGTATTTTGCGCCGATACCATAGTTTGCCAGGAAGTGATTCCGGTCATGCCCTTGCTCCTGGTACTGCAGGGCCCTGCCGCCGACCCCGGCCGCAATGAATGGGACGAATTTCCCGTCCGGCATGATATGCAAGAGGCCATCCAGCCGGTATCCATATACATTGGCATCGGTATCATCCCCTTTCGACTTGGTAGGGGCATAATCGAATGTCCCCTCTATACCTAAGAGTTGCGTGAAATCGTACCCGAGCCTGATGCCCATCACGTAGGCATCCTTCAACTCTTCGTCGCTGTCGAATGTATAGCCACCGAAGAAGAAAGAGCCGGAAGTGTTTTGGGGCTGTATCCTGGCAAAACAGGGGGTCGCCGCCATGCCTATCGCCATGCAACCGACCAAAACCATTATCCATCTCTTCATTTCACCACCTCCCTGTATTTTAGAAAAGCTGATGTCTATCCGCTCATCTTGTAAACCTGTATCAGCCCGTCGGCAACTCCGATGTGCAGTGGCTGCACCGTTTGGCCTTGATGGGGATGACGGACAAACAGTAAGGGCAATCCTTCGTATTGGGTTCCGCTTCCTTCCTGAACTTATTGATCGACCAGACGAGGAGGAATACGGAAAAGCTGACGATCAGGAACGAGATCACGTCATTGAGGAAGACCCCATAGTTGAGGGTGACGGCGGCAGCCGCCTTGGCCTCCACCAGACTCGCATACGGCCCCGCCACTTTCCCGGCCTTGAGCACGACGAAGAGATCGGAGAAATCCACGTTCCCGAGCAATAGACCGATCGGGGGCATGATCACATCGGCCACCAGGGACTTGACGATCGCGCCGAAGGCGGCGCCGACAATGATACCTACCGCCATGTCCACGACATTGCCCTTCATGACGAATTCCTTGAATTCCTTCAGCATGTTCTCCCTCCTTCTTGTAAAAAAAACACTTTTCAGACTGTCTCAAGGCTGCATCTTCTCGGGTGGTTACAGACTGGATTACTTTGTATAACTTTTATATAATTCCGTAAAGAGAGATGTCAAGTCAGTCAAGTCTCCGTGATAAAAAAGTGCGCGATTGTGCAGGACAGCAAAAATGAAGGCGACAGTCCCACTCCCCGACCCCCCTGGAATCAAGAGGCTGGAGCTCGTGCCATGAAGTGTCATCCAATAGCGCTGCGAAGGATCTCTTGAGGCGCCATCACGCTTCATGCCGCGTCGCTCCAGCCTTCGCCTGCCAGGCTCGGCGGGAGAGTGCGCCCCCAAAGTCTTTAGAATTCTGTATTCCCAAGCGTATCGCTTTTCGCTCAAAGACCTAAAAATCTGTTTGTGTCTCTTTTCTTGCCAATGGTAATATCCGATAGATTGATGAAGACAGAACTATGTACGAGGAGGCATCATGGTATTCGGTCCCGAAGTCCTGAAGATCGATCCGGCCCGGGAGGTGGAAAGGATAACGAGCTTTGTCCTGGATCAGGTGAAGGCAGTCTATCGGAGATCGGGCATTGTCGTGGGCCTGAGCGGGGGAATAGATTCTGCCGTCATGGCCGAGCTCGCAGTGCGGGCCATGGGAAAGGAGGTTGTCCTAGGCCTCGTCCTCCCCGAAAAGGAATCCAATCCGCTGAGCAGAAAATATGCGCAGGCCCATGCCGAGAAGCTCGGGATAGCCTGGAGGGAGATCGATATTACAGCAACGGTGGAGAGCGTGATGTCCTACAGCACGCGGGATGAGTTCATCTCCTCGCTCGTGACCGAGTATGGCCCTGGGTGTAGGTACAACATTACCCTCCCCACGGATCTCCTCGAGCGGGACTCCTTCAGCTTCTACCTCCTCCAGGTGGAGCTCCCGGACGGCACCATGCAGAAAAAGCGCCTCGGTTTCGAGGCCTTTAGGGCCATCACCTCCTTTGCCAACATCAAGATCAGGGCCCGCATGATCCATCTCTATGCGGAAGCGGAACGGAGCAACCTCATCGTCGCAGGGACCACGAACCGCACCGAATACCTGCTGGGCGACTTCTGCAAATACGGTGACGGCGGCACCGATATCGAGGCCATCGCCCACCTCTACAAGAACCAGATCTATCAGCTTGCAGACTTCCTCGGCGTACTACCCGAGATCATTACCCGCAGCCCAAGCCCAGACACCTTCAGCCTTCCCGTGAGCGATCAGGAGTTCTTCTTCCGCATCCCCTTCGAGAAGCTCGATCACCTCCTGTATGCCTGGGAGCACAAGATCTCTGTTCCTGAGACAGCCCACGCGCTGGGTTTGGGAGAGGATGCCGTGAAGAGGGCCTTTGCTGACTTCACCACGAAGAGCAGGGCAACCGAGCACCTCAGGCGCATGCCGTGCGCACTTCTCTGTGAGCAGTGATGCGTGCTTGGTGCATCGTGACGAGGGTTGCATGCCATGGTACATCTCTTCCATGGAAGTGAGCGACATCAAAGGTCAGTGGCCGTGAGGAGAATTACACCCAAAGGCTACCCCCGCGCGCCTGAGGGAGGTTCGTCAGGCATGGACTCCAGTCTCGCCAGTGCCTCCTGTGTACGTTTCAGCCAGGAGCTTTGGGGAGTTTTTACCTCCATCTCTTGATACATGGTTTCCGCCTTCTTCAGGCTTTCCAGAGCCTCTTCCTTCCGGCCCGCAATCTCGAAGAGTTCCCCCAGGAAAAGATACCCTATGTTGGCCGATGGCTTCAATTTCAATTCTTCGCATATCGTAATTCCTTGTTGAATATATTGTTGAGCTTCATCGATCTTGGACGGGTCTGCTTTTCCTGTAATGCCCCCCAATACCATGTATGCCATTCCTTCAATATGTCTTGCCTTTGTCTCCTGGGCAACTTTAAGGGCTTCTTGAGCATGTTCCCTGGCACGTGCTAGATCACCCGTAGCCCATAGGATAAGGGACAGTAACCAATTGCAAAAAGCTGTAAAAATGTTCATGCCAAGCTCTTTTTGAATCGAGAGGCCTTTCTCCGCATGGTTTCTCGCTGTTTCGTACTCGCCTCTGAGATAATATCCAATTCCGAGTAGGGACCAACTGATCCCTCGTATGAACCCAATTTCCGCTCTTTCCAAGAACAGGAGGGCTTCCCGTGCATGAGCAATAGTACCATCCCCATCTCCCTTAAACATTAAGAGTATGGAATATTGAAATTCCCCATTCCCAATTTCGAACCAGTCATTAACTTCACGGGCATTCCTGATCCCCTTCTCGATCATTGCCATTGCTTCCTCGAAGTGCCCCAGAAAATTCAAAGCAGTCCCATGCCACCCACAAAGTGCCGAATAGACATTCAGCCCACCCGTGGTGAGATCTTTTTCAAGACGATGTGCCTCAAAAAGTTCAAGGGCTCTTTGTGAGACTCCGACTGATTTCAAAGAATCGCCTTGCATAAAATAGGCAA
>Ga0315284_10010721_pt1 | contig 13057 bp, 11 predicted proteins | sample YL17G09_16_MG_FD_203696 | JGI IMG/M metagenome (GOLD analysis project Ga0315284, IMG submission 203696) | Sediment microbial communities from Yellowstone Lake, YNP, Wyoming, USA - YL17G09_16 | ecosystem: Environmental > Aquatic > Freshwater > Lake > Sediment | place: USA: Wyoming | collected... | reverse complement strand
TTCTGCTGGCGGGAGCTATGACATTGCCATGGCTATTTGTAAAGAAGTTTTTGGATATCCGATGCCGTATAAACTACCATACGAATTTATTCTTATCGGCGGTAAAAAAATGTCTTCCTCAAAAGGTGTCGGTCTTAAGGCTCATGATTTGGTCAAAATTTTACCGGCTGAGGTGGCTAGGTTTTTGTTTATTAACGCTGATATAGGCTCCCAAAGTAATTTTGACCCCGCTGGAACAATGGCAATACCGGACCTGTTTGACGCCTATGATAAGGCTTGGGAAGCCAAATCCCGTTCTTATGTTTTGTCCCAGACAAAAGAAATGCCATCAAAAGAGAAAGGATTTTTCGCTCCAAGATTTAGGGATGTTGCAAATTATTTATCGCAGGGTCTAAGCGATAAGGAAGTTTTGGAAAAAATGACCACAGAAAAAGGAGGGAAGATTGATAATAGCGAACTTGCGGTTTTAGAGGAAAGAATAAAATATGCGAAAGTTTGGTTGGAGAATTATGCCCCGGATGATTATAAATTTGAGATGACCGAAGAAATTCCTGAAATGGCAAGGGATTTGAATTTGGATCAAAAGAAGTATCTTAGAGAAGTTATAAAATTATTTAATAATGAGGTTGATGCAGATTCTTTACAGCTGGCACTTTATAACCTGGCAAAAGAAAAAAAGATTCAAACAAAAGATGCCTTCGCTGCAATTTACATTGCATTTATCGGTAAAGCTCACGGCCCAAGGGCGGGAGTCCTTTTGACAAATTTTGGAAAAGAGAAGGTTGTTGATAGAATAACAGATGTTACGAAAGAAGGTGATTAACGAATGAACGATAAAATTTTAATGTCTATTTCCTTTTCAGTTTTCGGAATGCTTTTGATTTTTGGACTTGGCTTTGTTTTTCCGACAATTAACCCTTATGTGATTATTAAGTGGATTATTATTGTTGCCGGAGTTGTTTTTGTGTATTCGGTGTTGACATGTCTTCCGGGTGTGGTGAAGGTTATAGCGAAGACCATAGCGATGGCCATTAAGAAAGGAAAGAGTGGAAAAAAGTAAGGCCCTTGGGCTTTTGCATTCTAAGATGCAATGTCCCAACCTAAGGAAACATTGTTACAGTGTTGCCGCAGTTATGCGTTCTTTGGCCAAACATTTGAATCCAGGAGTTGAAGGAAAAGCCGATGGTCGTGAGCTTGTCGAACGATGGGAAGTTGTTGGACTGCTTCACGATGGGGATTATGAATTTACAAAAGAAGATCCTGGGAATCACGCAAAATTAATGGGTCAGTGGGTAAGAGATTTGGGAGAGACAGATGAAGAACTTATAACTGGAATTGAGTCGCATGGCTGGTTCCATGAGGGGAAGAAGCCGGAAACCAAGATGCAGTGGTCGCTTTTTTGCTGCGACGAGTTAACCGGTTTAATTGTTGCCGTAACTTTAGTACGTCCTACCAAGAAATTGGCTGATGTAACTGTCGAAAACATTTTGGATAAGTGGAACGCAAAAAGTTTTGCAGCCGGAGTCAAAAGAGAAGATATCGAACACTGTGAAAAAGAGTTGGGCATAAAACTTCCTGAGTTTATCCAAATTGCTCTAAGAGCCATGCAGGACATCTCTTCTGAATTGGGATTATAATAAGATATGCTCGACATCAACTTCATTCGGGAAAACGTAGACTTGGTTAAAAAAGGAGTGGCCGATAAGCAGTTTGATCCGGATATGATCCGTAAAGTTTTGGAACTTGATGAAAAGCGCAGAAAACTCATATTGGAGGTTGAGGGCTTGAGGGCAAAGAGAAATAAAATCGCAAGTGGGGGGAAACCCTCCGCCGCCAAGGCTTTGGAGGGCAAAGAAATTAAGGAAGAGCTCAAAGACAAAGAGCCGGACTACGAAAAGATTGAGGATGAATATAAAGACTTGCTTTTCAGGATTCCCAATCTTCCTTCCAAAAAAGTGCCTGTCGGGAAAAGCGAAAAAGACAATAAAGAGGTGCGAAAATGGGGAACTCCTACTAAGTTTGATTTTAAACCCAAAGATCATATTGAACTTGGGAAATCTCTTGGGATATTAGATTTTGAAACAGGTGCAAAGGTTACCGGATCTCAATTCTATTTTCTTTACGGTGACGGTGTGCTCCTTGAACTTGCTTTGACCGCGTATGCTTTCGAAAAACTTTCAAAAGTTGGGTTTCTTCCTGTAATTACACCGGACCTGGCCAAAAGCCGTTATTATCTCGGAACAGGGTATGCACCCAAAGGTGACGAAGCTCAAACTTATACAGTTGATGGAGAGGACCTTGGCCTTATTGCTACCGCTGAAGTAACCTTGGCCGGAAGCCATGCTGATGAAATAATTCCTGAAGATAAGCTTCCTATTAAATATATCGGCTATTCACACTGTTTTAGAAAAGAGGCGGGGGCTTACGGCAAATATTCAAGGGGTTTATATCGCGTTCACGAATTTACTAAAGCGGAAATGTTTATTTACTCCTTACCTGAAGAGTCTGATAAGTTCCACGAATACATTCTTAAGATGGAGGAAGAAATTTATCAGGAGTTGGGTCTTCCATATCGTGTAGTAGAGATGTGCACAGGGGATCTGGGTGCAATGGCTGCCAGAAAGTTTGATGTTGAAGTTTGGATGCCGGGCAGGGATGATTATGGGGAAGTTACCTCAACCAGCAATTGCACCGATTACCAGGCTAGAAACTTGAATATTAAATTCAGAAGAAAAACGGGAGAGGTGGAATATCCTCATATGCTCAACGGTACCGCAATCGTGATGACAAGGGTTCCTTTGGCAATTTTAGAAAACTTCCAAACTAAAGATGGCTCCGTACTTATTCCCAAAGTTCTTCAGAAGTGGATGGGAAAAGAAAGAATTACAGGAGATGTTCAAAAATAAGTCTAATCCCTACTTTTGGATCATCGGACTTGGTGCCTTAACTTACTTTTGGACGATTTTTTTTGGATTTACTTATTTTGATGACAACGCATTAATTCTTGACAAGCTCTTCTTTCTAAGGAATATCACTAACATTCCAACAGCTTTTGTGACGGACGTATTTCGCGTGTTACATTCTGCGGCAGCATACTACCGCCCGCTTCTTACCTTATCCTTTATGTTTGATGCCCAACTTTCCGGCAGTAGTCCGTTTGTCTATCATCTGACCAATGTTGTCATTCATGTTGTTACTTCATGTCTGGTTTTTATTTTTTTGCAAAAGATCAAAATCAGAAAGGAGACATCGTTCTTATTTTCCATTATCTTTGCGGTTCACCCCGTTCTTGCCCAGGCTGTCGCCTGGATTCCCGGGAGAAATGATTCACTTTTGGCCTTATTTTCTCTTTTAGCCTTTATTTTTTTTATCAACTTTATTGAGTTTGGAAAAGCGAAAGACGCAGTTTGGCACCTTGTTTTATTTGCGGCAGCCCTATTTACCAAAGAATCAGGCTTGCTCATTCCCGGGATGATTGTTTTATACCTTTTACTTTTTGAGCGAAAGCAGTTCTTGTCTGGCAAGATGTATATTACTTTTGCTTGGGTTGGGACCGCAGGAGTTTGGTATATCTTGAGAGCAATCGCTCTGCAAAACCCGATAAAATATACTCTTACTGATGTTGGTAGAAGTATATACCTCGGTCTTCCGGCAGCAGTGTTTGGCTTGGGAAAAGTATTTTTTCCCGTAAACCTGTCGGTTTTACCTATTATTCAGGATTCGACATTGATTTGGGGATTTATAACAATACTTCTGATCATCATTTTCATTGTTTTCTCAAAAAATAGAAATTATAAATTGATCTTATTTGGCATCGTCTGGTTTTTTGTTTTCTTATTGCCCTCTTTTGTCAGGCCCGGTACCGAGTACGTTCCTGATTTTCTGGAACACAGGATTTATCTACCCATAATTGGTCTTTTTATGATTTTAAGTGAGGTGGAGTTTGTAAAAAGGTTCAATTTTTCGAATAAAGCAGGTGTTTTGGCTTTTGGAATATTAATTTCCTTTTTCGTTATAATTAATTTTATTCATACTTGGGTTTTTAGGGACAGATTGGTTTTTTGGCAAAGCGCGGTTTCGGGTTCTCCTCATCACCCCCTTGCCCATAAAAATTTGGGAGCGATGTACTATCTGGCGGGAGATTTGGATAAGGCCGAGGAGGAAGATAAAAAAACCTTGGAGTTAAACTCGGAGGAGACTTTTATTCACAATAATCTGGGGTTGATTTATGCCGCGAGGGGGGATGCTAAAAAGGCCGAAGAAGAATATAAAAAAGAGCTTGAAATCAATCCTTCATATAGCAACGCCCTTTTTAATTACGGGCTCCTTTTGTACCAAGAAAAGCACATACAGGAAGCGGAGAATATGTGGCTGGCCACCTTAAAAGTTAATCCTGATTATATTGATGCGATGAAAAATCTATTCGTACTGTATTATCAAAATAAGGATATTGAAAAAGCCAATTATTACCATAGAGAGCTTCAGAAGAGGGGAATAAATTTACAGGGAAATTAATTGTAATACTTTTTCCCTTGGAGTTTTTCAGGTAAGTAACTTTTTTTGTCATAGGCTTCGTAGCCTTCGCCGTAACCCACTTCTTTCATTAGTTTAGTAACCGGATTTCGGATTTTTAAAGGAACGGGGAGATTGCCGAATTGGCGGACATCTCTGAGGGCTTCCATATAAGCGTTGTATGCGGAACGGTCTTTTTTGGCGGTTGACAGATAAACCACACCGGCAGCTAAATTCTCCTGACATTCGGGGTAACCAATAGTATTACAGGCTTGAAAAACCGCGTTGGCAACAACTAGAGCTGTTGGAGAGGCAACATCTTCTGATGCGAACACAACCATACGTCGTGCTATGTAAAGGGGATCCTGCCCAGCCTCAACCATCCGTGCTAAGTAATAAAGCGCAGCGTCAACATCGCTTGCCCTCATCGATTTAATGAAAGCAGAAATTACGTTGTAAAAATCCTCTCCTCTTTTATCGAATGTGTATTGGCGCCTTTGGAGGGCGGTTTCAAGATCCGGAATTTTTATGGTTGGGGTTTTGACTAAACTTGCAGCAATTTCCAGGACATTAAGCATTACTCGGGCATCGCCATTGCTTGCTTCCAGCAAAAACCTTTCCGATTCTTTATTCAACTTCTTTTTAAGGTGTTTTAAGGCTCTACCCAATATCTTTAACAAGTCCCTTTCGGATAATTGTTCCAAAATTAAAACTCTGGTGCGCGAAAGAAGCGGTCCGATTACTTCAAACGAGGGGTTTTCTGTCGTGGCACCGATAAGAATGATGTCGCCGTGTTCCACATGCGGAAGAAGTTTATCCTGTTGGGCCTTGTTGAATCTGTGAATTTCGTCCAGGAATATAATTGGGGAATTTGTTAATTTTAATTGCTTCTTGTCATTAATTAGGGATTCAATGTCTTTTACTTTTGTATTTACTGCCGAGAACTCAAAAAATTCGCGTTTCAGTGTATTTGCGATAATTCGTGCGAGAGTGGTTTTACCTGACCCTGGAGGACCCCAGAGTATCAGGGAAGGGAAATAGAGATTGGACGATTGGTTAATGAGGAGTTTTCGGATAACGCCCTCCTTTCCAACCAAATTCTCCTGCCCAACAAAATCTTTTAGGGTCTTGGGCCTAAGAATCTCGGGGAGTGGAATATTTGCCATATTCGTATTATAACCTAATAAAACCCAAATAAAACTCCTGCCCGCAATACTTCGCATAGCGATGCAGGCGGGCGAAAAAGTATAATAGAAGTTATGTTAGGGACAAAGGTATTGGAAGAAAGGGAATCAAAATATAATGGGTACTTGCAGGTGGTGAGAACTATTGGTTTGGGTACTTATATCCAGGCAGATGGCCTTACCCAATCCGGCGGAATTGTGGAGTCAATTTGGGAATCTATTCTTAAAAAAATCCACAAATCACTAGCCACTAATCATAAAACACTTATTCTCGGTCTTGGTGGCGGTACCGTTGCAAAACTTATTCGGAAAATTTGGCCGGAGGTGAAAATTACAGGTGTTGACGTAGATCCAATAATGGTTGAGCTTGGTAAAAGATACTTAGGCCTCGATCGGGTTGGTGTCGAAATAATAATCCAAGATGCTCTCGACTTTTTCACTAATCACCAACCACTAATCACTAGTCACTTCGATCTTCTTATTGTCGATTTATATAACGGTTACGAATTCCCCAAAAAATTTGAAAATGAAAATTTTTTAAAGGCTCTGACTAAAAACAGTCTGGTTGTTTTTAACCGATTGTATTTTGGAGAAAAAAGACCGGAAGCGGTTAAGTTTGTCCTCAAACTTCAGAAAGTTTTCAGTAGAGTAGAATACCATTATCCCGAAGCCAATTTGATGTTAATCTGCCATGCTCACTGAGGGTAAATATATAATAATCGCAGTTTGCGCGCAAACTGAAGTTCGATTGTTATACAATATGTAGGCATGAATATATTTTCCAGAATTTTGGACCTTAACGCGCGTGAAATCGACCGACTTAAAAAAGTTGTTGATAAAATCAACGCTTTTGAACCCAAGGTAAAAAGACTGAAAGATTCGGACTTTGCCAAAAAGACCGAGGAATTTAAAAAACGGCTCGGAAAGGGTGAGACTTTAGAGGAACTTCTTCCGGAGGCGTATGCTTTGGTTCGTGAGGCTTCATACAGAGTTCTTGGCATGCGGCACTATGATGTCCAGATGATGGCAGCGGTTGCCCTTTTTGAGGGCAGAGTTGCAGAGCAAAAGACAGGGGAGGGAAAAACTCTCTCTGCGGTTCCAGCACTTTATTTACGTACATTAACCGGGCGGGGGGCGCATCTTGTTACGGTTAACGATTATTTGGCTAGGAGGGACGCTGGGTGGAACGGTCCGATTTTTCACCTGTTGGGGCTATCGACGGGATCGATTATTCAGGAGACAAAATCTTTTGTCTACAACCCCGATTTTACAGATTCCAGCCATGGGGATGAACGTTTAAATCATTTAAAACCCGCAGAGCGCAAGATCGCCTATCAATCCGACATTCTTTATGGCACAAATAATGAATTTGGTTTTGATTATCTTCGGGACAATATGGTCTCAAGTATTCCCGAAATGGTTCAGAGGGGGCACTACTATGCAATAGTGGATGAAGTTGACTCGATTTTAATTGATGAAGCCCGTACTCCTCTTATTATTTCAGCTCCCGATACCGAACCAACACAGAAATATTACAAGTTTGCCTCGCTTGTTGAGAAACTTAATCCCGATACTGATTTCAAGATTGACGAAAAAGCCAAGAGTGCAACTCTAACGGAGACAGGAATTACTCGAGTAGAGAAAATACTCGGAGTTGACAATCTATACGAAAAGGACTTTGACAGTATTCACCATATTGAAAACGCACTTCGTGCAAAAACGCTTTACCTTCGGGATAAGGATTATGTCATTAAGGATAACCAAGTGATTATTGTTGATGAATTTACGGGTCGCCTTATGGTCGGCAGGCGTTGGAGTGACGGACTTCATCAGGCTGTTGAGGCAAAAGAAAATGTAACAATTCAACAGGAAAGTAAAACCCTGGCCACGATCTCTTTCCAGAATTACTTCAGAATGTACGAACACTTGAGCGGAATGACGGGGACCGCGGTAACTGAGGCTGAGGAGTTCAGGAAAATTTATAAACTTGAAGTTGTTGCGGTTCCAACACACATGCCAATGGTTCGAAAAGATAAGTCGGACATGATTTATAAAACTCTTAGGGGGAAATACGGGGCAATTGTGGAGGAAATTAGTGAGTGCTATCAGAAGGGACAACCTGTTCTTGTCGGAACTACCTCCATTGAGAAAAATGAAATCATTTCGGAATATCTTAAACGTAAAAAAGTTCCGCACAATGTCCTTAATGCGAAGAATCATGAAAGAGAGGCTGAGATTATTGCCGGGGCGGGTAAGCCGGGTGGAGTAACTGTTGCCACTAACATGGCCGGCCGGGGGGTTGATATTGTTCTCGGAGGCGCGATGCCGGATAGAGTTGCCGGACAGTCAAATGGCAAATATGAATCTGCAAAAGAATATAAAAAGTGGAAGGAACTACATCTGGAAGTTGTTAAAGCCGGGGGCTTGCATGTCATCGGAACCGAACGCCATGAGGCGCGTCGTGTTGATAACCAATTGAGGGGACGAAGTGGACGACAGGGGGATCCGGGCTCTTCCCGTTTTTGCTTGTCCCTTGAGGATGACTTGATGCGTATTTTCGGTGGAGAACAAATCTCGGGAATTATGGACCGGTTAAATCTTCCGGAGGACCAACCAATTGAAAACTCCCTAATCAACCGGGCGATTGAACAGGCACAGGTTAAAGTTGAAGGATTCCATTTTGATATTAGGAAACGTCTGGTCGAATTTGATGATGTTGCCAACCAACAAAGAGACATTGTTTACAAGTTACGTCGAAGAATATTAGAATCGACCGATGTTAAGAAGGAGGTTTTGGAGAAGTTAAAACATCAATTGAAAAAGACTGTCTTGCTATCAACCTCCCAAGCCGACGAAAAATTAGATTACGATCAGCTTGCAGTAGGCTTAGCCGAAATAATTCCCTTTGATGATGCATCACTGAAAAATATCAAAAGCCAAATATCCAGGACAAAAAATGAAGACGAAACTAAAGGTTTCCTAGAATCAGTTCTTAAGGATGTTTATGAAAAAAGGGAAAAGGACGTTGGGGAAAAGGTTATGCGCGAAATAGAGAAATATGCCTACTTGGGCGCAATTGACCATCTCTGGATGGATCACATCGATCACATTGACGATTTGAGGGAGGGGGTAACTTTAAGGGCGTACGGCCAACGTGATCCGTTGGTTGAGTTTAAGAATGAAGCTTATAATTTATTTGAAAGGTTGATCGATCGGGTGGATGAGGAACTTTCCCACAGAATCTTTAGAATTGGCGTTGCCCAGCCTCAGCCTGAAATTCCTTTGAACCTTGCTCGTGAGAATATCGATCGGTCTGATACAACCGGCCTTGCTGGTAACGCTGATGCCACAGCCCAATCCGGCGAGCCTGCATTTAGCGCATCGTCCACCAGCCACCAATCACCAATCACTAGCCACAAGCCTGGTCGTAACGATCCTTGCTGGTGCGGAAGTGGCAAGAAATGGAAGAAGTGCCACTATCCTCGAAAAAGCCTGTAGATACGGCCTAAACTGCCATTTTGACACTATATAAATGGCAGTTTTCTGCTAGATAAAACTGTATAAAAACATATCCGTAGAATTTCGTAAGATTTATCGTATTTTGTCGATTTAGTAACCACCCGCCACCATGAGGTTTAGTTCTAGATAAATGTTTGACTTTGATACGGCCATTATCTATACTATGGGCCTGCACATTGAAATTTAAAGTGCAAGGGGGCCCACGCTTGAGGGTTTCAAGTATCTTTTTTATCTCCACTTTGGTGGAAGAAAGGAAAGTGTGCGATGGCTACGAAAGTCAATCGTAAGCTTTCGGTCCATCAAGAGCACGAGCTGCTCTTGAAACTGGAAGCGGCTGGTTTGGATGAAGCAGCGGCTCAAAGGGTTATCGAAAGCCGCGGTAACAAACTGGCTAAGGAAATGCTCGGCCTTGTTGGGCTCTCCCGCTCTATGAGTCTTACCGAGGCACAGTCTGTTATGGGTGAGGGATTCTTTTTCGGTCCGAATGAGTGGAAGAAATCCTTCGGCAAGAAATTCCAGCTTGCCACTATCCCCGAAATTCCCTGGAGTCAGTCTGAGCTTGAGAATCCTGAGATTAATCAGGAACATTTTCTCTTCCTCGGTCTGGGCCGCCTGGACGGCAAGTCTCTGAATCTGCCGGCCTGGCATAAGCTCTACCCGGGCGAGAACCACCCCAAGTTCTACTGGGATTGGTATCTCAGCCGCAAGTTTGCGCAGGGCACCTGTGAGCCTCGTTGGTACCTGATGCCTGTTGGCATTATGGAAGGCTCTCGAAGCCTTTCATACGATCGTCAGGTTGCAATGCTTCCTGATGAATACGAGGTTCCAACCGCACCTGCTCGCGTCACCGCGAATGTCCTGTACTACTTGCTTAACAAGAAGTATCTGGACACAGATTACTGGGCTCGCACCAGTGACAAGTCTGATGGCGGTTACCGTGTTCTTGTTCAGGGTCTCTCTGACAGCGGGCTCCATGTCTACTACTGGTTCGATGACGCTCGCGTCAGCATTGGTGTGTCTGCCTCTCGGAAATTCTAAGATTGATTCTTGGGCTCTTGAGGAATTGCTCCTCTTGACTCCCTTGAGTCTTTGTTTTTCCGAGTTTACCCCCGCGTTTTTGCGTTCAACTGCATTTTGGTTGATCACAAAGGCGCGGGGTGTTTTTTTTGGGAAAGTTTGTGTAGAATGGAGTTTCTTGTTAATGCAGGTTAGACCACGGTTTAACTTCACAAGTGCGGTTTTTTAAAACGCCAGAATACTTTTTCTTACAGGAAAAGGTAGAGTGCGTCTAAAAAGCTTAAAGAATTTCTTGTCTACTTTTGGTGGAGGATGGGTTAATACCCGTGGTCTCCCAAATAAAATTCAAGAGGAAAAGTGTATAAGTGAAAAACTTAACCTCCGGTGTGTACAAGATGAAAGTAGGCAATAGAAGCGGTAACCGTGTCAATGTTCAGGGTAACTCTGACAACGGGCTCAATGTCAACAACTGGAACGATGACGCTAACGACAACATTGGTGTGTCTGCCTCTCGGAATTTCTTTAGAGCTTTTTAAGAAATTTTTGCGGATTTTATCCAGCCACCTAACATTCTTCCTATCTCATCAAGTTTTTCTTGAAGCATAATATATTTTTTATTGTCAATTGCTTTTACATCTTTTGATAACCTTATAAATACCCTTAACATATTTAGTTTTTTACTTGCTTCCTCTAAAATGCTCACCTTTTCATTTTTAGGAAGACCTATTGCCACTAGAATTTCCTCCAGAACCTCCAAAGTCGTATTTTCCACCCTTTGCCAAACGGCATAGCGGTCACTTTTAGGAATCGTGCTTCTGAGATTGTATATGTCCTTGTAAAGCTCGTAGGTTTGATTGAAAATCGGCGTGTCAAAAGATTCATTCATATTATGAAAATTTATAAAGATGTTTTCGAAAAAATAGTTTCTCCGGAAAACCTATTTAATTCTTGGACAAACTTCAAGCATGATAAACAAAAGAGACTAGATGTACAAGAGTTTGAAATTAGTCTTGAAGAAAGCATCTTTAAACTAAATAGAGAGTTAAAAACGGGAGTTTACAAACATGGATCCTATAAACCTTTTTACATTCACGACCCAAAGCAGAGGTTAATACATAAAGCAACAGTCAGGGATAGGGTTGTCCATCATGCTATTTATTCTGTTTTAAATCCGATTTTCGAGTCTACTTTTATTGCAAATTCATTCTCCTGCCGAATTGGAAAAGGGACACATAAGGGAGTGAGAGCTTTAGAGAGAATGCTAAGAAAGGTTAGCGGGAACAATACCAGAAATTGTTTTGCTTTGAAATGTGATATTAAAAAGTTTTTTGATAGTATCGACCATCAGATTTTATTGAACATTTTGGGCAAGAGAATCAAAGACATAAAGACCATGTCGCTTCTGGCCAAAATAATCAGTAGCTTCTCAAGCGGTACGGCACGAGAGAGAGAGAGAGAGAGAGAGAGAGAGTACTTTGGTTCCGGGTTACCAATTGGCAATTTAACTTCCCAGCTTTTTGCGAATATATATCTGAGTGAGTTTGACCATTTTGTGAAGCACGAGTTAAGGGTTAAAAATTATATTCGTTATACAGATGATTTTGTTATTGTGAGTAGAGATAGAGGCTATTTAGAGCAATTACTGAAACCTGTAAGTCAATTTCTGAAAGAGAAGCTAAAATTATCTCTCCATCCCCATAAAGTCTCATTGAGAAAATATAGACAAGGAATTGATTTTTTGGGTTATGTTGTTCTTCCAAGTCATATCGTTTTAAGAACAAAAACCAAGAGGAGAATTTTTAGAAAATTGCGAAAATACTTGGCGGATTATAAAGAAAACACTATATCGGAGGAGATCCTAAGGCAAAGCATGGCTTCTTATTTTGGAGTTTTATCTCATGCGAATAGTTTTAGATTGACGAAACGTTTAAATGAGATATTAAGTTCTGGTGGTTTTATTAGAAACGAGTAAAATAATAATTGTTAAATGATAACGAATCTGTGTGGTAGCCTATTTGTATGGCATTTCAAGAAATGCCACTATCCTCAACCCGCTCCATAATAAAAGACTGTTGGTAAGTTTGGTTTTAGTTGTGCTATACCCAAGTTACTTCAGTTTGCAGGCAAACTGATTTGTGTATATATTCAAAACTCTCATTTGCGCTTGCAAATTTGAGCTTATTGAGCATAAGATCAAAGTAGTATGTCTTTTCTTGCCTGGTACTATACAAAAGGTATAGCTTATTATTTTAAGCGATGGTTTTACATATTAGCTTCGATTAATCATTATTTTTCTACGTTTCTTCTCATAGAAACCCTTTTTGCTCCTTGGAGGAGGTTAAGCATTATTGATCGGAGACCAGGATTTGACATTTCAAGATTTTTTACGGATTTAACGTTCAATTTGATTTCCCGCGGAACCGGAGCAGTGGTGCGTTTTATTCTCTTTTGGGTTTCTTTATTTTTACTTATTGCTTGTTTGATTTTAGGAGCATTGGGTTTGCCTTTTTGGTTACTACTGCCCCCATTGGGTTTGCCTGCATATTTTCGTTACCAAAAAAGGCCGGAGATATATCTTAAAAAGATTAAGTCTGTAGAAACTTTACTGGCGGGGGGACACGGCAAGTTTCTTCTTACCCATTTAGGCCTTTTCGGTTCGGATCTTCTGAATTCTGCGGATCAAAAAAATGCAGAAAGCTCTCTTTTTAAGGCGGATTCGCTTGAAAAGCTTATGACTAATCTGATCAAAAATAATGTTTGGGGAGAAGAGTTTTTGAGAACTAAGAATTTAATTGGGGAGGACCTTATTCGGGCTGCATATTGGT
>Ga0315284_10010720_pt1 | contig 13058 bp, 12 predicted proteins | sample YL17G09_16_MG_FD_203696 | JGI IMG/M metagenome (GOLD analysis project Ga0315284, IMG submission 203696) | Sediment microbial communities from Yellowstone Lake, YNP, Wyoming, USA - YL17G09_16 | ecosystem: Environmental > Aquatic > Freshwater > Lake > Sediment | place: USA: Wyoming | collected... | reverse complement strand
CAAAGGCCACTTCAGGGAGTTGTTCATCATGGACCTGGATGGCAGAGTCGTAATATCCACGGACCCCCGTCAGGAGGGCAAATACATGACGAGCAGGCCCTACTTCCTTAACGGAAAAAACGGCACTTACGTGCAGAATGTCTACCATGACATCAGCCTAGACGAGCCTGCAATAACCGTATCCACGCCCATCAGAGACGACAGAGGCAATGTCATCGGGGTGCTGGCCGGCCAGGCGAATCTTCAGCAGCTGACCGAATTCATGAGTGAACGTTCCGGATTAGGAGAGACTGGAGAGACCTACCTCATAAACAGCTATAACTATTTCGTCACAGAACCGTCAGAGCCCCTGTTAGGGAAACAATACGTCCTACAAAAGGCAGTATACACCGGGGGAGTTAAAGACTGTCTGGGCCATAATGACGGCGCAGGCTTATACGAGGATTATAGAGGCATACCCGTTATGGGAGTCTACAGATGGATGGACGACCGGAAAATGTGCCTACTTGCCGAAGTAGACCGAGCGGAGGCATTCAAGTCAATCAATGATCTGAATAAGACCATGCTGACGATAACATATGCTGTACTAATCTTCAGCGTATTGGCCGGCCTCTTGGTTTCGGAAGCGCTGGTCAACCCCATAAGGAAGCTCACACAATTAGCCTTCGAACTGGGCCACGGCAACTATGCCGCCAGAGCCGACCTCAAGAGCAAAGACGAACTCGGGACACTTTCCGCCACATTCAATAAACTAGCCGTCGAACTGCAGCAGTCACGAAGCGAGATTGAGGGATACAGCAAAGGCTTGGAGGAAAAAGTTGAGGAGAGGACGAGAGAGTTGGGTGACAGGGTAGATGAACTCACTAACACACGACTTGCTATCATGAACATAATGGAGGATCTCCAGCAGGCCAAGGATGAGCTTGACATTAAGGTCCGAGAGCGGACGAAAGAGCTACAGAAGGCCTATGAGGACCTAATGGAGTCGGACAAGGTCAAAGACGACTTCCTAGCTATAACCTCCCACGAACTCAAGACCCCACTCACCTCCATCCTAGGCCTCACGCAGCTCATCCGGGAGGAGCTCGCTGACAAGATGACCAACGACGAGAAGGAGGATATTAAAATCGTCTTGGAGGAGGCCAACCGGCTCAGGGAAATCATAGATGAGATACTGGAGCTGGCGAGGCTTGACGCCGGAAAGCAGGTGTTCAAAATGGCGGAACTCAACATCAAGAGCCTGGCTGAGGAGACAGCAGATGAACTCAAGACGTACTCTCAACAGTTTAATGTGCCCATAAAAGTCGAAGCATTCGACGTCCCAACAGTCAAAGGCGACTACGACTCCGTAAAGAGACTCCTAACCAACCTCATCAACAACGCCATAAAATACTCATCAGGACGGCCTGGGAAGGTGACGGCCGGAGCACGCCGTGACGGCGACAGCGTCGTCACATACATCCGGGACAATGGCATCGGAATACCAGACGAAGCTAAACCGAAGATATTCACCAGGTTCTATCAAGTCGACAGCTCCAAATCCCGCCAATACGGCGGAACCGGTCTCGGTTTGGCGATATGCAGGAGGATTGTGGAAGCCCACGACGGAAAAATATGGTTCGACAGCAAATTAGGCGAAGGCTCAACGTTTTATTTCAGCCTTCCAATCTTTAACAAAGGGAAATAATGGCGAAAGTGATGATAGTGGACGACGAGGTCCACACGGTGCGGCTCGTGAAACGGCTACTTGAGCGTGAAGGCTACGAGGTACAGTTCGCATATAACGGCGAGGAGGCTCTAAGCGTCCTATCCAACTTCACCCCAGATGTCATGCTTTTGGACATCATGATGCCCGGCCTTCCGCCGAAGGCAGTCATAGAGAAGATGCGTCAGATGGGGAAGAAGACGAAGATTTTCTATTTCTCGGTGCTGAAGGAGAGCCATGAGACGAGCGACCGCATAAAGAAGGAGCTGATATCAGACAACGACGGGGACTACATCGTAGGTTACATAGAGAAGCCGTTCGACAACCAGGATATGCTGAACAGGATAAAGAAGGTTCTCGAGAATGGATGAGGCACAAAAGAGGATAATAACGATAGACGATGAGGAGAATATATGCCGCCTCATCAGGAGAATCCTGGAGCCCCAGGGATACGTCATAGACGAGTCCGCAAACGCCGCCGACGGGTGGAATAAGATAATATCCGGCAGGTACGACCTTGCGCTCCTCGACTTGATGATGGATGGTATGACGCCTGGCACGCTGATAAAGTACCTGAGGGGTGCAGGGAGCATCGACCCCGTCCTCGGAAGAACGAAGGTCCTATTAGTGTCGGCCGTACCCGTGCCAGCGTCGGAGAGACAGAGGATGGCATCCCAGTACCCGGTTGTGGGATATATCGAAAAGCCCTTCACGAAGGAGAATCTTATAGAGAAGGTCCGCTCAGCAATCGAGGGTGACGCGAGTATACCAAAGCATAGGGGGGAGGGTCCGAGCGTAGGCGACAAAACCGGCCGGATTATGGCAGGCTCACTCTACATCATAGAGGAAAACGACACTGACTGGGTGATTAGGCTGTTTCTCGCCAAGAAAAACGGCGGCGCACCAGCCATCATGATAACCCGCACCAAACCCGCGCAGATACGCGAAAAATACGATGTCTCAGACACTAGCGTATACTGGCTCACCGACATTGGGGGTGAAAGGGAGATAGTCTGCGGCCTCCAGGACCTTAGCATCCTAATCAACGACTTCATGAGAGAGCACAACCAAGGCGTGGTTCTCCTGGAGGGCCTCGAGTACCTCATGGTCAACCACGACTTCCATCTCGTGCTGAAGTTCATACAGCATCTGCGCGATGTTATGGCAAAGTCAGGCGGCACGGCACTCGTCCCGGTCAACCCGGACGCGATTGACAAGCAGAAGCTGGCGCTCTTGGAGATAGAATCAAAGATAAGGTGACGGTGCAACATGGGGAAGACAATAATGATCGTCGACGACGACCCATCAATACGGTATAGCCTGGGAAGACTCCTAGAGGCCAAGGGCTACACAGTAAAGTTAGCTTATAGTGGCATGGATTGCATGACCCTAATAGGAACACTGAGGGGCGCGGTAGACCTGCTTCTTTTGGACATCATGATGCCTGAGGTTGACGGCATCACCACCTTCTATAACGTACGAAAGGTCTACCCGACAATGAAGATAATATTCCTGAGCGCAGTCCAACCTAGTGAGGAGATAAAGAAGATCCTGCGGGATGAGAACCAGGTGTCGCACCTAACCAAACCCTTCGACTACGCACGACTCATGGAAGTCATAAGTCAAACACTCAAAGAACAATAATCCCAGCCCACATATTGGAATCTTCTGCACATGACAGGATAGACTCATCAGAGTCAAAGTATTCTCAGGATGAGAGCTAGGCCAGCTGATAACGCTGGTATCAGTGTGCTGCCTAAGCCGAAACACCAAAACAGACTACCGCTCCTGCCGCAGTTTTTGGCTTTGGCGGCGCAGTTGTCCGCATTAGTCTGGCAGCTCCTGCTTACCTGAACACAATAAATACTCCCGGCCTGTCGGGTTCCTGCCTTGGGCGGATTAATGGCCTCCGCTAATTATGGTGTCTAATATGCGTCGCTGTCTGCTGCTGTGATGAACCATTTTTCAGGGTTGCTTTTATCGGTTTTGTCCACCTCGTCAGTAGCATTAAGAGTGCTGAAAAACATCCCCGAGTCGGTTTCGGCAAATCCATGTTTCTTGAAGATTCCGCGGTAATATTCATCCATGGCATAAACAACAATTTTTTTTATATTTTTTGCCCTGAAAAATTTCATCGCCTGTTGTATGAGACCCTCGACTACATGCGTATTCCTGACTGTCAGTATGTCTCCTATCATGCCTTCACTACCTCTGGCTGTGAGGACGATGTATCCTAACACTCTGCCGTCTTCGACCCATGAATATATCTCATAATCGTTGTCTGGTTTTTCCACGAATCTCCAGTTGAGGTAGCGGCTTTTTCTGATGACCATCGTGGGCATGTTTGGGGATACACTATCCCACAGGTCGTCATATTCCGGCCCGAAGGTTACGGTTTTTATGATGTGGCTGTCGCCTCCATTACGCCTAAAAAGGTGTGTTGATATGATAGAGGGAATATCGGCGAGACCAATGTTAATCGATCTTGTCATTTTAGGTATTGCGGACGATTTGAACCTTTCACCCGCCAATTTACTCCAGGTGTCTCTCATCCTTTTCGACAGGATTGCAATGCCTAAAGTCGTTATATGCTTTAGGTATCCAAACAGAATCATGGGGAATAGTCCCCTCCCCCTATAGTCCTCCTCAATGCAGAGGTCACCTAGTAGATACGATTTGATAATCTTATCACCCACTTGCACTTCCCTCGGCATCCCCGCGATATAGCCGACTATCTTCCCCTCGTGCTCGCAAACAACGCATATTGCTTCACCGGCCGGATTAGTCTTATACTTCCACATACACTCTCTCATCCCCCTTTTTTTATGAAAGGCTCTGTTGAACAAGTCGTTGACGGCCTCATATTCCCTGGGAGCCATGAGTCTTGCACTCACTTTTAATCCTTCCCCTGTGGCTGAGTGTTCGGGCACTTTATTATCCTGTCTCATGTTAACATGGCGGATGCGGCCGGGTAAGGTCAAATCCTCCTTAGATGATTATACCCATCTGTTTAATAGGTCTGTGGAGTCTCCTGTCTTGTTTCCAATAGGATTAGATGTGATGGCGCTGGTTTGTGTTGTGGCTGGCTCTTGTGAATGGTTTGTATAACAGTTTCGGTATTTTTCTCGCTAGGAATCCCAGGTCTGCTTCGCCGCTGATGAGTGTCTGCATGGTCTGTGGGCTTGCTTTTCCCCCGGCGCGTATCATGTGGTCGAGTATGCTGTCGTGTTCGGTGAGTCTGGCGAGGAGTCTCTGGGTAAGGTAGTTCACCTGGAATTTATGTCGGTATTTCCTGCTCCATGTTCTGTTGTATTCATCCAGTAGTCTGAGGTCGTGTGATTGGATTGCCTTCGCGGTCGCTTTGGCCGCCATCTGAGCGGAGTCCATGACGAATCTTATGCCTTCCCCGGCGGCTGGGTTGCCTTGTAATGCCACGTCTCCTGCGAGGATGAGGTTCCCTCTGATGAAGCTTCTTGGTGGGGGTCCTGTATTGAAGAGGCCCGAGTGTGTCTCTATCGGGTTGGCCTCGACGCGTTCTCTGAATCTCGGTAGGGTGAGCATGTTATCCAGTGTCTCCCTGATTTTTGGCTGCAGGTTACGTTTTAATGTGCCTGCGCCGACTATGGCTTCTTTTTCGCTTATCGGGAAGAGCCACCCGTATCCTCCCTTGACTGCCCCTCCTATGTATAAGTCTGCTGTGTTGGGTTCTGACTTTAGTGGGAGGATGTACTCAAGGCCTAATGCTGTGGTTGGGTGATAGTTGTAGACTGGCAGGTGCCTGTGGAATACTCCGCCTATCCCTGAGCAGTCGGCGTAGATTGTCGATGCGACTTCCGTGCCGTCGGAGAGCATGACCGAGTCTATCCTCCCATTTGATGTATTCACTTTCTCGGCTGCTGTCGCATACCTTACTTCAGCACCGGCGTTGATACATTTTTTGTCGAGTTCCTCAAGGAGTCTTCTACGTCTTATGACACATGCCCTACCGGTGCCTGTCAACATCGCGTTGTTTGATGAGAAAGTCAGTTTGTCTATCGGGTGCGCTACGTCCGATGGGAGGCCCCAGTAGGCAAGGTCGATGAAGCTGCCTGATGTCGTGTAGGTCACGTCCTGGGGTGTTTTTTTTCTGTCGAAGGCGAGCACGCTAAGGCCGAGTTCGGCAGCCTTCCACGTGAGGGTGAGGCCTGCGGGCCCGGCTCCTGCCACGAGTAGGTCGTATGATTTCATCAGACATCAACCATGCACTCACCCTAGAGGTATTATCCTTGGGGGTGGCGGCGTTTATATGCTCGGCTGGGTGCCTTAGGTGGGCATCTGTTATTTATTTGTATGCTACTGAATCTATTTTGTGGAATCGGAGTTGGCGAAGGCGCTTAAGATTGCGAAGGATAAGGTCAAGAGCGGCCACATAAAAGATTTCCAGCTGATTTTGGACGTTACTGGGATGATTTTCATATGGGTGAGCGAGGAGGCTGCGAGATTCAGCGGTTTGAGCGTGCCTATGATGATAAGTGATGGGATTTTTGAGACTAGAGATATATCATCGGAGGACATCAAGGCCATGATTTTAATGTTGGCGAAGAGCGGCGGCAAGTACACTCTGTCCATCTCCACGCCGACCGGGATAAGGAACTTGGAGATTGAGTTCAAGCCCATCTACGTATCTCCTGAGCGGCCGTTCCTCGTGGGTAGCATAGTCAGAGGGCTCTGAGGTCGGGCTGTCGCATTTGTCTGCGGCTATTATCCGGAATATTCGTCAGGCATGAAATATGTGTTTGCGGTTTAAATTTGTTGTTTCCTTCTGATTTAAGGTATGTCTTACACTGGCAACGTCACCGCGGTTTTGGGTCGGGGGTTCGCGGGAGAGTTCGGTAGGAAGGGTAGTGTGAGCGATGTTACGTTGTATAATCATAAGCTCGGGGATTGTGTGCTGTCTTTCGTGGAGCCCTCCTCGTATCCGGATAAGGTCCAGTCTCTGGTCTCCTCCTTGAATATGGCCGACCAGGTTCTCTTGAAGGTGGATGCAGTCAACGCTGAGTTCGGGGAGGAGGTTATCGCCTTGGATGCCCTTGACATGAAAAAAGGATATCTTGTGTTCGGCGCTGGCGTCAGCCGGGATGCTGTGTCGAAGTTGATATCTGGGACTGTCGTCGCAGGATATGAGGTCGTTGAGGAGCAGGTGATGGGCATCAAGGAGAGGCTCGCGAGACTTGAGGTGCGGGCGCAGGGGGGCGTTGTCGTCCAAGTGGACCACACGTTCCCTGTGAAGGGTGTGGGTACTGTCGTCTTGGGTGTTGTGAAGCAGGGTGTCGTGAAAAAGCACGATAACCTGATGGTTTATCCTGGCGCAAGGAAGGTGCTAGTGAAGTCCATCCAAGTGCATGACATTGATGTGGACAGTGCGACTGTAGGCTCGCGGGTTGGTCTCGCATTGAAGGACGTGAAGCCAGAGGATATCCCCCGCGGTGTCCTGTTGGCGGAGGAGGGTGCTGTGAAGACAGTCAGCGGGTTTGAGGGTGAGGTTACAGTCTCCAAGTATTCGCCGAGGAAGGTTGCCGAGGGCGACGCGTTTATGGTGAACGCGTGCTTAAACTATGTTCCTGTGAAGGTGACGGGGGGGTCTGTCCAACCCGGTGCAAGAGGTAGGGTTAAGTTGACGTTCGAGAAGGAGTTGCCTCTCTTTGGGGGGCGCATCGCACTACTTGACCCTGGGCTTAAGCCGCCGAGGGTGTTCGGTTTCGCGCAGGTTTGATTGCGAACCGCATACTGCGACCTACAGGTCGCAGACTAACCAATAGGTGCGGTTCGCAAGACATACTGCGGGCTTCAGCCCGCAGTATGTTGATTACTCTAGTCAGGAAGGTATTCTGTTATCGACCTGCATTTCTTCGCCTTTAGGGTTTCTATTGCATCAGGGTCCCTGTATTTCTGGGGCATCATACGTCTTTGTAGTTGGAGGTTCCGCCGCTCTCGGATGTTCTGTGACTCGAAATATTCGCTCCAGAGGTCTTCGGTGTAATGGAGGCCGCTGAGCGCCGGGTTCGGGGGGAGGGTTGATTCAAGGAGGTTGAGGGTTTCTTGGAGACTCATTTTGTGGTGTGTTATCCTTCCTGTTGTGTCTATGACGTCGACTCGCCTATCGTGTTCTATTGCGATGTGGAATGTGGGGAACCGCTGGTGGAAGTGGCGCAGGAGCAGGTCTCCTATGTCGTGTTCGAGTTCCACGCGAGCGTATAGTATCCCATGCTCTGAAACGTTGAGTCTGAGGAAGCTCTTCTTTAGGTGGAGGCAGCGCATAACCGAACGCTGCATCTCGTAGAGTCTGCGTGATTCCGCTGTCGCGCAGTTTACGACGAGTCGCGGGTCTTGTTTGAGGACAACCTCGTGGAGTCGCCTGTCATAGTTTTTGTGTCGTCCCACCAAGTCGAATACTCCGCCGCATGTCCAGCCGCTGCGTCGAGTCATATGCAGTAGGCTCCGAGCGTCCCCTGGGTACGCCCCATGATTTTGATGAACGTGTCGGCCCGTTTGAGCACTACTCCGATTGAGTTGAGTTGGCTGCGGGAGGTTACTTGGGTTCCCTGTTGCCTGAGGTCGATTATCCTCTGGGCGCTCTGTGGGCCGATGCCTGGTATGCGGAGGAGTTCATGGTAGTCTGCGGTGTTGATATCCGCTGGGCCATCAAGGGTCGCCCTCGCCAGGTGGATTTTCGGGTCTCCTGGGGGGAGGTTGTCGTCCTCCATTATCTCCCTGAACTCGTCCATGGGTATGTCGTATTTTCTCATCATGAAGTCGACATTGTATAGTCTGTGTTCCCGCTGGTATGGGGTTCCTTTCTTGTCCTCAAGGGGGGTTTTGTGCAGTGGGGTGAAGGCGCTGTAGTAGACGCGGCGTACGTCCATGTTCTCGTACTCCCAGTCTGCGGCCTTGAGTATCTCAAGGTCGCTCTCGTCGCTTGAGCCTACGACCATCTGGGTCGTCTGGCCGGAGGGGATTTTCATCTCCTTTATCCATTTCTGTCTTTTGATGATGTCGCTGTCGAAGTCTTTGATGTCGCTTATCTGCGCGAGCCTTGAGCGGCTGGGCGCTTCAAGGTTGATGGAGAGCCTGTCTGAAATTTCAGCAGCTTGCGCTATCAGGGCCTTGTCAGTCCCTGGGAGGATCTTGAAGTGTACGTAGCCTTGGAACTTGTGTTGCTGCCTGAGTAACTGTACAGTCTCGAGCATCTTCTGTGTCGTGCGGTCGGGGTCCCCCTCCACCGCGGATGAGAGGAAGAGGCCTTCCACGTAGTTTCCCATGTATAAGTGCATGAATACTTTCGCAAGCTCGTGGGGCTCGTATGAGGCGGTGTGTTTTCCGCAGTGGATGCTGTTCTGGCAGTATTTGCAGTCGAATGAGCAGTCGTTGGTGAGGAGGGTCTTGAAGAGTGAGATGCAGCGGCCGTTCTCCGTGAAGGAGTGGCATATGCCCCCTGCTGCGACGTTGCCTATGCGGTCTGTGCCGCTCACCTGGCGTCTTGATGAGGAGCTCGCGCAGGTGTCCCATTTCCCGGCGTCCCCGAGTACCTTCACCTTCTCAAGGAGGTTCATGATATTGGTTGGTAGGTTTGGGGGTTAAAGGATGGTACAGAGCGTGGGAAAAGTGCTTTTCATTTATTACCTATGTTTTCCCGATTTCTACTATGTCAGTTGAGGTAATAGGGCAACCGAAGCGTTTGAGTGAGGTTAACCCTGACCTGGACGCTAAGATGGATTCCATGTTCACAAGGAGTCTTTTTTCAGTTAAGAGCCTCTCCAGAGACGAGATTCTCGGCGGCTTAAAGGGGGATGCTGGGGCTGAGTTCTTCGCCAAGGTTTTCACCAAAGGCAGCGCATTCCGCTCACTCATGGTGAACCTGGGCGACAAGTCCGTCCAGGACGCTGTCGTGGGAGTGTTCAGCGGAGATCCGAATGTCATTGGTGCGGCCATAGCCAAGGTCGCCGAATCCTCTGTTGTAAGGAAGAGGATGAAGATCGCCATGGAGAGTAAGGAGGGCGGGGACTTGTACAATAGTATAATGGAGACTGGGAACGGGAATGTGTTGACTTCAGAGTTATACAATCATCCGTTCGCATGGGATGAATTGAGGATCCTTGACAAGGCTACGATAAAATTGATGCTGATTGCTAAGATTAATCTGCCCCCTAAGCGCAAGGGTAGCGTCGAATCTTTACAGGATTACATTCGGCCGGTCAGTAGCAACCACCTGGATGTCCCAGGCGGGGGCTTGGCCGATGACGCTAGGATTACCGAGCTTCTGAACGACGACAACCTTGAGATTAGGTATGGGACGATATCGGAGTTCTTCAGTTCCGCTGCGAAGACGAGGAGGCTCTCAGAGTACCTTGGGGGTGATGAGAATAGGAGGCTTTTGACGCAAAGATTCAGCGAGAACAAGCCCAGGGCGCTTCTTGCGGTGCTTGATGCCCTGGCGACAGGGAGCGAAGATAAGGAAGGCATAATAAATTTTGCTTCCGCTTTGGGAGATGAGAACTCTTCTTTGGTTCTTATGGCACTTGCTAGGAGTTCGCTCGACGACCAGGAGTTGATTTTCGCTGCGTTCAACGCCAGACACGGTGAAGTTTCTGTCGGTAAGGATGTAATGAAGGCTGTCCATGCTATGGGTGATATCCGCTTCAGCAGGGCTGTCGGAATCCTGGTTGCCATCAACGAGCGAAGGCGGGAACTATACGCAAGCAGAGAAATAACCAAGGATGAGGTTAGTAAAGGCAAGGGGGATATTATGATGCCCCCGGAACAGTTGGATGGAATAGTGAGGGCTAGAGGGCCGCAATAACCCCATTAATCATTGTTTCAGGTACGTCTGGTTGCACTGTTGCTGGTATGTCCCGTTCTGTATGAGCGTGCATAGGTTGGGTGTGATTCCACCCTCCCCAGTCTTGTTGTATACGTCGATGTAGAAGTATATGCACTCGTCTCTCGTCGGCTGGGTCGTCATAGAGAGGCAGTCTCCCGCGTATTTGCCTGGGGCGCCCGCCGGGTCTCCTATGCTCTTTATGTACTGGAGCTCACATTGATCTGCAGTCTCAGGGTCCATGAGGATGTTCCTGCAGTAGTTGATTTTCTTCCACCTGAAGGCCATCATCCAGTAGCATTGGTTCTTCTGCCTCTGGCTCACGATGTTGTCGCAGTGTTCGGGTTTGTCTTCGAGTCTTGCCCTACATTTGAACTTGATGTTGTTTTCGGCTATGGTCTCGCAGATGCTGATGTCCCGGTCGCGTCCTGCTGCATCGTAGAGGCATAGGTCCCGTTCGGTGGCGTTCCCCAGCTTCATGCAGTCGGTGACATTTATCGCCTGTTTGATTGTGCTTCCAGACGGCTCAAACTCGGGCTCCCCGGGCGTGGTAGTGGTGGTCTGTGATTTGATTGTGGAGGTTGAGGCTTGATTTACGGGCACCATAGTGGTCGATGTCGTGCCTGTTGTGGTCTGCTGCTCTTCCATGCAGCCGCTGGCGATTATCAGCACGGCAAGCAGTAGTGTGATGTATTTTTTCACGGTTTACTACATAATGCGGATTAGATTAAAAGCATCTTCACTGTCTTGGGTTTGTGCGTGTTGTCTACTGTGATTTTCCCACCTCTTATGTTGAATGATATGACCTGCAGTTTCACGGTTTTTTTAGCTTTTGTGTCATAGGGTTTTAGTATCTCCTCATCTTTTGGGTGGTATGGCCCGCATCTTGCAAGGAGTATCCTGTTGTTAATGACTGCGGATACTTCGCCGCTTCGGCGGTGGACTGCGGTGAGTCTTGCCCCGCCTCTGATGGCTCTCAGGAGTTTCAGGTTCTCCTGTGGGCTGTCGTAGGGGCGGTCTGCCTTCAGGATGAAACCGTCTCCTATGCGCTGGTCCTCTACGAGGCTGGGTGTGTTGAACGGGTCAGCGTATGTCTTGTATGCGCTCAGGCTGTAGTCTACGCTTCTATCTGCGATTAATGCAATCAGGTCCTCGCTTTGGCGCTCCACGATGTCCATCTGGAGGGTGTCGACTCCATCGAAACTAATCTTAGTCTCGGTGGTGGCGAGGAGGAACTTCGTCTTATCCCCAGAAATAAGGTGGTCCTTGAGGTGCGTCGAGTCCTCCAGACGCTTGCGGAGCCTGTCATCAACCTTCCCTAGGATGGCTACTGTAATGCAGGTCATTTTGAATTGCTGAATACTGCGGCTTTTCAAGCCGCAGTCGACTACTATTCGAAATATAATAATGCACCCCCGGGGTGCATTATTATATCACTTCTTGCTCTCGATGTACTTGCGTACTTTGCCTGCGGAGCCTTGGGCTTGGAAGGCTTTGAAGAATTCCAGCGCCCCCTTCTTGGTCGCCTCGTCGAGTCTTTTGAGGTCTTCGCCCTTCAGGTTGTCTATTTCGGTTTTGAATGTTCCTATCGAGTTTTTTATGTTTTTGCCTATGAGTTCCGCGTCTTTCACTCCGGGTTTCTTTTCGCGCATCTTCGCGCTTTCCTCGCACTTGAGGGTCCACTCCTCCATCCTCTTCGCGAGGTCCTGGGGCATGACTGCGAGTGCTATGTTCTGCCAGTTCGTCCCGACGTTGCCTTTGGCGATGCCTGCGTCGATGAGCCTCGGCATGTACTCAAACGGTGTCCCTGTTATCCCGTGTTGGGCTATCCTCACGCCATATTTCCTTATCACCCTTGCGATCTCACCTGTCCGCTCCACGTTAATCGATTTTGGTATCGGGTTGCCTGCCTTGTCGTAGATGTTGCCGTGGGACGTCCCGTTGTTGGTGGCTAGGAGGTCCGGCTTGTATCCGTTGTCGTTTATTGCCTTGATGTACGTCTCCGCCTCCTCGACGGTCGTTATAGCCTTTTCGCCGGTCTTGGGGTCGACTCTCCCCACCTCTCCGACTTCGACCTCAAGGCATGCGCCCTTGGGTATGAGGCCGCAGAGTTTCGTCGTGATTTCGATGTTGTCTTTGAGTTGTTCGCGCACTGTGGGCGCGTCTATGTTGAAGTTGTGGCTTGCGTCTATCGCGAATGATGTGAACCCTGACGCTATCTCGTCTTTGATGAGGTCGGCAGCGGAGTTCACGTCCTTGGCGTCCGGGGTCTTGATGCCTATATGGTCTCCGTGGATGAGGTATGGCTGGTTGAAGCCCACTTCCTTCGCGCACTTGAGTATGTTGTCGACGAACGCCTTCGGCGGCTGGCTCGTGTATTTGATTTCGCTCTTTGCTATCTCGAACATGACCGCTGCATCGAGTTCCTTCGCAGCCATCATTATCCCGCGTGCGCAGGCGCCTATGCGGATGTTGCACGCCATCACGATACACTTTTCA
>Ga0315284_10010719_pt1 | contig 13058 bp, 10 predicted proteins | sample YL17G09_16_MG_FD_203696 | JGI IMG/M metagenome (GOLD analysis project Ga0315284, IMG submission 203696) | Sediment microbial communities from Yellowstone Lake, YNP, Wyoming, USA - YL17G09_16 | ecosystem: Environmental > Aquatic > Freshwater > Lake > Sediment | place: USA: Wyoming | collected... | reverse complement strand
TCCAGCTTAGAGTTTCAATGGCAAGCGCCCAAGCATCACGAAGCAAACCAAACACACAACAAACAGTAACAAGCCAACAGAAGACATTAACCTTTCCGCAACATGAAAACTTAACAAATGGTTAGTTATGCAATCACAAAAGAACCATCCACAGTGAAGATTAACAAAAGAGACAGCGATTGAACAAATGACAAGACAAGAAAACCTGATTTCTGCCCGCTCTCCAGCGGGGAACGCATTCACGGGTATGCAATTTTCAGGAACTATACCGCTATCTTGTGGACGATTTTGTTATTCAATATTGCCGAGAACTCAAGAGAAGGAATTTCATAACGAAGTCCGAAGACTTCTCAACAAACCGAAAGGGAAAAAGACAATATCTCAATGATGTGAAAAATGATGAGTTGCTTAACCGTCTGGACAAATACTTTGAAAAGAAAGTTGCTGTTCCTCGAATGAGAAGAGGAAAACATCAGGAAATCGAGACATTAATCAGCGAAGAAGCATTTCTGTTCGCTAAGTACCTTCGAGGCGAGACACTGACTTGGCATCCTAGGATAGTCGAGTTGTCCTAGGGTGTTTTTATGAGAATTCGGCTTCCTCCTAAGAAGATACGTGAGAGGTTTCTCTTAGTCTACGAGCTTGAAGGCTGTCAAAAAGCGATTAACTTTCTAGCAAAGCACTACGGTGTAAGAAGGATGAGAATAGTACTCAATGGCAGAAAGGTAGGCAACGGAGATATCGCTGTCTACTTCCAGAATAAGGCTTACTTCAAAAAGAGGATTGAACAAACGAACAGTACTGCATGAACTGTGTCATCATCTCATTGAGGCCAAAGGCTGGAAATTGCCGAGCGCAGAAGAGGAAAGAGAAGCGAATGAGTATGCTAAGTTGATTCTGAAAAGTCTTAGGTAATGCGCGCATGTTTGTTCCTAATTTGGCCTAAAATGGTTTTTATTCGCCCTTCATGATCTGGGGACGGCTTTGGGCTTTGTGTCTGTTCTTGATTTCTTTGGGTATTTTGTCTTCCTCGAACACAGGAGAAACGGGCAAAACGGAATTAAAACCATTTTTGACCATTTTAGGAACACGCATGCGCGCTACCTAAAACTATTGAAGGCGTTTGGCATTGGTACAATATGCATTTAGATAGCGAGATTTAAGCAAGAAGACTAGACATAGACGCTGTCACTCGGCTGTTTAACTGCACTATTACTCAAAGAACTATGGAATAATGGAGCCAAATGACCAGAAACACATCTGCTATTTGAGTCTCTATTCAATCCTTGTTCACATTTTAGAAAGGTAATGACGGTAAATTTGCCAATTTACACGCTCTCTAGACCTGTTGCGATGTGAAACCTTTCCTTTATTTATTTCCATTCCAAAAGGATATGCAAGAACACGATAAAGGAGTTTGATCAAATCTTAAGTTCCAGCATTCCTCTCTACGTAAACATGCTCAATTTTACCCTCATCATTTACTTCAAAATCAATATTGCCATAATATTTTGTTGAAAGGCACTTTCCCAGTTTGTTGTAGAAAGCGTAATCATAATCTACACCTTCGGCGACTGATACAACAACATAATCAGGAGCAATAGCTTCAAAGGCTTTTTCATGAATGTTGTTCTTACTTCCATGGTGAGGCACTAAGAAGACGTCTGCTTTAAGTTCCTCCGCCTTATAGGCTTCTAAGATGTCATCCCAGACATCGGAGCTGGCATCACCACCAAACAAGAACCTTTTTCCTTTGTAATCTAGCCTCAATACGTATGACAAATGATGATATTTCTGTTCATCATCGTCAGGGGCATCATTTGACTTTTTCACCAGTTCTTCTGTGGGAGACAATATCGTAATGCCGTCTTCAACCCAACAACATTCAGAGGTAGCGTTTCGATATAACTGCAGACACTTGGGATTCTCCTTGCTGTTTCTAAAAGTTAAGTAACGGTCCCAATCTCGTTTGTCGTAAGGACTCTTATTCCAGCTATCATCGCTGATTGTTTTGTTGTGATTCGTATCCCAGAAGTTGCCTATCTGCACCTTACTAGCTAACTCGTTTAGTCCAGATAAGTGGTCGCAGTCAGGATGGGTCAGAACAAACCTAAAGAGAGACGCGTCTTTGAACAGATTCACAAAGAACGCAACTGGGTCTGTTAGTTTTCTTTCTTTGTCATCTATTTTGGAGTTGTCAATGTCTATCATGGATAGCCTGTTTGTGGGGGATTCGATAATTGTGCAGTTGCCTTTGCCAACGTTCAAGAAATGAACTTTAAGCATGAAGGACTCCTCAAGATTCATATTTCCTATTGCGCATATTAAATATTCGAAAAGGGGCAGATTCATTTAAATACAATTTAAAGATTACAGCGAGCTAACGGAGAGCTTCGAATAAATGGCCAGTGACATAATCAATCAAGCATTTTTTGGCGTCTATGAGTTTTTTGCTAACATCATTCCAGGAACTTTGATATTAGTAGCATGTGTTTTCTTAATAAACTCCATTTTTCCGCTTCCAAGCAGAACGGTAGTTCCTGAGGCGGTTTTGGTAGTTTTTTTCGTTTTCTTAGCTTTTGTGATAGGCTTAGCTGTCCAAGGCATCTCTGCTAGTTTTGAGAAGTTTGTAAACAAAAAGAAGTATGGCGGTTATCCATCATCCTTGTACCTTACCGATGCAAATAATACTTTTCCAAAGTACTTTAAAGAAAAGATGCATGATCTGGTAAACAAGAAGTTTGGAACTCCTGCCGATGCCTCGCCCAGTCATGTTTTCGACTTATGTTACACCTATGTGATGCAGAAAAATATTAGCCCACGCGTGTCCGACTTTCTAAGAACATATACATTCTCAAGGAATATGACTGTAACGATGCTTGTCGAATCCGCAATATTATTCTATTTGTCAATTCAGCAGCAACAGTTTTGGTTTGCACTGGCGGGTTTTGTCGCCATTGGCTTATCCTACATTTTCTACAAGAGGTTTCTAAGATATGGTGAAGCTTTTGCCAAAGAGGTACTTAGAAGCTTTTTTGTAAATGAAGCAGCTAGTGTTACCTCAACAGAAAAATGACAGCCAGTCTGGTTTGCCTAACCTACTGCATTTTTGAGGGTAATGACAGAATATTGAAAATGTAACTGACTTGGCTTCAGCTGGTTTTGCAGGTCTTGATTTTGTCATTTTTCTTCATACTCGCGAACGCTACCTTATAGCACATATTCTTTGCCGTGTTCAATTGTCTGAACGTTTCGGCAGTGTTCCTGAACAGTTGTTGATTCTCTTGCTCGTTCGAAATTTTCGGCACTCGTGTTCGCCATATTTGCAGAAGCTGCTTGTTTCCTCCATTGATTCCATGAGCAGTTTGGTGCCGACGCCAAGAAACACTGGAATCTGCGGATCTATGAATTGGATGTGAGTTATGTGGTCAAAATGAGCATGGGACAAAATTACGGCATTGATTTGAGGCTCAGCATATGGAAAATCAGTCGAAGCCAAAAGTTCCCTTGAATAGAGCCCCTCTATTCTTGGCATCAAGCTGAACTCCAAATAATCGCCTAAGCCGTTCACCGCCCGTGGTCCAAGCCAACTTGTAAAATAGTCTGCACCAAAAGTGAAAGACTGGCCAAAATCAAGAAAGACCTTAGTACCTTTGTCTTCCAATAGAATCTTATTGCCACCAATCTCGTTCACCCCGCCGTAAAACGTTAGTTTGACCATCGCGATCTCCTAATCAAAAAACAAGAGTGAAAACTGCTATTTAATTTTTGGAGGCGCGCGCTCGATTAGCGCTCTCGCGCTACTCAAGTGCCAAAGTGCGCTCGCGCACTACCAAAAGCTTAAATCAGGAAATTCCTTAAAACCAAGTTATGCCAGGACCAATTTCGACTCAAAAGCCGAAATACGATGACGTTCTCGTGGAAATTGATTTCATTCAAGAAAAGAAGCATATCAAACAGGACTATCATGCGTTCGTCTATTGGTTCATTGCAACGCTCTATGGAAAAGACGAGACCACTATAAAACATGCTTTGTGCGACGGTACGCATGACAAGGGAGTTGATGCTGTTCTCATTGATAAGGTTGAAAGGACAGTCTCTGTGTTTCAGTCGAAATTCGAGAGAGTAGGAAACAAGACCCAGCTAAAAGAGAACGAAGTAAAACTACTTGCACTCGTGAGGGATTACTTCAAATCAAGAAAGGCTCTAAAGGCAGCAACCCACAGGGCGAACCCTGCTACTGAGCATTTACTTGATGAAGCTTTTCAAGCGTTGTCAAACAATTTCACTCTCGAACTTGTCTTCATTACGACACACAAAGCGAACCCAGCTGTAGAACCGCTTTTACGCGACACGCTTCAATTCACGCAAGACCAATTCAGAGTCTTCTGCTATGATAACATCTTGGCGATCATGGCAGACAAGAGTCGAGATTTTCTGCCATTTAATAAACCGTATAACCTACAATTCAAATCCGCCGATGGTGTCATAGTTAGACCCGGCATATACAAGTCTTGGGTATTAACTGTCAGTGCGAACGCCCTAAGAGACATGGCTATCAATTATCCAGACCATCTTCTCTTTCGTAAGAACGTCCGAGATTTTATTCCTCCGAAAGGAAGTGAAACAAATACGCGAATGATGGAAACACTAAGCAATCCTGATGAACAGGAGAATTTCTGGTTTTATAACAACGGAATAACTGTTCTGTGCAACGATGCTTCCGTCAATATCGAACAGAAGTATATTCACCTATTGGATCCCGAGGTAATCAATGGTTGTCAAACAGTCACTACAATCAGAAATTTCAAGGAAGACTCAAGCAGTGAAGTCTTAGTCAGAGTTGTGGCTAGCCAGAACCAAGTTTTTATGGATAGCATGATTCTGTATCAGAACAGTTCTAATCGAGTGCTAAAACGCGACCTAAAATCGAATGATCCTGTCCAAGTCAGGCTTCATCATGAATTCTTCAAGCGAGGATGGTTCTACGAGATCAAAACAGGACAAGAATTCGACAAGCGTGCCAAGGAAGACAGAAACTTCCGCGACCAATGCAACTTCGGAGGAATCAGAAATAGTGAAGTCGCGAAAGCATTGGCGGCTGTAAGGTTACATCCTTCAATTGCTGCGTCACAGGGTGATGACTACTTCTTCGGAGACGCATATGAAGACATTTTCACTTCCGATTTGTCCACTTATAACTGCCTTGTTCCACTCACGCTGAAGTGGCTCATTTACTCTTCGTACCTAAATGCTCGATTTCATGGCTTCAAAAAAGAGTGGATTTTCAAAAATCCCGCAAGATATTTCGTCCTTAAAGTCCTATATGAGTTCTTTGCGAACAAACCAGATTCGCAGAAGGGTTGGGTTTCCTTCTGGGAAATAAGGGACGAGGAAAGCAAAGAGTGGAAGGCATTCAGGAGCCAAGTTGATAGGATAATAGACTCTCTGTTCGAAGTGGCGTACATAGGATGGAGAAAGACGTCTAAGAAGAGCGAGATTGATCACAATGGGTTCTTCAAGAGCAAAGCCGAGGTTGACAAGATTTTGGGCAATAAAGAGACGCTATCCCTACAGAAAAAGGCACAGAAGATATTTGAACAAGCTGTTGGAAATATCACTCAGTGAACAGAATCTCTCAAAATAGCGTGTGTGCAAGTTAAGTTTTGCTAACAAAACTTTGTTTGCGGTCCTTTTCCATATTTGTTAATGCATATACACAGTTTATTTAAGCGCGCGCGGTGGCAAGTCATTTAAGAGAATCTCACTCAGTTATTTAATGCAGAGTGTGTCAGTATGACTGAAAAGTCTGTTACCGACATGATTCTTGACAAGTTTACTCAAAGCGTGGCAGGCGATTCTACATTTAAGGGCATATGTGAGGAATTGCTCGCTTTGATGAAGAGTGAAAAACCAGAGAAAGAGAGGATAAAGGCAATATTGGAGAAAATCGTGGATGAGAATCCTAAGCCTTGAAGTAGAGAACATTAGAGGTATTAGAAGTATAAGGATTGAGCCAGCAGGAGAGAACCTTGTAGTTTTTGGTCCGAATGGAACCGGGAAGAGCGCTATCGTGGATGCGATCGACTTCTTACTTACTGGCAAAATATCAAGGCTTACGGGCGAAGGAGCCAAATCTTTGAGTCTTAAGGAACACGGACCACATGTTGACTCACGGGAGGATTTGAAAAACACTGTAGTCAAGGCCAAAGTCAAGATTGGCGACAGAGAAATTGAGATGCAGAGGGGCATGAACAAACCGACAACTTTGAAGGTGGATCCAAAAGGAGATACTATGCTTGTGAAGGCATGTTTGGCAGTCACAGAACTTGGTCAGCATATTTTGACTAGGCGCGAGATACTGCAATATATCACATCTGAAGCTGGCAAGCGTGCTAAGAAGATAATGAGTCTACTGAACCTGGACCGAGTCGAAAACCTGCGGTCAATGCTCGTGACTTTGCGCAACGAAGCTGAATCGGACCATACACAGGCCCAAGGCAATTTGGAAGTCGCAAAGGGCGAAATAGTTACTCTCCTCTCGCTCTCTGGCTTCTCTGAAGTGACTTGCCTAGCCAAGATCAATGCACTAAGACAAATTCTTGGTGGCTCAGAACTATCTCGCCTATCAACGGAGTCGATGAAGGAGGGCTTGTCTCCTCATCCTTTTTCAACAGAACGACCTGCGTTGACGAGAGACCAAGTGGTTAACACCGTTGCAGATATTCGAACCCTGATTGGCGAAAAAGACTCGATAGTTGCCAAAGAGGCCGAACTGAGAGCTCTGTTAACCGAAATCTGCAGCGAGGCACAATTGAAAGAATGCATGGCATATGAAGCTCTCATTAGAGTAGGAATAACCCTCACGAAAGACAATGTATGCCCATTATGCGATCGGAAGTGGGATGGAGACTTCAGACAATACTTGGAGCAGAAGGAGGGCAGCATTGAAGTAGCCAAGGAAAAACGAATCCATGTCGAAGAAATATCCGCCGCTCTTAACAACAGACTTATGATTTTGAGAAACGAGGTTTCGGTTTGCGTGGATGCTCACAACCAATATGCGTTAAAGGCGATTAACGATGCAGAACTGAGAAAATACCTGTCTGACATTGACTCTTGGATCAATATATTGAAGAATCCCCTGGGATTCTTTGAATCAGGTAGTTGGCCATCTCCTCTGCAGGAATTATTCGAAACTCCTTTTGTCGAACCGAACTTGTTGACCCCTTTGGATAACGCAATAAAAGAAATACGCCCCGAGATTTCAACCCAGCAAAATGCTTGGGATACTCTAACTAGGATGCAAGACAAGTGGGAAAGATACGCTCGCCTTGTTAAGGACGAAGCTCAGAAGAGGATAATCAAATCCAGATCGGAGTCAACTCTTGAGTACTTTGAAAGAGCCAGAGACTTGGTTCTAGAGGGCATCTATGACGCCGTGAAGAACAACTTTGAAAAGTATTACAGGGTAATCCATTCTGACGACGAAGGTGGGTTCGCTTCCAAGATTTCCCATGAAGGCGCTGAATTGAATTTTCAAGTTGATTTCTACAAACGAGGTCTGTTTCCTCCCCATGCGCTTCACAGTGAAGGTCACCAAGATAGTATGGGACTTTGCCTGTTCTTTGCCCTGAACACATATCTTGTGAAAAATGCAATCGAATTGGCTGTTCTCGATGATGTCGTGATGTCGATCGACTGCAATCATAGACAAGGAATTTGCACCCTGTTTAGAGAGCATTTCTCGGATAAACAACTCATAATAACGACTCACGATGGAGCTTGGGCAAAACAGCTTCGCGCTCAAGGTGTTGTGAAGCAAAAGAACATGGTGCACTTCACAAATTGGAACATCGAGACTGGACCAATATACGAATTGGAAAAAGACTTGTGGGACAGAGTCGAAGAGGACTTGAAGAAAGACGATGTCCCAGCTGCTGCACACACCCTCCGAAGGAACGCGGAGCTTTTCTTTGATGATGTGTGCGATTTCCTAAGCGCAAGCATTACATACAGGGGCAGTCATCAGTGGGAACTCGGTGACTTAGCTCCCGCGGCAATTTCGGCTTACAAGAAATATCTGAAAAAGGCGAAAGACAATGCACACAAACTCAAAGACAGTACAAAGTTCGAGGAACTGGAGGTACTGGAAAAGAAATCAAACGAAATAATTACGAAGTCGCAGATAGAACAATGGATAATAAATGAAAATGTCCATTACAACAGATGGCGGACATATAACAAAAACGATTTTGAGCCTGTGGTCCAAGCTTTCAAACTCTTATTTGATCTCTTCAACTGCTCGACTTGCGGAAGTTTGATTGCCCTAAACGAAGGCAGAGGACAAAACTCGCAACTTACTATCAGCTGCAGTTGTGGCAAAGTCTTCTGGAATGTAACTGAGAACGTTGGAAAGAAATGAGCTTGGCAGGAAAGAGTGCAATTAGCGCACGCGACAGAAGTCAAGATTCCTAGATATGGGATGGCAAAAAAAGGAATTAGAGACTTTGATTAGTGAAGAGGCTATGCTCTTCGCCAAATACTTGAGAGGCGAGAAACCGAGTTGGCATCCTAGGATAGTTGAGCTGTCCTAGGGTGTCCTTATGCGAACAGGATTCTGTCGGTTGCACTGTATTTCTTAGGGTACTTTATTGTCTTAATCAGCCGTTCCCTTAATTGTGGCTGATAGATACAATTTATGAGATAATTCTTCGTCACGAAGACAATGTCATTCAAATCCGTCAAAATACTCTCAATGTACTTTTGAGAATTTGCATCCAACGACCCCTCATAAGCAATAAGCACTGAATCTGACTGGACTTCGGGAATATACTGTTGATAAATTAGGAATTCCTTTGGAACACTCTTAACATTTGTCAGAGGCGATTTCCATTCCCCACTGCTCTTGCATTCGACTAAACTCTCTATCCCGTTCATAACAAGAATGTCTGGGTTGTTTTCGAAAAATCGGATAACATGAGTTTTATGGCAACGGTCTGCAAATTGTCCTTGATATTTTATTGCGTTTAGTTGGAGAAGCTTCAGCAGAATTACGACCTCTTTCTCGAAGTCACTCTTATATTGTGTCAATACTCCAACAGTTGGTATGACTTTTGCAACTTGAGTCAAGACAGGGTCTGAAGATATTGCAGTCCGTTGAGAGAATGTTCCAGTCATTATTTCCTTTACGATTTGGTGTTCTTTTTCAAGAACCTTTTCCAGGGCTTCTATCGGTCCAACTTCCACTTCGTGAATGACCTTGCCCATTTGGGTCTTATCGGTTTTGATATTCGAAATATCGCAGATTGCTTTCAGGTAAGCCTGCACTTCTTTTTTATTTTCGGGAGGCACGTCATACCCCAGAGTAAAATCCAATTCAGGGTCGTTTGCAGAGCCTTGATTGACTAAATTAACATTTACAGACTGTTCTATCTCACTAACCAGTTCTGCGATTCTCTTGGTAACTAATCCAATCTTCAGGTTTGCGTTCAGAATTCCAGTAAAAACGTAGCCTGATGCGACTGCGTACTGATAAAAGATTAATAACGCTGTCTTTGCAGATGCAGCCTCATCCAAGTCTGCATACCAAATAGGGGTCTTCTTGCCATATTCTAATAGCATTGACTTCCCCCTGTCTGTGAGGCTGTACCAATGCCCGGCTTCTTCTATCTCCTTTGAGGTTACAAGCCCTACAGATTGACACCAATCAAGCAAGGGTCGAATATTACGAGTCATGTTCTTCTTATCTTCGGTTTTGACCCCAAAATCAGAATAGAATTTTCCGATAGTAGTCGCACTCGGTTCACCATACTTGTAAATGGCCGATAGAATGGAGTGAGTATGAGGGTCTTCAAGCAATGGGTCGCATCTTTTTCCGCCTGTTGCCACTGCAAGCTGATGTTCATGCAACCAGCTTTTGCCTGAGAGAGCGTGAAGTATGTACAGGCATGGTCTCGACCTGAGTTTTTCATATTGTCTGCCTCTTTGCAGGTCATACACATTTGTCAATTTTAGTCGGAGAATTTTGTCAATGAACACTGCCTCTTCCATTGTATCCTTCGGACATTCTTCCTCAGGTCCATACTTCTGAAGAAGCGACCCAGCTAAAGTTGAGGAGTAACCAAAAGGGAACCCTATGCGAGTTAGTAATCCCATGTACGAAGCGGTCAGTAGGTGGTCACGGGCTCTCCGCATTATCCTGTCTTTGGCTTTTTCTTCTCTGTACTTGCTTAAGCCGCTCTTTGCTAGAACTTCAGCTATCTCTTCGTCATTAGGCTGTTTCCTTTTCTTGTTCTGTGCTGAGACTGCATTGACAATGGTGCGAATACGGAAGATATTATGAACCCTTGTTATTGGTGGCGCGAAATCAAGTTGATTTCCACGCTTCATCTCTGCTACTCCTTCTGGAGCACTATGATGCTCTCTCTGGAAATAGTTTTCCCTGTCGGCGTGCTCCAAGGGATAAGTTTCATAGGAATGTTTCTGAAGAAGGAATGAATATGCTCAAATCCAGCCCTAGTTCCCAATTCAACGCTTACTTTTTCCATATCCAGCATTTTCTTGCGGATAGAACGGTCACCAATCACAACACAATAGTAAGAACCATGTTTTAGGACTCTGTGTACTTCTTCCAAAGACGTGAGATAGTCAAAGAAGAAAGGCAATGCATCCTTTACCCTATCTGGGTCTGTCTTAACTAACTCTCTTAGTACTTCAAGAGTGGTTGGTGACTCAAGTTCATTCAACCTTTCAAGTGTGTCTTTGTTTACTATTGCTCCAAGTGTGTCTTTGTTAGAGTCTCTAATTTCATTTTTATTGAGCCTTAGCCATGCTACTGACAACTTAGACCATCTTGCATAACCTATGGTACTCTTCTCTTCTCCATAGGGCGGAGATGTGATTGCACCATCAAATTCGCCTTCAAAAAATGGCAAGCATCGAGCATCTCCCTTTTTTACTTTGACAAGGTTGGGTTCAATATTCAAGGCTCTGAGTTTTCGGACAAATTGGTTCATTCTGGATGTTGAATCAATCAACTTGATATGGAATTGCTTCAGGACATTAGGGTTGAACTTGGCGAGTTCTTCCTCATGGTATATCCTAATGAATCTGCTTGACCGAAGGTCTATGTTTGAAGTTCTGAAAGCCGTGTCAGAAAGAACTACCTTCAAGAAATCCCTTATGTCACCATCTTCAACATCGCTAACCGCTTGATATAGAAACTGTAGGTCTACAGCAACTGGTTCTTTGAACCAATGCAAGAGACCATGATAAATATCGGTTGGGGGTTCAGGTAGCTTCTTTTCCCTTTTTTCTGTAAGGTGTTCTTTTTGAACAGCTTCAAAGAAGGAAACTGCATCGAAGCCTTTTTCCTCAAAGTTTATTGGGGTTGCTTTCACTTTGGACAATAGTACTGCCAAAGGGTTGATATCATTGCCGACTGCATGTCTATTGGCAAGTTGAGCCTCTACAAGTGTAGTTCCGCTTCCGCAGAAAGGGTCGAGAATCTTTCCGCCATTGGGAGTATATCGGTCTATCAGTCTTTGTGCGATTTGAGGAATCATTCGTGCTGGATAATCATGGAAGCCATGGGTTAAGTAAGAGGTATCGGCTTTGGAGAAATTCCAGTCTTCAAGATTGCTTTTTCCGTCTAAAGTCATCTGGAGTTTCTGTGTTCTCTTTGAATTATCCCCTGTTTCTCTTTCACTCATCGTGGCGACCTTATTCATCCAATCTACGTCTCTAACAAATTGGTTGGCTTTCTTGATAAAGCTTGAGCAATGACTTGCTGTGTGGGGATGGGCAAAGTTTTTGGTTGGTTGGATAAAACTTTGCTCCAAACAACCAAAATTACTGTAGTGTGCAGAAGCTATAGTCTAAACCCAAATCGAAAAATAGCATGTGAATCAAACAGGCACGCTCTTTACAGAATCTGGGTGACTAGAATTTACCAGATTTTATCAACTTTCAAATGAATCAGATAGCCTGTAACGCCATATAGCGGGAAGGAGAGAGTTTCAGCTATTCCCCTTATGGTTGGTGCCAAACCCCCGAAAGCGAAGAACCCACAGAGGAGCAGGAACACAAAGTAAATGCCCAATGATCTGAAGTTGTGAAAATCTTCATTAGTCTTCCAATCCACGTGCATTCCCGAGAACACGGCCCATATGAACAGAGGAGCAAACAAAAGAAGAGCGTACTTCTTGTGCCAAGGCAAGCTCTCAGTCATGCCTTTCTTCTTTCTGAAGATGGAGGGAAGGTCTGGGACAAAACTGCTGTAGAGGAAGACCAGTTGTGCGCAGAAAACAAAAGTCAAGGCGTTCTCTCCTAAGAAAAAGAAATGACTGAGGATTTGGAGAAGGCTTGCTGGAATTATTATCCATTTGAAAGCTTTGACTGCTAAATGTACGTGTTCTGACGTCTCAACCTCCATCTTCCAGATAGGAAGTTTTGCTCTGACTTTCTGGTTTATGCTTCTGAAGAAAAGAAGAACTATGCTGTGGAGTAGCCGTGGAAGGAACATGAGCATTCTGTAAACAGTCACCAGAAGGCGTGTGAGTTTTAGTTTCGTGGCAATCGTCACCGCCGCAGTTGCTGCAACGCTGTTATATTTCAGACTGCGAATATAGTCTTTTCCCAAATCGCAGCTCTGTAATCTGCTTTAGCGCATGCGTGCGTTTTTGCCGAAAGTTTAACCCAACCAACAAAAGAGGGGGTAAAGTTTTATCTAAGGTTTTTGATGACGCATTTCCGGTAATAGGGATTGCGATGACGTTGGATAGGTCCAGTCAGCGACGCGGGAGAACATAGTTCATCTTGATTAAGAGAACAAGAACGCCCCAAATCACAGTGTTCTAGTTCTACCAATTTGAAGCTGCTTAGAGACAGAGTATTGCCTCGATAAAAAACGAAAATTGCCATTATTATCAATTCACGCGAAGAGGACTTGCGGTTTTATTGCAGTTGTCTCTTGATTGCTTCTTTTAGCGCTGGGAGTATTTCGTAGATGTTGCCGACTACGCCGTAGTCTGCTATCTCAAAGATCGGCGCTTGTT
>Ga0315284_10010718_pt1 | contig 13058 bp, 30 predicted proteins | sample YL17G09_16_MG_FD_203696 | JGI IMG/M metagenome (GOLD analysis project Ga0315284, IMG submission 203696) | Sediment microbial communities from Yellowstone Lake, YNP, Wyoming, USA - YL17G09_16 | ecosystem: Environmental > Aquatic > Freshwater > Lake > Sediment | place: USA: Wyoming | collected... | reverse complement strand
CTCGCTATAATGTAAGTCCGCCAGATTTTGAAGGTGTCAAATATGATTGAAGCCTAACGTCAAGTTCAAGAAGATTAGTTTGACTTACCCAGAACCTGCGATATAATCTTTTACTAAGGAGGTTTTTTAATGGTTTACTCACGTGTATATTATACCAACCCTGATAATCAAAACATGTTTGATGACGATCTCGTCGAGATTGCCTCAAAATTCGGAGGTCGATTTCTCGATGCCGTAGACGAAATTCAAGAAGACGTGTGCCCCGATTGTGGCGAAGCTCTTGAGCCAGTGCGGTTTCTACTGTTTGAGTATCGAACTAAGGCACGGCGGGACCAGGGTGATAGAGCCATGGAGTTACATTTAGCCTGGATGGACGGATTTGGCGCAGGACTCATGGCAGCTATGGATGATGAAGACCCAGATTCTGGGGTATAATTAAGATATGAAAAAGATAACCTATCCTGTCGAGCATTGGTCCACTATTGGTGGAAAAGGGAACCTTGCTATTTTCAATCGGGGTGTGCCAAAGTGGGTATTTGCAATGCACTGTGTCTTTGCACAATGGCTCAAAGATTCGTATCCAGTCCGTCATTATATTTTGACAGATTTAATGAATAGAGCCTCGGTTTCGCGTAAAGAGCACTATGTGGGTACATTTAGCGCATCAAGTTATCGCAAGTGTTGCCCGAATATTACACTGGCTTGTAAGACACCTTCGATTAAGGGGCTTGATAGATACACACAGCATAGTTTTAAAGTTTATGAACTTTTGAATACTTTTGCACACGAATTTGTTCATTATGAGCAGTGGAGAGACAAAAAGCCCATGACGCATCGTGGAGTTGAAAATAGGGTCCTAGCAATACTCAAGAAATTCAACAAGTATGCAGTAGAAAATGGTTATATACGTTAAATATAATTTGACTTCCGTAGAATCTATGGTATAATTAAGATATGAGAGAAGCAGAACTATTAAACGCATTGGCACAAGCCCCTGGTGGCGTATGAAACTCTGGGCTGTCGAAAAATTACTTGAAAATATGCTGATTATTGATGCATATATCTTGCTGAAGTCGCTAGGTATGCATGAAAATACGTTCTCGGTCATCAGTTCTGATGTGCATAGTCTGCGAACTTTAATCGACCGTTACAATCTGATGTCAGAGAAACTAGATAATTGTACAGCCCGTATCTGTTTTCAAGGTGGGCCGAAACTGGACTGGTATGTTACTTCTCTGAAACATTATGTTGTAGATTGTGTACTGCAAGCCATAATCCTGCTGGGTCCGGTTAAAGTTGCGAATATATTTGACGAAATCCTCAGTTTAACTTGACAAACCTGATTTATATGGTATACTTACAGTATGATGAAGTATTTCAAAACTAAAATCGGCATCATTGCTGTGGACCCCTATAAGAAGGTCTACCAGAATGGTCAGCTGGCTGCGCAACTTGTTTGTGGGCGTGGCCCAACTCCTGGTTCTGACTGGTATATTTCGGATCAGGTATTTAAGGTATCTGATCTGGGTAAAGAAGTATACCCAGGTAAAAGGAAAAAGAAACAGTTAGAAGCTTTCACGGATGTCCCAAATGACTACGCTGCACGTTGGCTTGCTAGGGTGCTAGTGTATGCCAGCATTGGTGGAATTATCTGGTTGCTTATTCACTTGATTTGATGGCGGTTGGAGTTCCAGCAACCGGCATGACATACGACTGGGCATGGGTCGGTTGGGCATTAGTAGGCCCCGCAGGCTGTAAACCTGTCTCCCGAAAGGGACTTAGCGGTGCAAATCCGTTCCGGCCCACTATGTATTATCATTTAGAGAAACTTACAGATGGTGTATGGCTATCTACAGCTTTGTTGCTGCAAGGTGACTTCCATATGCATACGAAACTTTTACAGAAACTTAGGATACAATTTGGCACAGATTTTCGTTCCAAACAAGTTCCTAATAGTCATGCAGAGATACTAATAGATAAAGGATTTAAGGTGCTAGTTGCACCGAAAGAATTAAATGAACTTTCCGACGCCTAGATTATTGTTAGAAACACGCACCGACGGTGTGTGGAAGGCAGTAAAGATTTACTGTGATTATAAAACAGCCCGAAACTTGCTTGCCGATTTGCCTATATTAGCAGACGCATATAAAGTAGCTATTAACGATATGCGAATAAAGAACCTGCTATCTACACAAGCGATTGCGGACGCAAAGCAAGCGGTATACGAAAATCAGAAACGGAGAAAGTCATGCTAGCACTAGAATATCTTGGCTACTATGTAGGTATTGGGGTGATACTTTGTGCATATCTTGGGTATAATCTTACTAATAATCCAAAGACTATTACTACAATTGTTGCATGGCCCGTTGTGCTAGGTATCTATGTAGTTAAAGGCTTAGTAGCTCTTATTAAGGAATAACATGAAAAAGTTACTTATTATCCTATGCTTGTTTACTACGTCGGTCTGTGGCCAGACTGTTGATGAAATTAAAAACCATGTCACAGCTTTATGTAAGACAGAGCGGGTAACTGGTACAAAAGGCTGCGAAACTGCATCTAATTATATACAGGCTGAGCTTGTTAAGCTGGGTTACACTGTTGACCTACAACCTTTTAATAAAGCTAACAATGTACTGGCTGCTAAGAAAGCGCCGCTAGAGACTATTATGGTTATTGGCGCACACTACGATTCCGTGAAAGGTAGCCCCGGCGCTGATGACAATGCCTCGGGTACTGCCGGTGTGTTGGCTCTAGCTAAGATGCTAAAAGATAGAACCACTAGGCATACCATTTCTTTGCAGTTTTATGCTGGCGAAGAACAGGGGCTCGTAGGTTCACAGTATTATTGTGACCATCCTAAGTGGCCTATGAATAAGCATTTGTTTATGCTCAATCTTGATATGATTGGCTACGCTCAGACCAAGGGTTTAGTGGCTCCTAAGCCACCTGTGGACGATGTGCTAATAGATTTATTCAAGAAGTATCCATTTGCTAAAAGCATAACTTTTCGCAGCGGCCCTGGTAGCGACCATGAATCGTTTGCAGCGTTTAAGATACCAGTGGTATTCCTACATACTGGGTTACATGGTAACTACCACCAGAAGTCCGATACACCAGACAAATTAAACTATGCTGGCATGGTGAATATCTGCAAGTATGCACTTGATCTTGTGCTGGTAATTGACAAGTATGACGTGCCTAATTACTCGATGTTCGAGAAACTACCTGTTAAAAGGATTCCACGATGATTCAAGTAATACCAATAGACGATATTCGTGAACATGAAGGTTATGATTGTTGGTGTAAGCCTTTAGTTAATTGGCTAGATGAAGATGCTGCGCCATTTTCTGACGGGCCACTCGTTACCCACAATTCGGCGGACGGAAGAGAAAAACTTGAAGAGCAGGGTATTAAAACAGGTAAGCAATGGGGAGTATTTGAAGGTTGAGATACTATGCAATAGAGAAGATTTTTGAAAACTACATCATCGTTTCTGTGCATAAGGGGCACAGTAATCCTGATACTTATGATGGCATTTTAAGCATTCAGTTCGATTATCCAGGGTATATAATAGCAGTAATATGGTGAAATAATGCACTTTGCAATTCAAACAATAGACGGCAAGATACTACACGATTTCAGTTTCACGTTGCTTGAAGCAATTCGATATCATAATTGGAGTGGTAACGAAGTAACAAGTACATTTTATTATAATGATACACTCGCATCTTCTGGAACTCCTGTTGGCAGCGTCGAGTTTGTTACTGAGAGTCTAGCGTTACAGGGTTATCCAGTACCGAAGCCACGGAACGTTCCCAGTGAACTTTTCAAGTTTGCTGGCAGAAAGATATTTAACGGCACCGGTAAAGATGCCCCCGATGGTGCATCTTTTGCTAAGAGCAACGATAAGATAAAAGATAACATATACGAGACGGTAATGGCTTATGAGTTAGATAAGCCGCTACCAACAGGTAACTATCAATTTAGCAGCATAGTCGATTTTATTAGTGAGTGGCGAGCATTTGTTTGGCGTGGTGAATTAGTAGGACTCCAGAATTATTCTGGAGAATTTACGATGTTTCCTGATGTTGACAGAATACGTGAGATGATTAAATGCTTTAAGGGGCCTTGTGCTTATACCTTGGATGTTGGAATCATTAAGGATCAGACTTGCGTCGTGGAGGTTCACGATTTCTTTAGTTGCGGCTTATACGGTTTTGCTGATTTACATTTACTACCGTTAATGTTTGCGGGTTGGTACAGGGAGTATATAAGATGAGAATTAGAGAATTATACTGGAAAATACTACCATATGATTGGCGTCCTGGACAACTCTGGTATCGTATTAAGTGTTTCTGTTGGCACAGATACACTACAGTTAAGCCAAGGTACCTGGATCATACTTGGACTGATCGTTGCGAAGTGTTGCCACATATGATGTTTGAGATTCTTTCTGAATTCATAGAGCGCGAATGTCAACCTGAATATATCGAATGGTACGGAGAATACGGTCGAAAGATTGGTGACAAGTATGTTCGGGACGAGATGCAGGAACTTTATGATTGGTGGCATCAGGTCTATAACAAACAGTATCCAGCTATTGAAGAAAGATTGTGGGAACATGCACACAAGCACAAGCCCGTTGTGGATTGGGTTGACATTGAAGATGACTGCCTAGAATATCGGCCCACTTGGAAAACTGATAGGGATGAAAAATTATATCGTCTCTATCTTGATGCTACCAGTAGTCAAGAAACCCGAATGGAAGCAGAACTAAAAGCTAATTTACACAGAATCGTTAATATTATCCCTTATATGTGGACTTAATTATGACATCGGGACAATTAGTATATTTTATTTGTGATGATACAGTAGAAATAGTAAGATTTCTTAGCAAGGATCAGCTAAGCTGCATCATTGATTTCTACGGGGATACTCAGCGAGTTAAAGAAGAAAATCTGACAGTAGATACTAATGTCGTAATTCAGCATATTGACAAGCGAATATCAATGCACGAATCTAAGATTGCTGTGCTAAAGGCATGTCGGCAGGAATTTAAACCCTAGAGGCTGGAATGAATAATTTAGTGATATTAGGCTTGCTACTAACTAGCTTAGTTCCAAGACCAACAGTACATCGTGTCCAGGCTGGCCCATTCTTGGGCTCTGGCGTGTCTGTAGCTACGGCTAACGGACAGACACTGGTGCTCAGTGCCAATCATGTTGTGGCTGATGGCGGGCCGTATACAGTAGCCGGGCGTGCTGCAACAGTAATTGCAACAGACAAAACATGGGATATTGCAGCACTAGTTGTAAATGATACACTACAGGTTTCACAATTGGGCAACAGGGAGCCCCAAATAGGGGATACGCTAACTGTTTGCGGCTATGGTGGCGGGCTATATGCAGAAGCGACTGGGCAGGTAGTAGGATTCTACGCTCCAGCGACACCTGATTGGGTGGCTATCTCCGCCGCTGCCCGGTCGGGTGACTCAGGTGGGCCATTATTTTATTCAGATGGCACAGTAGGTGCAGTGTTATTCGGATCAGATAAGACTGGTGCCCACGGAACACACTGTATGCGAGTACGTCAGTTTCTAAAAAGTATTAAAGGTTATGATAATTTACTAAGAGCACTTGACAAGGAATACCAGATTTATGAACCTCGCTAGTATACTGATTTATTGTTGGAAGAATCACGCATTACCTCAAATTAAATGGGATGCTAATACTGATTGTATTTCAATCGGTAATTTTAGATTCTTTTATTGGCACAATCAAGGACTCAATACCGATGAAATTAAAGTTATTATTGTACATCCCGACGGTGAAAAACTAATAATAGTACATCAGAATTATGGTGGCCATGGACCATCACCCGGCTGGACTAGTTGGAAGCACGGCAAATGGGACCAGGCACTTAATGATGCAGTTAGACTTATGGAAGAGGCTAACATTAAGAAGCAAGAAGAACTTGATGACATTCGTGAGGCAGATATGAGACTAGAAACAGAAAAACGCGAAGCAACAACAAAGAAGTTTGAGGATTTGTTTTGATGTTAATTGCACTTGATTATGACGATACGTTTACTGCTGATACTAAGTGTTGGCGTGAAGTTATTGAAGTGTTGCAAAAGCACGGCCATGAAGTGATTATTGCTACTTCACGTTTTAAGTTATACAGTAATCAACAAGAAATTAAAGGTAACACAGGTCTGCCTGTTCTTTTCTGTCGCCATAATGCTAAGGCAGAATCCGCTAAGCGGCGCGGTATCGTGCCGGATATTTGGATTGATGATGATCCTTGGGCTATTGTAGGAGTTGATAAACCATGAGAAAGTATAAAGATCGAATCAGGTGTATTAAGAATTGGGACGGCGAAGATACTGGCTGGTGGGCCTGGTCAGACTTTACCCAGTATTGGCAAGTGATACCAGAGCGCAAAATTCCATGGCTCTTGGATTTCTTACCTGAGAAACCAAGTATCGAGGAACTTCTTGCCGAAGCATACTTAGACATAGTGTTTGATCCATGTACAGAAAAACTTGTTTTTCTGGATCGTGTTTTTGATGGATCATACGATAGACCAGTATTCACAGAAGATGACTTAGAAGGGAATAAGCGATGACAGACTTACCTAAATTTCCAGCAATCATTTGTAGGTATCAACTGAGCAACAAGAAGCTCACTGTCATGGCAACTATTCGTAACGGCAAAATTATCGACGCTGCGCCAGTGGTTAGAATTTTTATTGGGCAGCCACTTGATAACCTTGCTGCTTGGATGCGAAAACTTGGCCCAACAGAAGTAGTGTTATTATCTACTAACAGCGATACGCAGAAAGAAAGGGACCCTTACGCATGAATTATGCTGTATCTATGAAAGTAAACAACCAGTATTCTCCGTTCTTTATGTTTGAGGGCGAAGAAGAAGAAGCAGTGATAGAAGAATTTAAGATATTTGAAACTATGGTACTTGAAAGCGGCATTCAAGACCTGCTATACTTATCACGTGTTCCAGATGAAGACGCCGATGCCGTTGAAGAAATGATGAATCGAAACTTACAGCATTCTAAGCAACTTACTGCTGTGGTGCTGGCCTATCTGGCTTTGCCAGAACCTTTTAACCCGGAGTGGAACTGATGCGTATTGAAGAACTAAAATTTAAACTAGAGTTAGATAAAACTAAGTCAGAAAAATATGCTGAGGCGATAAAATGCCTTCTTAAAGCAGATGCACCAGAAATAGAAGCAAGTGACACGCTGGCTGTAACCTATACTTTGTTGATTGATTATTGGGGTGATGTAGTTGAGAAGCTAAAAGCCCTAAAACAAATACTCGACGATCCTGATGTTGTCGTAGCTGTGTCAACTGAAGAGTTAATACATGGTCAGTGTTTGATTAAGGAATTATTTGAGCAGCTGACTGTAATAACCAGCAAACTAGCAGGTTAAAAGATGCGATACTTAGGCGGAAAATCACGGATAGGGAAACAGATTGCTGAAGTCATTCAACAGTTTAATCCAAAATGGGTGGACGAACCGTTTTGTGGTATGTACTCGGTAGGTAAGCATATCAAATGCCAGAGGCGGACTGCTGGTGACATAAATTTGGATTTAATATTACTGCTGAAGGAAATTCAACAAGGTTGGATACCGCCTGATAGTATAACAGAAGAAGAATATATTGCACAGAGAAGTGCGCCATCTAGTCCATTGCGAGGATTTGTAGGTTTTTGTAGTTTTGCTGGAAAGTTTTTCGGTGGGTATCCTCGCGACAAGCAGGGCGACAATTATGCTGCTATGGCCCGTCGCGCACTATTGAAGCTGGCACCAATGATGCAAGATGTCGAGTTTCGTTGGGAAAAATACCAGAACGTCGGAGCAGACGTGATCTACTGTGACCCACCTTACGGAAGCACAACTAGCTACAGTTGCGGCCGGTTTGATACAGCAAGATTCTGGGATTGGGTCCGGGATACCTCTAAAGGAGCAGTGGTGTTAGTTTCTGAGTATACTGCGCCGCCGGATTTTACAGTTGTATGGGAAAAACCGGTAGTAACGAGTATGCGGGGTAAAAAAGGTAATTTTCAGAGAATAGAGAAACTTTTCCGATTAATTTGACTTTGGATTTTTATGTGGTATAATTAAGATATGTTAGATCAACACTTTACTGACAGTAGCTTAGCTGACAAGTTAGTCTTGGACTTGATTCAACGTCTTGATCCTAACAAGTCCCGCTATTATATCGAACCCTCATGTGGGGGTGGAGCATTTGTGCAGGCATTACAGAAGTATGATGTTGATTATTTTAGTGTTGAACTTGACCCACAATACCCGGCAAACTTTCATGGAGATTTTTTACAGGTAGACTTGCAGAGAACAGGGGGTGGTAATCCAAATTTGACGCTTGTTATAGGCAATCCACCATTTGGTAAGGCCGGTAAGTTAGCCCGTGATTTTATCAACCATGCTTGTTTGCTGGCTGATTGGATTTGTTTTGTTGTCCCACGATCCATGAGTGGTGGCCGAAATTGCGGCAAGTTAAATCCTTCGCTTCAATTGATGTATGAAGTAGACCTACCTAAAGATGCATTTAGTGATACTAAGGCCGCTTGTGTTTGGCAAGAATGGTATAGGTTGCCGATTGGACTAGGAACCCGGCCTATTGAAAAGAAACCTAATGTCCAGGGACTTTATCAAATTGTAGGCTTTTGGGAACCACATGATATTGTAATTCAGCGTTGTGGCATGTCATTAGGTCGTGTCACAGCCTGCAATGGCACCGGTGAGGGGAAGTATTATATTAGGTCACCATATCCGAGTGTTATTGAAGCTTTTAGACACTTAGAAATTGTATCAGAAGACACACGTTGCACACATCAAGGAACTTTGTCATTTGGTTTATTGCACACTGCATTTGAACAGGCTTTTTTGAAACTGAAATATAAGGAGTTAAAAAATGAAACTTGAAATTGGTGAAGTGTATGAACGCACCTGGCCAGCCATTTTTAATGGGGTTAATATAGATAGGGCTTTACGGACAGGTCCTGCCGCATGTTTTATTATTAGTAGCCAGTTGGCGGATTTATTTGATTTAATTCCAGCATTTGTCCCCGATAACCCTGGGACATGTTTCACTGACATGGAAGAAAATATCTACCAGTTGCGAACACTTACATGGTCTGGAGTATCGTTGAATCCAGCAAAACAAATTGGTTTCGGTCGATGTTATGATGAAGAAGAACACACGAATCGCTTAGAAACAATTAATTATTGGATTATAGTTGATATCGCAAACGCACCTGAGTATAGACTTTTAGTTCTTCCAGCTAAACGCTTTGGGGCTAAAGCCCATGTTTCAAGAGATGAGATTTTACCTTGTTTTCATTACCCATTTTTATGCCAGGAGAAATAGTATGTCAGTTATTAGTAAAAAGCAATTTACTCGTACGTATGGAGACTCAACTTATCGGTTTACAAAATTTACTGTGCCAATCAGTGAAATTAAACTAGGTGACGAAGCCAGATTTCAAGCTCGAATAAATGACGATCTACCCACACGTGCCCATAGAATAGCTAAAGATGTTCGTCTTACAGGATCAGATGAGTTTTATGATCCAATAATTGTGTATAAATTACGTAGTAAGTATATCGTACTTGATGGGTATGGTCGATATACAGCTGCACCTGAGTTGGGGTGGGATACTATTAGTGTCTTATGTTTAGCTGACCCAACACCTGATGCTATTAAATGTATTGTTCAAACCTGTAATATTAAACATGGTTTCTCGACACCTTTAAAATTACCTGACTTGCAACGGCAAGCTTTTGAAATGCTAAGGGACGGACTCTCAGTTACGGATGGTGCTGCCAGACAAGGTGTTACTACTATCACATTCAATAGACGCGCTAATGCATGGGATTTGCATCTTCAAAGTGTTAAGGAGAGCATAGATAGTTGGGGGCCAGGCTCAATATTCAAAAATCCTGCGGAAGCTAAGAGTAAAACTGCGGAATTTTTGGCGGGCGTATGTAAATGTCTGAAGGACCTCAAAGGACTCAAAACTCCCGAAGCTCGTTACCAGTATATACAGGGGAGCATTTTTGACTTATGTGGCGTTGTGGTAACATCTACTAAACGCACGGATGACCAGATAGAAAGTGTCTGTTACCGATTTATGAAGGGTGGTGAGGACTATCGAGAATTAGTCTTACTTTATTCCACTGTTCCTGGATTATTAGATAAAAGTTTAGGACCTATTGAGTGTTGTAATAAATATGCTCCAGGTAACTTGTTAGTTATCAATATGAGTACTAATCCAGCCCAGATGAATGGCGAGGCAGTATGGAACTTTTTATTCAAAAAGATTAATTTGACTTCTTCAAATACTGTGGTATAATTATACTGGAGGCATGAGCCTCTTAAATCCTCAGCAAGTTTTCGGTAAAACTGCGGGGTAAGTAAGCCACCTGGCCGTGGGGATTGACTGCTTATTTATTATGGGGAAAGCCTCGGCGATATCAACCGACATCAGGGGCAAGTACAAACGGCATTTGCAAAGTGTGTCACGGAACTGCCAAGAAATTGGACGCGGTTCGACTCCGTAATAAGGTAGGGCTTTACCAATCTGGTTCGATCCCAGAGCTTTGCACTATGATATATTATCACGGTCCAATTAGATGTGAACTAGTAGACAGTCACCTGACAATGCATATCGCAGACACACTGTTGCTGGAGCATGATTTTGAACCAGGTCAGTATTTACCTAATTACGTCTTGACAGTTGTGGGGAGAAGTTTACTACAGAGTAAACTTGATCAATGGTTTAATGAATATGAGATTTGAACAACTAAATAAACTTGGCACTTGGTACTATCATCCGACTATGGAGAGTCTGAAGTTCTTTGACGCCACGAATGGCGACAAAGTAGCTGAGTGGCGATTAAATGCTCCGCATAATGTAGAGTGGCGGCGATGGGATTTTTATTGTGTTGTTAATACTTTGCCAGCAGAATTAGAATATCAGGATATTTTGGTTTGGTGGAAGTTGTATGTAGATTCTAGGCTGCGGGAGCAATTTAATTAAGATGACTGCAATTTATCTACAACCTGGTAGTTTCCGTGTCCAGCATATTGATGTTGATAACTTTACATGCACAATTGCAGCCGATGGTTTTGATGGTTACAAAATAGTCATTTATCGAGATGAGCAGGATGTTGTACATCATAGGGTGCCCTACACAGGAGACCCTGTAGCTGATATAAAGACTGTTGAAGATTTTTGCAGGACTCATATACAGAATTATATTGATAGGTTACAGCGGCAACTAGATAACTTGAAGGTAAGCTGGTGATGCAAATGCATGAAGGTTATAGTTGCGAACAGTTCGACGCTAAGTATCATGCCGGGCTGGATAAATTGTGGGAAGCCACGGGTCTAACAAGTTCAGATAATATATTTGAAGATGCTGCTGAGATGATTAGAATATACAAACGGGCACTTATAGAAATTGGCGTCTTGAAGGATGTATGAAAGAATTATTTGAAGTAAGTATACCGTGGCAGACTTGTCAGCATCATTGGGTAGCTGATCGTATGTATTATTCAAAGCCATTAGATGCTAAGTTTACATACGACCGACATTGCACAATATGTGGTACTGTAGAAACCAGAAGCCTACCTGAATTCGCCAGACTGATGGGGATTAATTTGACTTCCGAAGAACCTGTGGTATAATTAAGATATGCAAACATTTTTACCTTATGTTAATTTTGCTCAATCGGCAGCCTGCTTAGATCGAGCGCGACTAGGCAAGCAGCGTGTCGAAACATTACAGATTTTGAAAGCTTTAACTTTACCTGAATATGGTTGGAAATTCCACCCGGCCGTACAAATGTGGCAAGATTGCGACCAAACACTGGTATTATATGGTTGGGCAATATGTAAAGAGTGGCTTGCGAGGGGCTATCAAGATACGTGTTTGGAAAAGATTCTAGGATTTCAAGATTCTTTAAGACCATTTAATGCCCCATGGTGGTTAGGTGAACAAGCCTTCCATGATTCCCATAAGAGTAAACTATTACAAAAGAAGCCTGAACATTATAATCAGTTTAATTGGAATGTTCCTACTGATTTAAATTATTGGTGGCCAACACAAAATAATTTGACAAACCCAGAATCTGTGGTATAGTTAAGATATGGGAAGTAGCTTAATGGCAAAGCAACAGAAAGTGATTAGTCTGTAGATGTGGGGTTCGAGCCCCACCTTACCACTATTATGGGACGCTGGTGAAACAGAATCACAATACTCTTATAAGGTATAATTCAACGTGCAATTCGTTGGCGTCCTACTATGATGCATAAATTAACAAACAACCAGATACAAGCTATTTTGAAACTTAAAGACAGTGGTTTAAGCCAGTGTGAAATTGCAGCTAAATTTAATATTTCTCAACCTATGGTTTCTTATTTATTTTCTGGCAAATATACTGTAAGAGAGGAATTAACATTAGAAGAAACTTTTTGGAAACATGTTAAAAAAGTATCTAAAAATTCATGTTGGCTTTGGAAGGGAGCATTTGATGGGTATGGATATGGAAAATTTACTTTTCAGTATAAAAAATATTCTGCCCATAGATTCTCAGTCAAATTAACGGGGCAAAAAATTAAAAATAAAGTTGTAAGGCATACCTGTGATAACCCAGCGTGTGTAAATCCAAATCATTTACTTGTTGGAACTCATAAAGATAATGTAATGGATAGAGTTGAACGAAAACGCTCAGCAATTGGGGTTGATAATGGACGAACTAAATTAACAGAAAAAGAAGTTAGATTTATTAGAAATTCAAATATATCAAACGGTCAACTCGCAAAGAAATTTAATGTTAATTCGAGGGCAATTTTGGCAATACGTAGGCGTGAAACTTGGCGACACATACTTTAATGGCAAACATAAATAAATACTTCCGATTAGCGCGTCAAGTCGCCACTAAGGGCGATACGCACGAAGTTAAGCGTCAGTACAGGCTAGCTGCTGTTGGAATACGCACGGACGGCA
>Ga0315284_10010717_pt1 | contig 13059 bp, 11 predicted proteins | sample YL17G09_16_MG_FD_203696 | JGI IMG/M metagenome (GOLD analysis project Ga0315284, IMG submission 203696) | Sediment microbial communities from Yellowstone Lake, YNP, Wyoming, USA - YL17G09_16 | ecosystem: Environmental > Aquatic > Freshwater > Lake > Sediment | place: USA: Wyoming | collected... | reverse complement strand
GTCATCATGCTGCTGTACCTTGAGCAGGCGTACGATGGTGCGCGCAAGCGGGGTGCAATGACGACATTGGTGGACTTGCGCGATGCGATTGACCACGGTGCCGTGAAACGGGTGCGACCCAAGGTGATGACTGCGGCGGTGATTATTGCCGGATTGATTCCCATTATGTGGAGCACAGGCACCGGCTCTGACGTGATGAAGCACATTGCCGCACCTATGATCGGGGGCGTTGTCACCTCAGTGATCATGGAACTCCTGGCCTATCCTGCGATCTACTACCTGTGGAAGAAGCGCGGGATCGGGCGGAAGGCGGCTTGACTGCGTGGTCCGGCCTCGACGGACCAGTCCGGACTGTGGTGGTTCACCAGACAGTTCACCAACAATTCAACCGGCGGAGGTACGCATGCGCTTGGGTTTTCTGGTCAGCACAGTGGTGGCAGGGTCGGTTGCGCTGAGTCTGGCATCAACCAGTTGTTCAGCGAAGGGAGCGTCGTCAAAGAACGACACTACCAAGTCCGCTGCGGTTGCCATGCAGCTCAAGCCGCAGACAACGTGCCCGGTCATGGGCGAGGCTATTGACAAGAGCGTCTTCTTCGACTGCAACGGAAAGCGCATCTACATGTGTTGCACCGGTTGCCTTGCCAAGGTGAAGGCAGATCCGCAGAAGTACATCGACAAGCTGGCGAGCATGGGTCAGAGCGTTGAGGTTCTTGGTGCGCCAAGTGGCACAGCCGTCGCGCCGACTGACACGTCAGCAAAGGCGCCGGGCACAGCAGCCCAACCAGGCACAGCGCCTGCCGAAGCCGGTTACTGGACATGCAGCATGCATCCGGAGATTCATGCGGCGGCTGGGGCAGTTGTCCGAAGTGCGGCATGGCGTTGATCTTTCGGCAAGGCGCTGGCGCAAAGAGTGGGGAAGCGAGAAGTGCCGCACAATGCCGCTGCACAAGAACATCGAGATCGAGGGAGTGAAACTGTGAATGAAGCGTCCGGCGACCTGAAGAAGAGACCGCTCCGTACATCGAGCGAACCAAATTGTTCCTCGCACAAATCAGAAGTCTGATTGACAGCGCGAGGAGCTGCTGAGATCTCCGCCTCCACCGGTTTCCTCCTATTGCCGATCCCGGGACTCACGCTCTCCACGTGGAACTGAGTCGCTGCGTGGCCCCCAATGCGGAACGCTCCCCCAGGGTTGTCCTCGCGCCCCCTCCATGGGTATACTTAGGGATCGTTGTTTGCATGTCAGGAACAGCCCGATGCACGATGCTGAGCCCCGACCGTTAGGAAGGGGTTGTTGGGCGTTGGACCAGTGAACGCCATTGGAGAGGTGCATACCCATGAACAAGAAATACGCGCTCTACTACTTCTCGGGCACCGGCAATACGGAGTTTGTTGTGAAGCTCCTGGCCGAGGAGTTGGCAAAGGTGGACGCTGCCGTCGATCTCTTCAAGATCGAGACACTCGTTGGTGAGAAGACCATCCCGGATCTCGATGCCTATGAAACGGTCGGATTCGCACACCCGGTTCTCGGATTCGACACTCCTGGCCTGGTCTACGACTTCGTCCGAGCGCTGCCCACGGCTGCGGGCAAACCGTCGTTCATCCTCAAGACGGCCGGGGACTTCCATGCTGTCAACAATGGAGCCTCAAAGTCGCTGATCGGGATTCTTGCCCGCAAAGGCTACACCGTGTTCTACGACGAGCTGTTCGCCATGCCGTGCAACTGGCTCATGAGTCTGGACGACCAGTTGTCGCGGGAGTTGGTGGAAGCTGCGCGGGCGAAGATTCCGCAGACAGCCTGCCGGATCGCTGCCGGGGAAGTACACAGCCTTCGCATTGGCTTCTTTCTTCGGTGGGCCATGAAGGCATGCGGGATCATGGAGGACCAGTACGGCGCCAAATACTTCGGCCAGTATCTCCGAACAACCGATGCGTGCACTCTCTGCGGCACATGCGTGAAGCACTGCCCGGTCTCCAACATCTCTGAGGTTGACAAGAAGATCCGCTTCGGCAAGAAGTGCATCTGGTGCATGCGCTGTATCTACAGTTGTCCGCGAAAGGCCATTTACAACAAGTACATGAACTTCTTCATCCTCAAAGGCGGCTACAGCCTCAGGCGCATTCTCAACCTGCCTCGCACACCCATCAACTTTGCCGCTCCCAGGTTGAGTACATGGCACGCATACTATCGCGAGTATTTCAGGGGGCTGCGGTTGCCGGGTGACTGAGTGCATCGACGCCTTGGGTGACGTTGGGGACATCACACACACCGAGTTCCGGGGAAGGGACGCCGCACCATGGACGAACAGATCCTTGAAGAACGCGACCTCGGTCCGCATGAGAAGACCACCGTTGTCACATCCCTGCTGTGCGAGAAGTACCGTGTTGCCGATGTGCGCGTGGAGGTGCTGGTCCCGCCCGAGCTCAAGCACCGGGTGATCTGCGAAGAGGTCTTTCTCAAGAGCGGCCGCGTGCGATCGAAGGTCTATCGCATTGACAACCGCAGCGATGCCACCGTGCTGATGCGGACCGTTGCGGTCCTGCAGAACTCGTGAGTCGATACCAGGTGGCCCCTACCGTCACTTTGCGACGGCGGGCCCTGGCCGATGCCCGATGCGCACCCCTCCTCTACGACGCGGGCACCACCCTGGGTGCCATGGTCGCTTCCCCCGGAGCCATGTCAAAGCCCCGATACGCAATCCGGTCGAGTCGCAGAGTATTCCCCCGATACCACAGATTGCCCACCAGGGTAACGAATGGATTGCGTGCCTCACGAATGCTGCGCCAGACCCGTCTGAGGATTCTGCTGTAGGCATAGAAGTTGCGGAAGCAGGCCTCCTTCTCGTCCAGCATTTCGCGCCATGTCAAATGATTGTAGCGTGCCACCGGGAACGTGAGCGTGTAGTATTTCCAGTCGTGGGGCGAACCCTTGAGTACAATGCGGTTCTTGTGCTCCATCTCCTCCCACAGTCGCGTGCCGGGCAGCGGGGTGAGGAACATGACGTTGAGCACGTCGAGGCCGTATTGCTGCGCTGCGTTTGCGATTTCGGTACCGATATTGCGCTTGTCAATATCGAGGCCGATTATGAACGACCCCACCACCATGATGCCATGCCGGTGGATGCGTCGCAGCGAGTTACGGATTTCCTGAGTGCCGCGGATGTTGAACTTCTTATGAATCTCGGTGAGCCCCTCCGGTGTGATGGACTCGAAGCCGATGAAGACCCCGACGCAGCCTGCCTTGGACGCGAGTGCGAGAAGTTCGTCGTCATCGCCCAGGTTGACCGTGGCCTGTGCAATCCACTTCTTTCGGATCTTTGCGTCAATCATTGCCCGCAGAAGCTCCTTTGTCCGGCAGATGTGCTCCTTTGTGGTGCCGATGAAGTTGTCGTCGACCACCAGCACCAGCTTCTCTTTGATCCGGCTGAATTCCGCGATCACGTCGGGTATGGGGCGCCGGCGGTACTGCCTCCCGTTGAAGGCACTCACGCTGCAGAAGCCGCACGCCAGGGGGCATCCCCGCGTGGTTTGGATGGAGCCGAAGCGGTAGCCGGTGGGCAGCAGATCGTGGCGCGCCGCAGGGATGTTGTCAAGACTGATGCGTTCGGCGTTGTAAACGGGCTTGAGGCGCTTCTGCAATGCGTCGGCAATCACCTCTTTCCACACACCCTCTGCTTCGCCAACAATCACGGAGTCGACCCAAAGGCCAGCTTCGGCCGCGCACATGGTGGCGTGAATGCCGCCGATAACCACGGGCACCCCGCGCTGCCGGAACTCGGCGGCAATGGCGTAGGCGCGGTCGGCCTGTGAGGTGAATGCGGTGATGCCTACAAGATCGGGTTTCGGAAGCTTCGAATAGTCGCGGTGCTCGACGTTTTCGTCAAACACCGATACGTCCCAGTCCTTGGGCGTGAGTGCTGCGACCACCAGAAGCCCCAGCGGTTTCCACACGGTATAGCGGTTCCATCGGTTTTGCTTGCTGTCAACGACGCTTACCAGTGGGTTGTCGGGATTGATGAGATAGAGGCGCATTGTCTCTTTCTTTGTGGGTTGGGGGGATGAAATGGCCACAGCATGTCGGGTGTGTTTGCAGAGCACTCATCCTGTCAATGGATGCCGCAGTACGTCGGACGAATCCCGTCGGCCTTTTCCAGGGCCGGCCGTCAGTCGAGAAGGAAATGGTGTGTCGGCAGCAACGCTGTTTCGGAGGAGGTCGTGGAGGGGTCGGGGCGGTTGCGTCCTGGTCGTTACATACTCAATATATCCTGTGCCATGCAAAAAGGCGGAGACAGACGAGATTTCCTGGTGTACTTGTCAACCGTGCATGTATGTGCTGCGGGCTTGCGGTACAGGCGGGGTGCCCATGCGCAAGGCCCTGCCGCGGTGACCCTCCGTTGACTCTGTAGCGCGTTGATGGTAAGGTATGGAGTGCGCGGAACCGCGCACTCCATACCTTACCGGGGCATGCCATGACCGCTCGCCGAAACCATATCCTCCAGCAGAAAATCCAGGGCATCACCACTCTCCCCACGCTGCCGCAGATTGCCTCTCGGCTCATGCGCATGGTGAGTGACCCGGAGGCGTCGGCGTCAGCCGTGGCAGAGCTGATTCAGCAGGATCCGTCAATCGCCGCACGCGTGTTGCGCTTGGCGAACAGTGTGTTCTACGGTATCCCGCGGCATGTCACCAGTCTGTCAAACGCAGTAGTGATTCTGGGATTCCGGGTGGTGAGCACCGTGGTCGTCACTATTACCGTCTTCGATCTCTTCCCGCAAGATCGCGACTCCAAGACCTTTGACCGCGAGGCATTCTGGCGACACTGCTTTGGCGTGGGCATCATTGCCAGGATGCTGGCAGCGCGGCTTCACAAGAAGGTGGCATTCGATCCGGATGAGGCGTTCTGCGCCGGGCTTCTGCACGACATCGGCAAGGTGATCATGGAGCAGTACCTGCACGACGATTTCCACGCAGCGCTTGCCCTGTCCCAGGAGCGGGAGATTCCATTCTTCGAGGCTGAGAAGAGGCTGCTGGGCTATGCGCATACCGACGTTGCCGAGTGGCTCACCAGCCAGTGGGAGTTGCCGCTTGTCCTGCGCGAACCCATGATGCTCCACCACCAGCCATCGCACGCCACAGAGTACCGCGACATCATCTGCATGTGTCACTATGCTGACTGGCTGTGGTACGAGGCCGGTATGGGTGGCGACGTGGTGGCGCCATCGCCCTTGGTTGACGACGCGTGCTTGCACAAGAAGGACATTGCCGATATGGGCACCGAATGGGTGAAGACGAACGTGCCCGAAGAGCTGAAGAAGATCAACCTGCTGCTGGGGTCTGATTGAGGGGGCCGCAGCCAGCGATCAGCAGTCAGCAGCCAGCAGTCAGAGGTGAGATTTCCTCATCCCGCTGCGCCCCCGATCCGCCCGGCACGAAGTATCTCCTATGGGCACTACCATCACTGCGCGGAGGTGTCCCATTTCCCCGGTACCAACAGTTCTTCTGGCGACCGCGCTGACTCTCCTGGCCTGCACGCACGACAATCCCATCGCCGGACTCGATACGGCGGACGAGACTCCCAGCGCAGTGTCAACGCCAACACTCCGCACTACACTGCCGGCAAGCTGGGATGAGAACTGGTACTCCTCGCCTGCGGTCTTCGATATTGACAATGATGGAACTCGGGAGATCATCGCTTCCCGTCACAGCGTGCTGTACGTCTGGAGCTCCACGGGCACACCCATGTGGCGCGCGGCGGTGGGGGAGAATGGCGGTACTGCCGAGGTGCACGGCGAGTCGCGCATGTACTGCTCGCCGGTCGTGGGTGACCTCGACGGAGACGGCATGGGCGAGATTGCCATCTGCTACAGCAACAAGGTTGCAGTGTACGACCACACAGGCACGCTCCACGCCGGATGGCCGCGGAGCTTTCCCGGATCAACCAGTGAGATCCGGTCAATCGCCGCGGCAGACCTGGACAACAATGGAACAGTCGAGATCCTCGTTGTCAATACGTCGGATAGTTCGGTCACCAACGTCTGGAGCATCGATGGTTCGCAGGGGACCGGATGGCCCCAGTGCAGCGGCCGCGACCCCGGCGACTATGGCGGATTCAACCAGAACATCGGTATCGCCGATCTCGACGGCAATGGTGTGCGAGACATTGTGTCGACCTATGATCGATGCTCCATTGGTCCATACCGGGCTGACGGCACGCCCTGGCGCGCCAATGCCATGTTCGCCGACACGTTCTCGGCGGGCGTGCCCATGTTCCACCGGCTTGACCTGGCAAAGCAGGGCTGGGGCGAGGACGGCAACCAGCGTGATGAATTCACCGACTCGCCTCCCGCATTCGCCGACATGGATGGCGACGGTCTCCCCGAGATCATCCTCTACTCCGACCACGAGCGTGCGGGCATCACCAACAACCTGGGCAACAGTCTGTGGGTGCTCAATCCCGACATGACGCGAGTGACCGGTTTCGACCCGCCGCTCACCACTGGTGGTCCGCTGTACTGGGGCTACGAGGACAACATCACCCAGGTCGCACCTGCGCCGTGCATCTCGCGACTCGGTGGATCGACTCCCTGCGTGATCGTGCCATCCTACGACGGATGGATGCGCTGCTATTCGTCAAGAGGTGAGGTGCTGTGGCGTGTGCAGTTCGATGCAACCGGCTCGCCGTTTGTGGGCGCAAGCGAGGCTGTGGCCGGCGATCTGGACGCCGATGGTGTGCCCGAGGTTGTCTTCACGACGTACTCAATTGCTGACAATGTCTCCCGCCTCTTCATCCTCAACAGTGACGGCGCGTTGCTGCACCGCGTGGAGATCGCCGGACGTGGTAGCATGGCTGCCCCCACGCTTGCTGACGTTGACAACGATGGAGTCATCGAGATCATCATCTCACTCAAGGACGCGCTGGGTTCAGGCTCTGGTGGTGTGCAGATCTGGGACGTTCCGTCCGCGACCGCCGGTAATCCCGATTGGCCTACAGGTCGGGGGAATTATCTGCGAACGGGGGCGTTTGGAGGGTAGGTCGGGGTCCGGGGCTGAAGGCCTCCGCCCATAGGCGCAGTCGGGGCACTCCCCGGGCGCTCAGGATTGACGGCCCGCACGCCGGGGCACAAACACCAGCGCATACGCGAGCAGCCCCGCAAACACCACCGCGTTCCCGACAAACAGGAACGAGTAGCTTTGCAGCGTGGGCGTAAGGTTGAAGACCGAGAACCCCATTCCCACCGCCAGTGCCCAGAACAGGATCCGCCGTCCGGGGTCCTTCTTCGGCAGATTGATGATGGTGTGCACCATCACTGCATACGGCACAAGCACTGCCATGTAGTGACTTGACCAACTGATAGGAGACAGATAGAGCATGGTCATCAGGAATATCGAGCCCTCCCACGGCAGCGACGCCATGCCGCAGCCGCGTAGCCGCACCAGCACGAGCACGAGGAGCGCCACCAGCCCGACCTTGACGAGCTTGGACAACCGGTTAACCGCAGGCTCGGACAGCCGCACCAGCGCGAGGGTCCGGTGGAGCCCGCCGTACTTACGTTCTGCGTAGTCGGTGAAAGTGCGGTGCAGGAACGCGTCGAGCGACTGATTCGTATGCTTCCAGGTGACGTTCACCGACTTCACACGCTCACCCTTGACGTAGGGCATGAGAATCATCTCAGACCAGCCACATACGTAGTGCAGGCTCTTGACGGGCCCGAAGAAGAGCGCCGGCACGATCACCAGAAACACCACGAGCCCTGCCGCGACACCTGCGAGCACCTTCAGGCGCAATTTCATCAGGTAGAAGAGCAGGAACAGTGCCGGTGTCACCTTGAAGCAGATGCCCAGCGAGAGCCACACCCCTGCGCGCACGTCTTTGCCGTGAAGGTAGGAGTACAAGGACGCACACACGAAGAACAGCGTCATGATGTTTGACTGGCCGAGATAGAGATTGTCGGCCAGAATGACGCTGCACAGCAGTGGTGCAATGAAGTACGACATGCGTGGACCGGGCCGGGACGCTGTGCTGCTCCTCCCGCCGGTGGCCTCGACACACCGGTCGTCAGGCCGAGGCCCTGTACTTGTCGAGACGACCGGCACACCTCGACAGGCTCGGTGCGGCGCTCGGTCTGCGGCTGCTTCGGTGCTTGATCCGGTGACGCCTGGAGGGGACGTGGTCTTGAGCATTCGGATGACCAGCCCGTTGATCCCGAAGAAGAGCCCCACACTCAGCACATACCATAGCACCGCAGCCACGCCATCGGTGAATTGGGCAAACGGTGCCACCACGCAGTAGAAGAATGCGGGAAACGAGTTGTTGGGAAAGTCGCGGTAGATGTCTTTTCCGCAGTAGAGCACAGCGCGAGTGGGGTGCAGGTACCCGTTGCGCAAGTCCGATGCGTCAAGAACGGTGGATCTCAGGATCGCATACACCAGTAGTGCCGAGAATCCCGCCGCAATGGCCACAGTCTTCCAGCGGTTGCGTGGGTCCGTGGCGTAGGTGCGGATGCTACCTGCCAGATCGCGAGCCAGTGCGAGGAGTGAGTGCTGGTTGTCCATGGTGGTTCTGAAAAATGGGTGAAGGGGGCGCGGAGTGCAAGTCTCGCGCCGAAGATGGTACGACCGAGCCCTCCGTCCGAGTGAGGAACTATTTTTGGGTCGGTAACGCGGGACATCGGGTTGAGTTCCCGGTGCCCGAAGGCGCACGGGTCGAGCCCAACCCAAGTCAATTCCGGGTCCCGAAAGCTTCGGCGAAACCCACGGTGAAACCTGCGGTGAGACCTGCGGTGAAACCTGCCGTGAAAACTCCGGTGAAAATACTCAAGTTGCTTCAGAAGAATCCGGAATTGACGCTGTCCCAAGTTGCGGCAGTAGTCGGCAGGTCGCAGAGAGCCGTCGAACTCGCGAGTTCGAAGCTGGCTGAGGCTGGACAGTTGAGATACGTCGGGCCACAGAGGGGCGGGCACTGGGAAGTGCTTGAGTGACGCCATAGACAATTCGCCCATCGCAGTCAGTGGTAGTGACGGCACCCGTCCCCCGGAAACCGATTTGACAAAGACGCAGTGCAGCAGGATCCCTCGCGCGCACGCCGCCGACGGTTCGCACACCAAGGAGTTCCCTCTGGACACGCCCGTACGCACCGCCCCGCTCGCAGCCGACGTCCCCACAGTCCTCAAGCAGGTCTTTGGCTTCGACTCATTTCGCCCGAACCAGCAGGAAATCGTCGAGGCCATTCTCGCGGGCCGCGATGTCTTCGCGGTCATGCCGACCGGTGGCGGCAAGTCCCTCTGCTACCAACTGCCGGCAAAGGTGCTCCCAGGCGCCGTGGTGGTAGTGAGTCCCCTCATCGCATTGATGAAAGACCAGGTCGACGCTGCCGTTGACATGGGCATCAAGGCAGCCCTCCTCAACAGCTCCATTGACACGCGACAGCGGTCCGAGACAACCCGGCGTCTGGAACATGGCGATATCGAGCTGCTCTATATTTCGCCCGAGCGCTTTGCCCTGGGCGACTTCATGGCATCGCTGCGACGCGTCAACGTGTCACTCTTTGCCATTGACGAAGCGCACTGCATCTCCGAGTGGGGACACGACTTCCGCCCCGACTACATGAATCTGTCGCTCATCCCGCGTGAGTTCCCTCAGGCGCCCATCGCCGCCTTCACGGCCACGGCAACCGCTCGCGTGCAGAACGACATTGCCGAACGCATCGGCCTGCGCTCTCCCATGCTGGTGCGCGCGTCGTTCAACCGGCCCAATCTCTTCTACCAAGTCAAGCGCAAGGAAGATCTCGACGATCAGCTCCTGGCATTTGTGCGCGAACACGAGAGCGAGTCGGGCATCATCTACCGCACCACGCGTGAGGCCGTGGAGACCACTGCCGCCGATCTGGCCGCCGCGGGCGTCAAGGCGCTGCCGTACCATGCCGGCCTCACGCGCGAGGAGCGCACGCGCAACCAGGACGCCTTCAGCCGCGACGAGGTGCAGGTGGTTGTGGCGACTATCGCCTTTGGTATGGGCATTGACAAATCGAACGTGCGCTACGTGATTCATGGCGATCTGCCCAAGAACATCGAGAGCTACTACCAGGAGACCGGTCGCGCAGGGCGTGACGGGGAGCCCTCGGTGTGCGTGCTCTTCCTGGGCATGGGAGATATTCCCAAGATCAAGTTCTTCATCGAGAAGATGCCCGACGTCGAGCAACGCTCTGTTGCGCGCAAGAAGCTCGACCAGATGGTGTCGTACGGCACGCACAACATCTGCCGCCGCGCCCAACTACTGAGCTACTTCGGCGAGGACCTCGGTGTCGAAAACTGCAAATCCTGCGACGTGTGCGTGGGCGACGTTGTGCGCACCGATGCAACCACCGACGCGCAGATCCTGATGTCGGCCATTGTGCGCACAGGGCAGCGCTTTGGAGGCAAGCACGTGACCGATGTGGTGCTGGGCGAGACCTCGGAGCGTATGCGTCAACTTGGTCACGACCAGCTCAAGACCTTTGGCGCAGGCAAGGACAAAGAGCGCAGGCACTGGCGGTCGATTGTGGATGAGTTGCTGGCACAGGGGCTCCTTGCTCAAGAGGGAGACCCGTACCCGGTGCTCAAGGTCACTCCCAAGGGCGAAGGGGTGCTCTTTGGCCGCGCAGCATTCATGGCGCTTCTGCGCAAGGAGATCCGCAAATCGCGGGTCATGCGCACCGATCAACGCGACTCGGCCTATAACGAGGAACTCTTCGCACGTCTCCGCGTGGTGCGCAGTCGTCTGGCCAGGGAGCAGAACGTGCCGCCCTTCGTGGTCTTCTCAGACCGTACGCTGCACGAGATGTGTCGCAGGTACCCAACGTCGGATGCCGCACTACTGCGCGTCAGCGGCATTGGCGAGGCCAAGCGCGAGCGGTACGGCGCCGCGTTCATGGACGTCATCCGGTCGTACCTGTCGGAGAATCCGCATCTGGTGCGCGGCGGGCGGGATGATGACGCAGACTTCGAGGATGGAGATTCCCGACGCGAACAGCGACGCCTGGAGAAGGAGGAACGACGTGCAAACCGCGTCGGCTCTTCGGCCCGTGCCACCTTCGAGCTGCTTGATCAGGGGCGAACGCTCGCGGAGATCTCCCTGGAGCGCGGGTTGGTGGAGGGGACTATTGCGGGGCACGTGTGCGATGCGATCCGCCAGGGCAGACCGATCAAGCTCGACCTACTCGTGTCGCCAGAGAAGCAGAAGCTCCTTGCGCATGCGTTCGAGTGCCTTGACACCGGGCGGTTACGCACCATTGTGGAGTATTGCAACGGATCGGTTTCCTTCGCTGAGGCGCAGATCATGCGTCAGGTGGTGCGGCGTGGAGGGGACGGGGACGGTGTGGAGTGATGAGGGGATGAGGGGTCGTGCGGCAGATGTCCAGGCCGGTTCACTCCATGGTGGGGCGACAGTGCAGACCCTCGCGCACGTTCCAGACAACCAGGAGGCCACAGCCCTACACCAGCACCTTGCCCATGCTGATTCGCGGCTCCACCGCATATCCATTCCGCAGATAGAACTCCTTGACCGAGTCATTGGTGCTGAGGATCTGCAGATTCACCTTCACGCAGCCGCGCCTCTGCAGCTCCTGTTCCGCGTGGTTGAGTAGCCGCGTTCCGATTCCTTGTGCCCGGTGTTGGGGATCGACCGCGAGTGAGTAGATCCAGCCGCGGTGACCGTCGTATCCGGCCATGACTGTTCCCACCACGATGTCCTGGTCCATGGCGATGAAGAAGAGCCCGTCGTCCACCTGGAGCTTCTTGTCAATGGAGAGTGCGGGCTGGTTCCGGGTCTCGGTGTATCCGAAGACCAACGACCACAGGTCCATCACGGGCCGCCGGTGTCGGTTGTTGTCGTATCCTGCAATCTGCATACGAGTACTTTGGGACGAGGTTCCTTGGCCCGCAGTGCGAGGAGCTGGCAGATCTCCGCACTCCTTGCCGACGCTCTGTGCGCTCCAGACAAGAACGCCCGGACGGAGAGCCACGGCTCCCATCCAGGCGTCGTATATCACGCCGCAAGATGCGTCAGAGCGCTACACCGGATCGATCCCCACGATGGGTTGGTCCTTCACCACGCCCTCTCCCTCACCTGCAAGCATCTTGACGATCTTGCACTTGCAGGGAGCCTCGATCTCGTTGAAGAGCTTCATGGCTTCAACGATACACACCTTGCCGCCCTTCTCGACAATGTCACCGATGGTGACGAGCTTGGGCTTGCCCGGACCGCCTGTCGTGTAGAACGTCCCCACCAACGGCGAGTTGATGGTTGACGCGTACGCTGCCTTGGCCTCGGGTTGCGGGGCTGGTGCAGGGGTCGGCTGGGGTGCCGGGGTCGCCGGTGCGGCTGCAGCAGGAGCCGGTTCTGCGACCGGTGCAACTGCCGGAGCAGGAGCTGCCGGTGCACTCACGGGTTCTGCCGCGACGCCTGTGCCGCGGACGGTGATTGCGAAGTCGCCTTTCTTGAACGTCAATTCGGAGAACGAAACCCCCGCGCTCTTTGCCAGCATATCGCCCAGGCCCTGATAGTCCTCGGGGCTCAGCATCTTCGGGAGTTGGCCCGCTGCTGTCGGTGCACTCACTGCTGCAGGAGCCGGTGCGGCGGCGGGCAGGGTCGCCGGCTTGGCCGAGGAGTCCTTCAACTTCTTCAGCTCCAGATCGGCAGGCGTCTCGGGGCGCTGCTCGGGCGCGAGCTTGCGCCACTTGAAGTACTCAAGCGACGGCTCCGGCAGAATGGTGTAGGAGATGATGTCTTCTTCGTGCTCGATGAGCGTGTGGTCAAGACCGTCAGTCGCATGGGGCAACATGGGCTCCATTTTGTCGGCCGGGCGATAGTCGATGGGCTTCTCATCACCCAGAATCTTCCGCACGAATGCCGGGTCAATGGGCGCCGGCGAACGACCGTAGAGGCCGCGCACATAGTCCTTCACCTCGTTGGGAACCATCTTGTAGCGCCCGCCTGCCAGGATGTTCATGACAGCCTGCGTGCCCACAATCTGGCTGGTAGGCGTGACCAGTGGCGGCCAGCCAAGGTCCTCGCGCACCTTGG
>Ga0315284_10010716_pt1 | contig 13061 bp, 11 predicted proteins | sample YL17G09_16_MG_FD_203696 | JGI IMG/M metagenome (GOLD analysis project Ga0315284, IMG submission 203696) | Sediment microbial communities from Yellowstone Lake, YNP, Wyoming, USA - YL17G09_16 | ecosystem: Environmental > Aquatic > Freshwater > Lake > Sediment | place: USA: Wyoming | collected... | reverse complement strand
GTGACCACCGACAAAATAGTTGCCTTCCTGTGGAAACTGCGCATACTGCAGGACTTCATCAACAACGTCTACATCCCCGATGTCCTGGCAGTTGCCGGGGTATACTCCGACTACGCCGGAATCGGTGCCGGCTGTAAGAACCTGCTGTCCTATGGCTCCTATGACCTGGAGGACGGTAATACCGATGTCGTCACTCGCAAGCGGCTGTTCAAACAGGGGACTACCTCGGCTAGCCTCAAATTCGAAAAGCTGGACATTAACCAGATAACCGAGGACGTCAAGCACTCCTGGTATGAGGATGCCACCTCGGGGCGGCATCCGTCTCAGGGTGAGACCAAACCGCAATATGGCAAAGCGGGTGCCTATTCCTGGCTCAAAGCCCCGCGCTATAACGGCAAGGTGTATGAAGTCGGTCCGCTGGCGCGGGTAGCCGTAACTTATGCCTCCGGCGACCCGGCGGTGAAAGCGATGGTGGATGGGGCGCTGGCACAGCTCAAAGCACCGGCGTCAGCGCTGTTCTCGGTACTGGGACGCCATCTGGCACGGGCGCTCAGCGCCAAGTATATCGCCGATAACGTGGAAAAGTGGCTGCTGGAGCTGAAACCGGGAGAGCCGACCTATTACCAGTACACCATTCCGGATGAAGGTATGGGCGCCGGACTCACCGATGCCTCGCGCGGCGCGCTGGGGCACTTTGTCGAGGTCAAGAACAAGAAGATAGCCAACTACCAGGCGGTGGTGCCCACTACCTGGAATGCTTCGCCCCGGGACGACAAGGACAACCCCGGTCCCATTGAACAGGCGCTTATAGGCACCAAAATCAAAGATGAGAAAAACCCGTTTGAAATCGTGAGAATTATCCGTTCCTTTGACCCGTGTATTGCCTGCGCCGTGCACCTGGTTACGCCCAAGGGCAGTGACCTGGGCCAGTTCCGGATTGCTTGAGGTAGGAGGATAAAATGATTCTGTCAGAGCAAAAGCCGTTTGCGGAGATTCAGAAGTATCTCAGCAACGATAATAGCATCTTCATTCTCGGTTGTAATGGCTGTGCTGAAGCTTCGGGCACCGGCGGACCGGTCCAGGTGGAAGAAATGAAGCAGAAGCTGACGGGCACTGGCAAAAAAGTTACCGGCACCATGGTCGTTGACTTCCTGTGCCAGAAATCGCTGGTCAAGTCCCGGCTGAGACCGCGGCTGGAGCAAATCAAAGCCGCCGATGCCATACTGGTGATGACCTGCGGCGTCGGCGTCCAGGCGGTAGCCGCTGCCATAGTCAAGCCGTGCCATCCCGGCTGTAATACCATCAACCTCGGCGGCACCCGCGGCGAATGGGAGGGTTCGGAGAGATGTATTGAATGCGGCGACTGTCTGCTGGACTACACTGGCGGCGTCTGCCCATTCACAGCCTGCACCAAGGGGCTGGTCAATGGTGCCTGCGGCGGTGCCTCTAAAGGCAAATGCGAGCTCAGCCCCGACAAGGACTGCGGCTGGGAATTAATTTACAACCGGTTGAAAGCGGTGAACCGCTTGGACAACATGAAAAAGTTCATCGCGCCTCACGATTGGAGCAAGAACCTGCCCGACGTGAAGATAATGGCGACTTCGCGCTACGCGCTGGAGAGACCGGCACCGGCGCCACCCGCCAAGCAACCAGTCAAGCAATAAGATATAGAGAAACTTACTCTAAAAACAAGTTAGCCCCGGTAGGCAAACCGAAAGGTTGAAGAGCCGGGGCTAATTATTTGGCTACGGAACGGAGACTACCTGCTTTATTTCGGGGACTTCCTGCTTCAGCATCCGCTCGATGCCATAGCGCAGGGTCATCGTGGACATGGGACAGCAGCCACAGGCGCCAGTCAGTTTCACCTTCACGGTGCCATCGCTGACATCTAGCAGCTCGACATTACCGCCATCAGCCGCCAGGTGCGGGCGAATCTTGTCTAAAGCGGCTTCTACCTTTGCCTTCATATCATTTGCCGTGGTCTTCTCGTTCGTCTTGGTCTTCTTTTCCGCCATTCTACCGAAACCTCCAGCTTAGCCCAATTTAACATGGCTAAGTCAACATAATATTACAGGAAAAGGAGATGGGAGGTCAAATAACGTATCTGGATTGTTTACTGACGCTCCCCATACTCGTCATTGCAAGGCGCGACAGCGCCGAAGCAATCTCACGACCACACAAGCGGAGACACGAACAGCAAATAGCGAGGCCTGCAGGCGCGAATTCTAGAGATTGCCACGCCCCGCCGCAGGCGGGCGGGCTCGCAATGACGGTGGAGTCGCGTTTCCGAGTTGATAAACGACCTCGTATCTGGATTTGCACCGCCCTCATTTTATTGCTAGAATTTTATCGTCTAATGTTAAATCAGTAGCCAGAGGGTCTTCCATGCTCATCAAGCGCTGTGCTGATGTTGAACCCAATACTGACATGCCCGGAGTGCTCAAGCGGGAGCTGATTACCGCGGCGGACGGTGCACCCCGCTTTGCCCTGCGCGTCTTTGAGGTAGCGCCCGGAGAGTCCACGCCGTCCCACTCCCACTGGTGGGAACACGAGGTATATGTGCTATCAGGTAGAGGGATGGTGCTGGGCGACCAGGGGACTATGCCCATTGTTCCGGACAATGCCGTTTTCATCTCTCCGGAGGAGCATCATTGTTTTATCAATACCGGCAGCGAACCGCTCCGGTTTATCTGCTGTATTCCATTGCAGAAATAGACACAGTTGACCATGGGAGTTTAACCGAATGAAAGTAGGACTGGTCTACGACCCCATCTATCTCAAGCATGATACCGGGCAACACGTGGAGAATGCCGGGCGGCTGGCAACGGTGATGACCCTCCTGGAGCGGACGCAGACCAAATCAAAGCTGACCCTCATCACACCGCGGGCGGCTACGGTAGAAGAAATAGCCACCGTCCACGAAAAGGAGTATATCGCGCAAATCGAGGAGGAGGCTAAGAGCGGTGGGGGCTGGCTCGATGCCGATACGGTGGTATCGCCCGATTCTTACCAGGTCGCCCTCCATGCCGCTGGCGGCGCTATCCGGGCGGTGGACGCGGTGATGACCGGGGAAGTCGCCAGCGCCTTTGCCCTGGTGCGACCCCCGGGGCACCATGCCATCGCCAAACATGCCATGGGCTTCTGCCTGTTCAATAACATAGCCATCGCCACCAACTACGCCCTGGCGCAGCATAAGCTGGAGCGAGTGGCTATTATTGACTTCGATGTCCACCACGGCAACGGGACACAGACGGCTTTCTACGATAACCCCCACGTGCTATTCATCTCGACCCACGAGTCCCCCTTCTACCCGGGGTCGGGTAGTGCCGGGGAAACCGGCGAGGGTGCCGCCCGGGGCACCAAGATTAATATCCCCCTGCCCGCGGGGTGCGGTGACACCGAATACCGCCAGGTCTTCGAGCAGATTATCGCCCCCGCCACCCGGCGATTTAAGCCCCAGCTTATCTTTGTTTCCGCGGGCTACGATATGCACTGGGCGGACCCCATCGCCATGATGCAGGTAACCACTACCGGCTGTGCCAAAATGGTCAAAATCATCAAAGGGCTGGCAGAGGAACTGTGTGGCGGTCGCCTAGCTTTCACGTTAGAGGGTGGCTATAATCTCACGGCGCTGGCAACTTCAGTGAAGGCTACCTTCGACGTCTTGCTGGGTAACGCCAGTATTAACGACCCGCTCGGGGCATCACAGCGCCAGTTCGACGCCCCCAGCATTGCGCCCTTAATCAGAGAGCTAAAGAAAATACACGAACTACCCTAGTCCGCGTTATCCTGCTAATTATACTCGCAGGTAATGCTACTGCCGGCTGCCGGCATTGTACTCGGACCGTTAGCCGTTCCTGGCTTTTGTCTCAGCGCTTCCAACCCCACCCCGCTCCTTCCCACACCACCAGCAATAGTGGCGCCACAAAGACCGAGCTAAAGGTACCGGCGACAATGCCCACCAGCAATACCATGGTGAGGTTCTGCAAAGATGAACCGACAAAGAGCATCAACGCCAGAACGGCAAATATGGTGGTTATACTGGTATTTAGCGAGCGGGTCAGGGTCTGCACCATACTGCTATTGACCACCACCGAAAAATCGGAACTGATGCCGCGCCGGGCATTTTCCCGGATTCTATCAAAGACAACAATGGCGTTATTGATGGCGTAACCCACGATGGCCAGCACCCCGGTAACAAACAATAAATCTATTTCCCAGCCCAGTATGGTTCCCAGAATGGCAAAGACACCCACAATAATCACCACATCATGCAGTAAAGCGATGATAGCACAAATACCGTAGCGGAAGGGCTTGGATATTCTGCGAAACGCCCAGGCAATATAAAGGAGCATACCCACCAGCGAGGCAGCTACGGCAATCCCCGCATTTTGTACCGTCTCGGTGGCTATCAGCGGCGAAACGGAAAAGAACTGGTTCTCCGTTATCTGCCCGAATTTATCAGCCAGGTCTTTCTCCAATTGTACCTTCTCGTCACCGCTCAGTTCGCGGACGCGGATAAGAAAAGAGCCGCCTTCCGTACGCTGGACCAGAGCATTGGCATGACCCAGGTTAGCCAACTCCTGCTTGAGTTGTGCCTGTTCTACCGGCTGAGCAAAGCTCACCGTCATCATCGAGCCACTCTTAAACTCTACTGCGGGCTTCAGCCCCAGAACAACAGCCGCTACAATACATATCACCAGGACAACCCCGGACAGAGATAGTAACCAGAACCTCTTGCTGACAATATCAATCATTGCTTTACCTCTTGAATGCGCTAAAAAGCGAAGTTTTTTGTGCCAGATTAGTGCCGACAAACAGGTGCAGGAAGGTCCGGGTAACCGTAATGGCGGTAAACATGCTCACGGCGACACCAATAAACAGGGTCAGGGCGAAGCCCATTACCGGACCGCTGGCAACCACATTCTTGCCCAGCCAGTAGAGAATACCACAGGCAATAAAGGTGGTCAGGTTGCTGTCTCTAATCGCTGACCAGGCACGGTCAAAACCGGCATCGATGGCGGCACCCAGCGTCCGCCCGGTCCACAATTCCTCCTTCATGCGCTCAAAGATGAGGACATTGGCATCGACCGCCATGCCCAGAGACAGAATAAAGCCACCCAGACCGGCGAGTGTCAGCGTAACCCCACCGCCGGGCCACAGCTTGAACAGAGCCAGTATGATTACCGCATAGAAAATCAGAGCCAGGCTTGCCAGAACGCCGGGTAAACGGTAATAAACAATCATGAACAGCATTATTATGAGCAGACCAATCAGCCCGGCCTTGACGCTCCTATCAATGAAGTCGGCGCCCAGTGTTGGAGTTACCTTGCCCTGATAGAGCGGTGGTTTCTGCAGGGCTACCGGTAGTGCGCCTGACTGGAGGAGGTTAGCCAACTTCTCCGCCTCATCCAGCGTAAAGTTGCCGGTAATGGAGCCTTTACCCCCGTATGATTGTTCCAGGATTTGCGGAGATGAGATCATTCTATTGTCCAGGAAGATACCCAGCGCCCGCTGCACGGTGCCATAAGGTCCGGCATTATACAGGCGCCGCGCAATCTGGTCGAAGATGGTTGCCCCCTGCGCATTCCATTCAATACCAATGCTGGCTTCGGCACCTTTGGCACTGGTATTTACATTAGCCTCTGCCTTGGTTAAAAAGCTCCCTGTAAGTTGAATTCCGTCATCGCCGCGGCCTGATATCCACGACGGCAGGTTAGTCGAACCCTGCCTTAGCTTATCGACATCAACCGGCTTGCCACCCTCGTCAACATACTTTAATACGCCGTCTTTATCCTTATTGAGGAAGACGATAGGATTACCCGTCTCGCCATTAACAAACTCCCGTGAGCCAGCCTCTTTCTTGTTGAAGAAATCCGGCTTATCGCTGTTCAGGTAGTCCCGGAGATAGACTGGTTTGCCGTCCTTATCCAGCTCCACCTCACGAAACTCGAGGAAACCGGTCTGCTCCGCCAGTTTCTTCGCTTCTTCCAGGTCAGTAAAACCGGGGAGCTGTATCAGAATGCGGTCACTCCCCTGTTTCTGGATAACCGGCTCGACCACACCATATTTATCAATACGGCTCTGGATGGTGGCTATGGCTCTATCCATATCCTTGTTTTTATCCAGCTCACCTACGCCTGCCGGGAACTGGACCTGGTACACCAGGTGAATGCCACCGACCAGGTCAAGCCCCAACCGTACCCCTTTCTTCCCCAGTACGCCTTGATTCACAGGAAAAACCACCAGCGCCGCCAGAACAAAAATGATTATTATTGTTATTAGAACCAGCACATTTCTTCTCGGCATAACTATTACACCACCTACCTAATACCTCTATTTGATGAAACAGTCACGGATATAGGATAGTGCCTCCTCTCTACTCGTCAATTCACCGGCAGCATGGGCTTCCTGTACTGCCTCCAGTATTTCTCTAATGCGAGGCCCGGGACTCAGACCGAAGATATTAATCAGGTCATGCCCATCCACCAGCTTGAGAGGACTGACCCGGTTTGCCTGCTCCTGTTGCTGAGCCAGCACGTATGACACCAGTTGACAATGCTCCTGCCAGGGTGCTAATCGGAGATAAGGACCTCTGGTGGCAAAATGGTCTGCCAGGCTCAAAAACAGGACATCAATACCGGCGTCACCAGTGTCGCGGAAATAGCGGTAAATAGCCCGCGCCGTCGGCATTCCCGACTGGCTCGTCTGACCCGGTCTCAGGTGATGCCTCACCATAAGCTCAACCAGTTTGGTCTCCTTGACACTGAACCTCAGCCTTGCCATAATACCTGCGGCGAGTTCGGCTCCGGTCTGGGGATGCCCCAGGAAACGCATCCGACCGTCAGGGTCGATGGACTTGGTCTGGGGCTTGGCAATGTCATGGAGCAGGGCGGCTACTTTGAACATCAGGCGCCGCGTGCTGCCACTGCTGACTTCATCGGCAAAGTGCTGTGCCAGCATCTCCGACCAGGGGACGACCGACAGGAATTCTTCACTACCGTAGTCATCTCCCTGACGGAGTAACCAGTCCACTGCGTCGACCGTCTCCAAGGTATGGTTAAAAACATCCCAGAAGTGCTCCGGTGGCTGTGCCGCCCCCTTGGTGGCGACCAGCTCCGGTATCAAAGCTGTCAGTAAGCCCAAGTCGTCCAGATAAGACAGGAACCGTCCCGTTGTCGCCAGTAGCCGCAGTAGTTCTTCTCGTACCCGTTCACCAGCAACACTGGCTACCAAGTGAGCTGAGAGCCGGATTAACGCTTCGGTATGACTCTCAATAGTGAACTTGAGTTCCGCCACCAGGCGGACGGCACGTAAAAGACGGACGGCATCGGATACAAAGGCTGTATCGCTAACCGCCCGGATTAGTCGCTGCTCCAGGTCGCTAGTGCCACCAAAAGGGTCGATAACGTCGGCGTTCTCAGCGTCAGTAATTATCTGGCTGAGGTCAACCGCCATGGCATTAACGGTAAAATCACGCCGTGCCAGATCGGACTCAATGCTGCCGTTAAATCCGGAGAAATCAAACTGCCACCGGCTATCACCATCACCGGCAATCACCCGCGCCACCCGGTTAATCTCATCCAGCAAGACATATCTGCCAGCGAGGCGAGTGGCAACCTTTTGCGCTATGTCCCGGGCATCACCGCTAACAGCGATGTCAATATCGGCGGTAAATCGCCCCAGCAGCATATCTCGCACTACCCCACCCACCAGGTACGACTTTACCCCCATTTCTGCCAGCACTTTACCCACCGTGATTAATGGTGGCAATAGCTGGGGCATAACGGATAGCTTGTTATCGGTCATTATCATGATGTATCTAAAGCTAAACTATACATCCAACGAGGGTATTTAATCAAGTGGTTTCTATCTTTCTCGTTTGACACAGCGAGCTAACGAGGATAATAATAGGTTAAACTGTTGCTCAAGAATTCACGCTTTAAGACTATTCAGGGAGGCAGGAAATGAGTATCCCCCAAGGAGCCTATAAAGCACTGGAAACCATCGTGGGCGAACAATATATATCGAACGACCCGGTGACCCTGCGGGCGTACAAGGCCAAGTCCTACCGGCGGGAGACAATGTACGACCTGATTTGCACCCCACCCGATTGCGTTGTTCTCCCCAAAACCACCGGCGAAGTGCAGCGCATCGTCAAAGTCTGTAGCCGCTATAAGATTCCTTACACGCCTATTAGCACCTACTGGCTGGCTAACGGCGCTCCCAAGGGACCCAACGAACTGCTCATCGACCTGAAGCGGATGAATAAGCTGGTCATCGACGATAAGCACATGTACGCCATCGTCGAGCCGGGGGTCATTTACGGTCAGCTCCAGCAGGAAGCCATGGACCACGGGCTATATACCATGGTCTCCGGGGGCGGCTCCCAGGTATCGGTAGTGTGCAACCATATTAACCACGGCTGGTCGCCGCTCAACTACCGCACCGGTCTTATCGGTCGCCGCCCGCTGGGCATTGAGTGGGTGCTACCCGATGGTGAGCTTCTGCGCCTGGGCTCGCTGGCAATGAATGACAATGATTACTCCTGGGGCGAGGGCATCGGACCTGACCTCAGAGGCATACTGCGCGGGGCTACCGGGTGGAAGGGGGCGATGGGTATCGTTACCCGGCTGGCGACCAAGCTGCTGCCCTTTGAGCCGGAGAGACTGGAGCCAACCGGCATCTCCCCCGATACGGCACTGGCTTTCCCCGAGAAGCGGATTAAGTGGTACAACTTTCAACTGCCCACCCGTGAATCCCTGGAAAAAGCCATGTATGAGCTCGGCTGGCACGAGATAGGCGCTGCCGCAACCAAGGTGCCGGTGTTGTGGCGCTATATCGCCCGGGCTAAGTCCAAGGAGGACTTCTGGAAACTGTGGGGGGAGCTAACGCCGGAAGAGGTAGCCAACACTCATATCCTCCGCGTCCTGGTTATCGGCTATACCTCGGAGAAGCAGCTGGAGTACGAAGAGCGAGTGCTGATGGACATTATGAAGCGGCTGGGCGGAGAGTTGCGCCGCACCAAGCAGAGCGATGAGTCGTGGATTAAGAATGCCGACTCTGCGGGCATGTGGTGGATGAGCGGGGCTTACACCTCAGTGGAATATGACGTGGAGACGATTCAACATGGCGTCAAGCAGGGCGCCGCCATCGCCGCACTGAAGAAGCAGTTTGTGCCGCCGCTGCTGGACGACCACGGCGACCCCGGCTGGTTCCAGACCATGGAGATGGGGCACTGCGACTACAGCGAATACCTTATCTATTGGGACCCCTATGATGAGGAACGACATAAGGCAGACCAGATGTACGTGGAAACGGTGAAACAGAACATAAAGCAGGGCTTCTGGACGTCGTTTCTGAACGCTGCCCAGCCTATCTGGCTCACCGGTCCCGCTTACGGACCCAACTACCATTTATGGATGATGCGGGTGAAAAAAGCCTTTGACCCGGACGACCTGTCCAATCCGCCGGGGCTGGAGACCTACGACGAGGTAGTGGACAAAGCGCCGTGGATAAAACGCGACTGGGTACGGGGAGATATAAGCCAGGTAAAGTAGACAGAATAAGAAAGAGGGGCGTAACGCCCCTCTCCTCATATCTGAGTTATCCCACCGAATTACATTCGGATTCACTTAGCAATGTCATTCCCGCGTCCGCCTCAGGCGGACCAACCGAATGCAAAAAATACCTTCGCCTCTCAGGTCTTGACAACTTACGGCAATGTGATTAAAGTGTCCCTGAATAAAGTTTCGAGGAGGGCTGTATGGAACAGTTGGGGAAATACCGGAATATCAATACCATACTCTCGGAGCAGGCGAAACGCTACGGACGCAAGGTCTACATAACAAACCCGGACCAGGAGAAAAGCGTCTCTTTTGCGCAAACAGCCCATTGGTGTAATCGAATCGCTAATTATCTGAAACAGCAGGGCATCCGACCCAGCGAAAAGATAAGCCTCGTCGGCGAAAACACGATAGAAACACTCCTGCTCTTTCTGGGTGTGCTCAATTACGGTGCCACCATCTGTCCCATAAACGTGGAAGAGAGCAAAGAAAATGTCTATCGGGTGCTGAATCATGCCAAGCCGATTATTGTCTTTCATGGCGAAGACCTGACCTTCGACAAGGCACGGTACCCCGCTGATTTATGGGTACCCTATTCTTATTCGGGTATCAATGGCGGACGTAAAGGCGAATTATTTTCATCTCTGAAGAAGTATAGTCCGGTGTTCAATAGCCCCGTGGGAGCGAAGGACGATTTAGCGACACTCGTCTTTACCTCCGGAACGACGTCCACGCCCAAGGGCGTCGTGTCCACCCGCGAGTCCTTCTACTATATGCACCTGGACACCATTGACCGGCTCAAGATTACCGACCGGGACGTCATCCTGGACTACCGGGCATATAACTGGAATTCGCCCCAGATTCTGTCTATCATGCCCAGCCTGTTTACGGGTGCCACACTGGTGTATGCCAGGGGGTTTTCCCGCTCCCGGTTCCCGCAGTGGCTGAAGAAATACGGAGTTACCATCTGTGTCGGCGTGCCTACAGTCATTAATATGCTGCTGGAAAGAGAAGTCGAGTTGCATAAGCGTGATATTCCATCCCTGAGATTTATGACCAGCAGTTCAGCGCCATTACTGGTCAGGAACCAGCTTGCCTTCGAAGAAAAGTACGGCATCCCCATTAACCAGCAGGCGGGGAGCAGCGAGACGGCGTGGATGGCTCTGAATGACCCCGAGGACTTTATGCACCCCGAGGCACGGAAGTTTGGTTCCATCGGCAAGCCACCCCGGTATAAAGAGGTGTTGATTCTGGATGATGATGGCAAACGGCTGGGACCGAGCGAAGAAGGAGAGTTAGTCATTAGAGGCAAGTCGATGGGCCTGGGCTATCTGTGGGAGGATGGTAGCATAAGCAAGTTCCCGGCGGATGGCTTCCATACCGGCGATTTGGGTTATGTAGATAAGGACGGTTACGTATTCATCACCGGTAGAAAGAAGGACCAGATTATTAGAGGGGGGGTCAAGATTTCGCCACTGGAAATTACCAGCTGGTTGATGGAGCATCCCGCAGTGCTGGAAGCGGTAACTATCGGCGTGCCGGACAAAATCTATGGGGAAGACGTTGCCTCATTCATCATTGCCAAGGAAGGTCAAACCATCAGTCAGGAAGTTATTATCAGTCACTGCAAAAACAAGCTCCCCGATTTCAAACTCCCCAAAACAGTGTGTTTCGTTCTGGATTTTCCCAAGACCCATTCCGGCAAAGTGGTCAAGCGCGAACTGGTGAAAATCTGGGAGGAGATGCAGGCGAAGACAGCATAATAAGCGGCAATAACGAAGAGTCAGTAGAAAAACAAGCAAGAGTGCTTCTTTGAATTATGGGATTGTTAGAAGCACTCTCCATGTTGGACCGGCTTTGACCGGGTCACTTCTCGGATTTTTCGGATTTTCTGGTGGTTGATACCGGTATCTTCTTCGGCTTGACTGCGGCACCAGAATCCTACGGTACATGCCACTCCTCAGCGTTCTGCTTTTCACCTATATTAACAAACTTCATGGCGGGAAAGTCAAGGCAGAAGAGTAAGTGTCATTGCGAGTCCGCCTGTGGCGGACGAAGCAATCTCGTCCAACTGACGTGGATATTGTCAGACCACTATTATCTAGTGTAGTGTCTCGTATATATCTTGACGCATGATAGATGCTGAAGTCATTCCAGCGCAGGCTAAAATCCAGGGGACAAACATGGATTCCGGATCAAGTCCGGAATGACAGATACTGTAAAGGCACTACACTAGTGCTCACTGATAGTGGGCTGTGCCATGCCATTGTCACCCTGACCATAGGAGTTTCAATTCCCCACCCTCCGCCAAAGGCGGACTTCGGGGCTGGCGCCCTTCGCAAAGACGGTGCCCTATTCGCAGTCATGCACTATTATACCGCGCGACAGACCATTTTCATGCTTCGTGGTGCCGATGGCAGCAGGCATGTGGATTCGGAGGGGGCAAGATTCCTCTTTCTTTTGTAGTTGGCGCTAAATTCCCTGGAATCCGCCCATAACTGAGGTAGAACAGATAAAGCCTGCGTGAAGAAGTAGGGGGGATTAACCGTTGCCCTTAGCCATTGTCACCAGGTTGGCAAAAGCCTGCGGCTCTCTCACTGCCATATCGGCGAGCATCTTCCGGTTGATGCCTACCTCGGCTTTTCTCAGACCCGCGATAAAATGGCTGTAGCTCATGCCCTGAGCGGTACAGGCGGCATTAACCCGCGTAATCCATAACCGCCTCATGTCACCCTTGCGCTCGCGGCGGTGGAAATAAGCATAGCTTAGCGAATGGAGCATGGATTCGAACGCCCGACGATACAGGGCGTGCTTGGTCGCCCGGTGCCCCTTGGTCAGGGTAAGTAACTTTTTATGTCGACGGTGTGCTGGAACACCTCTCTTGACGCGCACGGTAATTCTCCTTCTACTTGAGCCCGTAGGGTATCAGTCTTTTTATCCGTTTTACATCACTGGGACTTACTGTCATCATTTCATCATAGAGCCGTTTCGCCCGCTTGGACCGGTTGCGCCGCAAATGGGTTTTGCCCCCCTTAGTCCGCATCAGCTTGCCGCTACCGGTAATATGAAAGCGGTTCTGTACTCCTTTGTGGGTTTTGAGCTTTGGCATTTAAGATTCCTTTACTTCCTCTTTGACCTTTACTTCTTCTCTGGGTTTTACTTCTTCTTTTTCCTTGGGCTTGGCTTTCTGGACGGCGGTGGGTGACAGAATTAGAGTCAGCGACCGCGGCGTTTCCATGCCTGCCTGCCGGTCGACACTGGCAACACTTTTCAGTGTTTCTGCCATCCTTCGTATCAGCTTCCAGCCAATTTCGGGATGAGTTACCTCACGCCCGCGGAACATGACGGTCACCTTAACTTTCTTACCCTCATCCAGCAGTTTGGCTGCGGAGCGCGCTTTGGCGTTAAAATCGTGGTCGCCAATCTTGGGGCGCAAACGAATTTCCCTGAGTAACGCCACCTTCTGCCCTTTTCTTGCCTCGCGATCTTTCTTGG
>Ga0315284_10010715_pt1 | contig 13062 bp, 11 predicted proteins | sample YL17G09_16_MG_FD_203696 | JGI IMG/M metagenome (GOLD analysis project Ga0315284, IMG submission 203696) | Sediment microbial communities from Yellowstone Lake, YNP, Wyoming, USA - YL17G09_16 | ecosystem: Environmental > Aquatic > Freshwater > Lake > Sediment | place: USA: Wyoming | collected... | reverse complement strand
AGGGCTTGATAATACCCAGCACAGGGAAAGCGCTTATACTTTATTGGATTAGGAGAAGAAAATGAAACTAATAATAGCAATAATTCAACCTCATAAACTTAATGACGTTCTCAAGAATCTTGATGAAAACCAGATACATCTTAAAACTGTAGGCAACATCCTTGGCTGCGGCAGGCAGAAGGGTGTTTCCGAAATTTACAGGGGCGTGAAGGAAACAGGGAATTTAATCAAGAAAGTCAGGCTTGAAATAGCAGTCAACGAAGCGTTCGTCAAGCCGACCGTAGACGCTATAATGAAAGGCGCCAGGACAGGCAAAATAGGAGATGGAAAAATATTCATAATGGACCTGCATGAGTGTATTAGAATAAGGACAGGCGAAACAGGAGGCGAGGCGATTGGATAAGTAAACTCATCAAAAACCGTCGTTAGTCGTTGGTTAACAACTACTTACCGCTGGAATTTAATCAGGATCTTTTCTCCATATACGGGCAAGAACTGAAGCACTAATTATGCACCACACTGCAAAGAGGGCATTGGGCAATGCTGATTCCGCTGAAAAGTGTTTCAGGGCAAGCACTGCACCCAGCCCTGCATTCTGCATGCCCACTTCAAAAGAAAGCGTCCTACTGCGTTTTTTGTTGAACCTGTAAAGTTTACCGGCTCCGTATCCCAGTATAAGGCCGGCTGTATTAAAAACTATTACCGCAATAAATATCACCAGGCTGAGTTCCATCAACACTCTCTTGTTTAAAGCTGTTACCAACCCGCATATAAGTGCGATGAACAATGTTGACATCGCAGGGAATATATATTCATATTTTTCAATTGTAGTTTTCATCAGGCTTTTTAAAATGAACCCGATAACCAGAGGCAGTATCACCATCTTTATTATACTGAAGAACATACTCAGGAAATTTACTTCTATGATGGCATGAGCTAAAATATACGTCAGCAAAGGTGTAACAATGGGTGCCACGAAAGTTGTAAGGCTGGTTATGGCTATTGAATATGCCACATCTGTTTTTGCAAGGTATGAAATAACGTTGCTCGCCATTGCGCCCGGCATAGTGCCTACAAGGATAAACCCTATAGCAAGTTCAGGCGGCATGTTAAATATTTTTGCAGTTAAAAACCCGAGCAGAGGCATAATTACGAACTGGGCAAGCGTCCCGAGAAATACCGGAACAGGATTGAGGACTATCAGCTTTAAATCATCATAATTTAAAACTGCTCCTATTCCAAGCATTGTAAATGCAAACAGCCAGTCAATATGAGGTTTTAACGGGACTAAGATTTCGGGTTTGGCATAACCAAGCAGGACTACAAGAACGACCCAAATAGGCAATAATCTGGTGAAGGAATTGAAAGCACTTTTCATATACCCTAGTGCTCTGTAACATAAATTACTGCTAATTTTTGCTAAGGAATTTTGAGCCGCGCCGAAGCAACGAGAGGCGAGCATACCGGGTGTATGTAAGCCGAGCGTTACAAAGGCACAGGCCAAAAGACCTTTGCCCTACGGGAGGCTATTTTTTGGACGACTTCTTCGTTATTTCGTCGGTTACCCCGATATATCGGGGCGCCCTCCTCATGCCTTGAATTCGCCTCAAACTATAGCCTCAAAAATAGTCAGTAATTTATGTTACAGAGCACTAACTACTCCACCGCACAGGAGTGTAAATACACACACCTCCACGGTGTTTTATTTGTATTCTTTTATTTCAAACTCTTCGTGGTGCATTTTATAATCAGGCCTTACTCTTACTTTCTTCCTTACCATTCTGGAAATATGCTGGAGGTTTTTATCATCAAACATAGCCGCTACCCTGGGGTGCATGAAAACATCTATTTCTCTTGCCTTCAGCCTGGGGATTGTTTTCAACATTTCCTTTTTTATCTTGATATACATTGTTATTTCGCTGAATACAACTCCGCTTCCTTCACAATAAGGGCAGGACTGGCATAGGATATTGTAAATGCTTTCCCTTTTCCTTTGCCTTGTCATTTCAAGCAACCCCATGCGCGTTATAGGTAATATGTCTATTTTTGCTTTATCATTCTTTATCGCCGCCTGGAGTGTTTCAAGTATCTTCTGCCGGTGCTTCGCAAAATCCATATCAATAAAATCAATAATGATGATTCCCCCCACATTCCTCAGCCGAAGCTGGTGGGCTATTTCTTTTGCCGCCTGACAGTTTGCCATGAACGCAGACTCTTCCCTGTCTTTTCCTGAAGTGTAACTGCCGGTATTAACGTCCACCGCAACCAGCGCTTCCGTCTGCTGTATCACGATAGAACCACCGCAGGGCAGGGAGAGTTTCTGCCTTTTCATGTCTCTTATCTGGTTTTCAATAGCATGCATTTCAAAAAGTGGAATATCTTTTCTGTAAAATGTAATCTTCCTTTTTAATTCGGGCGCAACCATTTTTATATAGCCCAGTATGTCCCTGAACTCTTTCTTTGAATTCACATAGAGCATATTTACGTCATCTGTGAAAAGTTCTCTGACGGCATAGAAAACTATTCCGAAAGCCCTGTGAACAAGCTTTGGAGTCTGAGAATGTTTTTCTCTCTCTATAGTATCCCACAGTTTCGTCAGGTACTGGGAATCCCGTATAAGGTCTTTTTCCTTGTGCCTCTCAGCTTCAGTCCGGACTATAAACCCGCCTTTTTTCATATTAAAGGATTTAATAATATCCTTCAATCTGAACCGTTCTTTTTCATCAATTATGTTTCTTGATATGCCTGTTTTATTGTTTCCGGGAGTATATACAAGGTACCTGCCGGGAAGGCTTATTTCCGTAGTTGCCCTTGCAGCTTTGTTGCCGATAGACTCTTTTAATATCTGCACCAGTACTTTATCGCCTTTTTTAATGTGGGTTTCTTCTATCGGGAGAAAAACATCCCTGCCGTGACCCACATCAAGAAAAGCCGACTGTATACCGCTGACAACATTGACTACCCTGGCAATGTAAACATTACCTACTATGTCTTTATCGTTGGACCTTTCAATAAAGAGTTCAACGATTTTTCCGTCTTCAACAAGAGCAACGCGTATCTCATCTTCATTTACATCTATCAGAATTTCTCTTTTCATATATCCTCACTCTTTTTTAATAACCAGATGACAGAGTACAGATGTAAGATTACAGATTTTTAATTAATGCCTTTACTTATATCTGTTATCTGTACTCTGTTATCTGTGCTCTGTAATCTGGTTCCTATTATACTTTAAAAATGAATTTTTTGCGAGTAAATTCAATCAACTTTATGCTTCCTTCATCAATTCCTAAAAGAGCCCTTGCTATTTCTCTCGGTGACACCTCTTTCCCTCTGCCAAGTTCTATTGTAAAATTGCAGTCGGAGTTTTCGTCAAGTTCAATGTTTAACACGCCGGGTATTCCAAGCAGTCTTTTTTTGTTTTCTTCCAGCTGAACTGAATCGCTGATTATGCTTTTATAGTTAAAATGATACTGAATTGCCTCAATTTTACCGCTTGCAGAACTACCCAGAACGGGGATTTTTTCCACTGTTCTTATTTCAAGCCCTTCCGGCAACTCTTTCTGAATAGCCATCCTGATATCGTCTGTTTTCATAGAACTGTTCAGGGATAATTCTATAAATTCGGCATCGCTTGAAAAGCCGAGCGGTAATGGCAGGGAAAAAGATGCCTTGACATGAGGATTAAACCCTTGAGAATAACATAGCGGCAGAGCCGCCCTTCTCATTGCCTGAAGTATAACACTCATCGTATCAAGATGCCCTATGAAGCGGATCAAGCCGTGTTTACTGTAAGTGATTAATACTTTTTGAACCGTTTCCATTCTTTCCTCTGCAATTTAAAAACAACCTGGTAATTACGTTGTTACATATTTACGCTCAACAGCAATAACTTTTTTTCGTAGGCCGTAGATCGCAGGCCGCAGGCCGCTACAAACGACTTAACGACGCTGTTATTATAACACGCCGCTCTCAATATACTCTTTCAAGAGCGTTTGCTTACTGACCCCGCAGTCAATATGGTCCCAGGGAAATACTTCTTCCGTGCTCCTTTCCCTCGTTGCATAGAATTCCATTGAAATGCCCTGGGAACTGAACGCCTGTTTCCACAGGTCAAACCTGAAATGTTCGCTCCACTGGTCAAACCTGCAGCCCAGTTTCCACGCTTCGTTTATAACCCTGCCTAACTTCCTGTCGCCTCTTGCAAAAACAGCCTCAAGCAGTGAAGCTTCCATCCTGCTCGGCTTAACCTTGCCCTTCAAGTTATTCTGGAGGTATTGGGATTTTTCCCTGAGCACTCCGATGTTCTCCTGCGCTACCCACTGAAACGGCGTATGAGGTTTTGGAACGAAATTTGAAACAGTTATATTTAAATTAAGGTCTTTATTGATTCTTTTCACTTTCCTTATAAAACCAACTATGGTTTCAACATCTTCTTTTTTTTCTGTGGGCAGGCCTATCATGAAATAAAGTTTTATCAGTTTCCACCCTTTTCTATATGCGTCGGTTATTGTCTGGATAACCGTTTCTTCATCAATTTTTTTACCTAAAACATCCCGCAGCCTGCTGCTGGCTGATTCAAGGGCAAAGGTTAAGCCCGTTTTTCTTGTCTGGCTGATAAGGCTTGCCAGTTCAAGTGAAAACCTGTCAGGCCTTAAAGACGACAACGACACGGAAATCTTATCATTTTTATATTTTACAATTAGTTCCTTAACCAGAGATTCTATACCCGGATAGTCAACCGATGAAAGAGATGAAAGTGATATCTCATCATAACCGGTGCACTTTAAGCCTTCATCTGCCATACTGGTTAAAACATTTCTTGCCCTTACCCTCAAAGGATAATAGTATACTCTCGCCTGGCAAAACCTGCAGTTGTGAGCGCAGCCCCTCTGGATTTCAAGAGTGAGCCGGTTATGCACAGTTTTTATAAGAGGGACCAGCTGTTTTACCGGATAATTGAAATCGTTTATATCAACGACTGCTTTCTTTATAATTGCCGGCACATTTTCCGCCAAAGGTTTTATACCCCCGGCTGTGCCATCATCATTATATGCCACAGCATAAAGCGAGGGCACATATACTCCTTCTATTTTAGCCAGTTCCCTCAATAATTCATTTTTCTGTTTTTTACTGTTCTGCCTGTAAACACACATTATTTCAGTAATCGCCTGCTCCCCGTCACCGATGACAAATAAATCCATAAAATCCGCCATGGGTTCCGGATTGCAGCTGCAGGGTCCGCCTGCTATGACAAGCGGATACCGCTCGTCTCTTTCAGACGCATATACAGGTATGCCTGCCAGGTCAAGTATATTTAAAACATTGGTAAATGATAATTCATATTGGAGCGTAAAACCTATGATATTGAATTCCGATACCGAATGTTTTGATTCCAGTGAAAATAGAGGTATTTTGTTTTTACGCAGTAATGCTTCCATATCCTGGGCAGGGGCATAAACCCTTTCCGCAAGGCAGCCTTCTTTTTCGTTGATAATATTATACAGAATCTCAAGCCCCTGGTTTGACATGCCCAGCTCATAGAGGTCCGGATATGAAAGCAGAATTTTTACCTCCGCTGTTTCCCAGGGCTTGCGGATAGAATTGATTTCGTTGGCAAGATATCTTCCGGGTTTATCAATCAGGGGTAAAATAGTGTTTAAATCATTTATATTCATAATAAAAACCCGTAGTTACGTCGTTCCGTATATCCGTATTTACGTAACAACATTTATTAAAAGCATTTGCTTTTGGACGTAACGACGTGACTACGTAACGACTTAACGACCGTCTTTAGTTGCCGTTGGACGTAACCACGTAAATACGTAACGACTTAACGACCGAAGGAAGTCCTGAGCGAACAAAGTGAGTCGAATGGACGACGCAGTTATTTAATTCATGTACCTGTGGCTATAAATACTCAATAATATACCGCATGCCGCCATAGAACTTACAAGGGCTGACCCTCCATAACTCATAAAAGGCAGGGCAACTCCCATGACAGGCATCAAGCCCATGGTAACTCCCAGATTGATAATTATTTGTATTGCAAACAGCCATACAATGCCGCCTGCAAGTAATTTCCCAAAATAATTGCTTGCCGTAGTTGTAATTCTCACCCCCCTGTATAAGAGTATAAGAAAAGCCAGAAACAAAATAATAGCGCTCATAAATCCTAATTCTTCCGTAAAAACTGAAAAAATGAAATCCGTGTGCTGCACGGGCAGAAATCCAAGCTGCCCCTGTGTGCCGTGGAGGAAACCCTTGCCAAAGAACCCTCCTGAACCTATGGCAACCTGAGATTGTATTATGTGATAACCTGTTCCAAGTGGGTCAATGTTAGGGTTAATGAACGCAATAAGCCGTTGTCTCTGATAGTTTCTAAGAACCATGCAGGCAGGAAATGAGGCAAATATTCCAACAGCAAATATTATTGCCGCAACTATAAAACTCATTATAGAAACGCCAAACCTTAATTCATGAAGAATATAATATATAAGAAAAATCAAACCTACAATAGCAATAACAAAAATGAGAGTATTTGTGAAACGGCCTAAGATATTAAAGAAAAATATAGTTATTGGGCTGTGATGTATTTGTTTCTGTCCTGCATATGTCATAAACAGCGGAATTCCCATAACCAGCCCGGAAAAACTCATAAAGGTTATTAAATAACTTATTCTTATATTACCAAGAAATAAAATACCCATTAAAAGCGGAAAGAATATAAATGTTGACCCCATATCAGGCTGAAGAATAATCAGCCCCATCGGTAATAACGCAAGTAATATGGGGATTATTAAGCCGCTGAAATACCCCAGCCCATCTTTGGATGATAAACGGTTAATATGCCTGCTGAGCACAATGACCAGGGCGACCTTTGCAAATTCCGAAGGCTGTAGAGTAAAACCTGCTATGGAAAACCAGCTCATGGCTCCGTGAACAGTTCTGCCAAGTATTAAAACTATTACAAGTAATGCTATAGAAATTATGTATATCGGCCAGGCAAGTTCTTCCAGCAGCCTGTAGTTTATGCTCATAAGCATAATCATAATTACAAAACCTGCCAGCCCAAAAGCTATCTGCTTACTGTGAAACGCCACACCAAAACCCGCATGGGATTTATATACCGTACTGAATATCATAAGACAACTTAATATAACCAGGAGTATCACTACTCCTATAAGCCATAAGTCTATGCTCTTTGACATAACCTGGAAAAATCCCATACCCTGTTGCTCAATATTTTTTTTCATACATTAATCCGTACTGCCACACTTCACCATTACCGTTTGACTGCTTTATCAATCTTCAGCTGTAAAAGTTTCTGCAGCTGCATCTTCCTCTCCCAGTCCAAAAACTCTTTCAAGTATCCTTCGCGCAATTGGGCCTGCTCCACTTGCTCCGTGGCCGCCATGCTCAACATACACTGCTATAGCCACCTGCGGGTTACCGACCGGGGCATAACAGACAAACCATGCATGGTCCGGGCCATGAGGATTCTGGGCAGTGCCTGTTTTTGCAGCAACGGACAGGTCTTTAAACTTAACTACCTGGCACGTACCTGAAAGAACCGCTTCTTTTAAACCTTTCTCTAAAATGTCCCATGTTTGCGGGCTTAGTGTGGCTCTTTTCATTACGCTGGGGTTGAAGGTTTCAATCCTGTTGCCCTCGTAATCAACTATTTCCCGGACAACAAAGGGTTTGTATAGTGTTCCTCTGTTTGCAACAATGCTTATAAGATTTGCCATCTGAATAGGAGTGACCAGAACATACCCCTGCCCTATACACATGTTTACCGTATCGCCGGGATACCAGTTGTCCCTGTATTTTTCTTTCTTCCATTTGGATGTTGGAATCAGGCCTTTTTCTTCTCCCGGAAAACCAAAGCCGCTTACATTTGACAAACCAAGCATGGAAGCATATTCGGCTATGTTGTCAACCCCTGCCCTCAGGCCCACCTGATAAAAATACACATCACAAGACTGCGCAATGGCATCAATTAACTTCATTGTCCCATGCCCTTCTTTTTTCCAGCATTTAAATTCCCGCCTCCCACTGCCACTGCCAAGATAAAATTTTCCATTACAATGGAAAGTAGTTTCTGTATCAATCGCTTTTTTTTCCAGCGCAGCAATCGTTGTGATTATTTTGAATGTTGAGCCCGGAGATTGCTGGCTCTGGATGACCCGGTTAAACATCGGCAAGTCTTTGTTGTTAAACAATTGTTTATATTGTTCAGGGGTGGTATGCCCTACAAAAATATTCGGGTCAAAATCAGGCTTGCTCACCAAAGCAAGTATTTCTCCATTCCTGGGGTTAAGCACGCATATGGCGCCTTTTTTACCTTCCATCAGGGATTCGCAGGTTTCCTGCAAACCTCTGTTAATGGTTAATCCTATATTGTCACCCATGTGCGAAGGCTGATGATTTAAGACACGCACCGGCCTGCCGTTTACATTAACTTCAATCTGCTCACTGCCATCTATTCCTCTCAGATAACTATCATACATTTTTTCAAGCCCGGTCCTGCCTACGATGTCTCCCAGCTTAAACCCGGACTCAACTGCATCATCCATCTCTTTCTTGGTTATTTCCCCAAGATACCCCAGCAGGTGCGCTGCAAAAGGGCCGTAAGGGTAATGCCTTCTCGGCTGGACCTGTATCTTCATTCCGGGATAATTGCTCTTCTGCTCGCTTAAAAAAAATACTTTTTCCTTATCAATATCTTCGGCAATGCAGACCCCGGCAAGCACATCGTGTATAGCCGACTTGTCTACCCCTATGACCTTGTCAAGCCTTTCAATAGTTAATTCCGCTTCCTGCTTGTTAAGGTTTAAAGGGACAAACATCACTGAAAAACTAAGGCGGTTATCAACCATTACCTTATGCGTGCGGTCGTATATGATGCCTCTTGGCGCAGGTTCAGGAAATATTTGAATCCTGTTGTCTTCGGATACTTTATGGAAATAGCTTCCTTTTACTATGCTTATCAGGAAAAGCCGCAGGCTTAATACAAGAAAAACAGCCATGATAAAAAACCAGAGCTGGTTTAACCTATTTTGAAATATATTTTTTCGCAGACTGTTCGTTTCCTGCCACATATTTACTTTCCCATAAACTAAGTGCCATAAAAACCAACGGCGCTACTATGCCGTTATATAGAGAAAATACTATAGACCTGGAAAATGGCATAGTATAAACCAGGTTATTAAACACATATTGAACAAGTACGATGCTCCAGCAATATACAAAACTTGAAATAACTACAAGCCCCGACTGTACGAATTTATTGTCTTCATATATCTTTCTCTGGAAAAAACTTACAACAAAGCCTATCAGGGTGTTAATCAGCGCATTTGCCCCAAACGGACCTGTAATGAATGTATCCTGAATCAAGCCAGAAAAAAATCCAAAAGTCATGCCTGTAACAGCCCCATGCCTCAGTGCAAAATAAATAGTAGCTAGTAAAAACAGGTTGGGAAATGATTCTTTTATACTGAGGTAATTGACTGCCAGCATTTGCAGCACCAGCAGTACGACTAAAGTTATCGGGTAAAATAATACTTTTTTCATAATGCCCTTCTTTATTGCTGTCCAAATTAGGTGTCATACCCCCCAATGTTTTACTTTGTAAAACAAAACATGGGGGACTATCGCCCGTGAAAACGGGCATCCAGATTGTTAATGAATACTGGATTCCCGCTAACGATCTGCGGGAATGACAGCTAAGACTGGATTCGCTCCAAAATCTTTATTTGCAATATGTCAACTAATTTAATGTGTTTGTATTAGAATGCTGTATTTTTCCTTAACAGCGCTATTTTACTGTATGTTTTCCTGCCCCATTGGCTTGAAATCCGTAATCATGTTCAATTTCTTAATGATAAACAATTCCTCAAGCCTGTTTACTTTTATTGCCGGCTCCACCAGCACTTCATCATAAAGAAAATACGGTTTTTTATTTATTTGTTTTACTGTGCCAAGACAAATTCCCTTAGGAAAAATACCCCCAAGCCCGGATGTTATTATTATATCCCCTGTTTGTATATCCGCTTCCGGTAAAAGGTATTTCATTTTAAGCGTTGTATTTTCTGCGCCTGATACAACTCCCTGCTCCCTGCTCCGCTGGGCCATGGCTGATATTTCACTTCCTTCATCACTTATAAGTAAAACCGTGGCAGAATTAAAGTCCACACCTACAATCCGCCCTACTACACCCAGATTATAATCCTGGTTGGCAACCACAGGCATGTCCTTTACAATTCCCTGGTTCTGTCCTTTATCAATTATCAGGCCTTTACTTTCCACCGATGGTGTCTGCCCTGTTATCCTGGCTGAAATAAAACTGTTCCCGGCACCTTGTTTAAACTCCAGGATGTTTTTCAGCCTTTGATTTTCAAGGATAATTTCCTGATAATCCTGCTCTTTCAATGAAAGCTGATTAAGTTTATTTTTAATAATTTTATTTTCTTCGTTGGCTTTTATCAATGTGTTTATATTTATGTTTAACTGGCTGGCCTTGTCAACAACATTGGTTAAAGAGGTGGCGCCCGGCATCATCACATAGGCGGTAATATTTTTAATCAGAGTTACAAACCGGTTTGTCTGGAAAAAAAGCAGTAATAAAGCTGTAAGGATATATGCAATGAGGATAATTAAAGTTTTTTTTTCATAATGATGTGTTTATTTGCTCTTTTTATCTTTTCTTTTTTATCTTGTCAAGTTCCTCCAGGTATGCAGCTGTTCCTAAAACAACGCATGTCCTTGGCTCATCAGCAAGAGTCACTGGAAGATTTGTTTCCTGTGAAATAAGTTCCGGAAACCCTCGCAGGAGTGACCCGCCACCCGCCATGATAATGCCGCGCTCAATAAGGTCTGAAGATAATTCCGCAGGTATGGATTCCAGGGTTTCTTTTATAAGGTCTACAATAAATTTTAAAGGCTCTTTGAGAGCAATACGTATTTCCTTGCTTGAAATTTCAATGGTTTTTGGCAGTCCGTGATTCATGTCCCTGCCCTTCACTTCCATGCTCTTTTCTTCTTTCTGGGGAAATACGGAGCCAATTCTTATTTTTACTTCTTCAGCTGTCCTTTCGCCTATAAGCAGACTATGCTCTTTCTTGAAATAGGTCACTATGGCCTCGTCAAACTCATCCCCTGCTATACGGATTGATTTGGCAACAACCATTCCTCCAAGACAGATTACCGCCACTTCAGTCGTGCCGCCACCAATATCAACTATCATGTTACCCGACGGGTCCTGAATCGGTATACCTGCTCCAATTGCCGCCGCCATCGGCTCATCAATAAGGTAAACTTCACGAGCGCCCGCCTGAGTGGCAGCTTCCTGGACAGCCCGTCTTTCAACCTCAGTTATACAGGACGGCACTCCTATCACAATCCTCGGGTGGACGAGGCTTTTCCTGTTATGTACTTTTTTTATAAAGTAATGTATCATCCGCTGGGTAACTTCAAAATCAGCGATGACACCGTCTCTCATTGGCCTGAAGGCTGTTATATTGGCAGGTGTTTTTCCTATCATTCTCTTGGCTTCTGAGCCAACAGCCAGTATCTCTCCATTGTCATTATTAATAGCCACTACTGAAGGCTCGCATATTACAATTCCCTGTCCCTTAACGCAGACAAGCGTTGTTGCCGTTCCGAGGTCCATTCCCATATCATTAGAAAACAACCCTAATAAGAAATTGAACACAACAACTCCCTTTTTTAATAAACAAGAACGACCGTCGTTAGAATGAATCACTGCCGCCCCGATAAATCGGGGTCCTTGCTCCCCCCACCCTTACAGGTGGGGAATTCTCGCAGGATTAGAACTACCTACTGATTACAGTAGTCTATAGACTAAAATTGTATTTGACGACAGCAACATTTTTATTCAGTTTTAGCCTTAGAAATAACAAGCCTTATTATAACGGTTTTTGCCCTGTCGCCCTGCCTGTAACCCGTTTTTATTATGCTTGTGTAACCGCTGCTGCGGCCTGCAAACGCCGGAACAATCTTGTCAAACAATTTTTTAAGTATTTCCTTGTCCCTGATCGTCCTGTTTACCCGCCTGATATTTGACAATCCGCCTTTTTTTGCAGTCGTTATTATTTCATCCACATAACGTTTCAATTCCTTGGCTTTGGCGTCAGTAGTGCTTATCTTTTAGTTCCGCAACAATGCTGTCAAAAGGCCGTTTAATAATGCAAGCCTGCTCGATGATGTTTTTCCAAGTCTTCTTCGTTCTGCCATTTTACTCTTCCTTCTTCTTCACTATCTGCGGCAAATCCATACCCAGCATGAGTTGGACATTTTTTGATTTGCCCAGTTCGTTTAGTTTTTTCTTAATTTCATTCAGGGATTTTTTTCCAAAATTCTTGAAGGCAAGCAGTTTTTCCTCAGGCTGTTTTACCAGGTCCCCTATTGTCTTTATTCTTGCCCTGTTAAGGCAGTTTATTGACCTTACCGATAATTCTATTATATTTACTGAAAGTCCCATAAGATTTTCCATCACTTCCTGGGACTTATCCTTGACAGGTTTTTCTTCCTCATCCTTTATCGGTATTTCATCAAAGTTTATGAAAATCGTTACTGAATCCTTTAAAATCTTTGCTGAATAGGCCAGCGCATCCGCAGGATTAATACTGCCGTCTGTCCATATTTCCATAATGAGTTTGTCATAATCTATTGACTGTCCGACACGAGTGCTTTCAACATCGTAACTCACCTTGGTTACCGGTGAAAAAATTGCGTCAACAAGAATCAGCCCTATGGACTGCTCCTTTTCTGCACGATTAATTCTTGCTTTTTCAACGGGAAGATAACCCCTGCCCTTGGAAACCTCTATTTCCATTTCAAGTTTCGTATTGGCGCTCAGTGTGCATATATGAGTCTCCGGATTAAGGATTTCAATATTTTCGTTTAATATCATGTCTTTTGCAGTTACCTCGCCCTTTTTGCTGACATCCAGATGAATCATCTCGGAACTATCTTTATATAACTTGAACCTGACATTTTTCATATTAAGCATTATGGTTGTTACATCTTCCACAACAT
>Ga0315284_10010714_pt1 | contig 13065 bp, 9 predicted proteins | sample YL17G09_16_MG_FD_203696 | JGI IMG/M metagenome (GOLD analysis project Ga0315284, IMG submission 203696) | Sediment microbial communities from Yellowstone Lake, YNP, Wyoming, USA - YL17G09_16 | ecosystem: Environmental > Aquatic > Freshwater > Lake > Sediment | place: USA: Wyoming | collected... | reverse complement strand
AGGGCATCCGCTCGGCGACACCCGCAATGGAGAAGCGGTAGCTCTCGCGAGCGATAGGCAGGGCCTGCCCGCCCGACGAAAACGCCATCCGCAGCAGATTGGCGAGACTGAAATCCAACGACAGCGTGGCAATCTCAATCTGCCGGCCGACCGCCTCAGAGGGCTCGTTGACGCCTAAACGCCGCAGCAGCGAGTCGCTGATGATCAGCTCGTTGGGCTCATTCGGGTCGTAGCAGCGTCCCGCACGCAGCGACATCGGTCCCGAGCGGCAAATGTCCGCCGACAACACCTGGACGAGCGTGAACTGCTCCTTGTCCCCGAGGCGAATCTGTGCCGGAAAACGCAGCTCCGGGAAAGCAACCTCCACCCCGTCGATCTTCTTCACGTCCTCCAGGAACCCACTATCCAGCCGGGGCGAATTCGCGTCAGCAACTCTGTCCTCCACCCGCCGCCCTCCGTCTTCATCCGGATCGTGATGCCGCCCGGGTCTACGGAGACTGCCGCGGGCATACACGTTGACGTAGTTGAACAGGTCGAGCTTGTTGAACTGCTCAGTGACGTTCCTCTGGACGCCCTGGCCGAAGGCGAACATGGAGACCAGCGCCCCGATCCCGATGACCACGCCGGAGGTCGTGAGGAAGGTGCGCAGCTTCTTCTTCCAAAGATTGCCGCACGCTTGTCCAATGTAGTCTGAAATCCTCATAGATTCGGCTTCAGCACCTCCCGGTTTGTGACGGCCCCGTCCTGCAGGCGAATCATCTCGTGGGCGAATTCGCGCAGCAGGTCCTGCTCGTGGGAGATCATCACGACGGTCAAGCCCTGGTTCCTGTTCAGGCCGGCCAGCGTTTCGACGATCTGGCGGGCCGTCTTGCTGTCGAGGTTGCCCGTGGGCTCATCCGCCAGAAGGATTTGCGGCTGATTCACCAGGGCCCTGGCAATCGCCACCCGCTGCTGCTCCCCGCCCGACAGCTCAGCCGGCCGGTGGTCGCTGCGGGCTTCCAAGCCCACCGTGCGCAGAAGCTCCCCGGCGCGATGCAGCCGGTCCTTTTTGACCACGCCAGCGAACAGGAGGGGCAGGGCCACGTTCTCGATGGCGGTGTATGCATTCACCAGGTTGAACGACTGAAAGATCATGCCGACGGTGTTGCGGCGGTACAAAGCAAGCTCTTTCTTGCTCAGGTCCGAGATCAGCCGGCCGGCGACGCGAATGCTGCCCGAGGTCGGAGTGTCCAGGCCACCCAGCAGGTTCATCAGCGTGGATTTGCCCGAGCCGGAGGCGCCGGTGATGCCGACGAGCCGCCCGCGAGCAATCGACAGCATCACGCCACGCAGAGCCACCACCTCGACAGCCCCTGTGGCATACGCCTTTGTCAGGTCCCTTGTCTCGATGAAACCATCAACGTCCATGCTTGAGGAGGAACTCCTGCAACCCCTTCAGGTCGTCCGTATTGAGCAGATCGATGCCCGCCGAGAGCAACTCCCGCCACACCGCCTCCCTGGCGGCCGACTGCACGTCCGGCGTCGCCCAGAATCGAACGAGCCTGCCCCTGACGTGGGCCTTCTGAACGACATCGCGCAGTTTCTCTTGCTCCGTGGGAGGCATCGGCCCCTCTCCCCGCCACGTGAAGTGCCTGCTCCATTGGTCGCTGATCAGGGGGATGAGGTCGGCCGGAGCATCGGAATCCAGGTCGGTCAGACGTCCGTCATAGCCCGCATACCGCACGGCCTGCGACCGCATCAACTCCAGCGGCCGGTTCCCCGACACCACGACCAGGACCGCCCCCTCCTTCTGCCTCTGCGGGCCAAGAACCATGAGCATGTCCCTGTATTCCGCCAGGGTTTCGTGGAGCTTTTGATACGTCGGCTCAGCGGCGGTCTTGATGTCGATGAACAGAAGAAATCTCGAACCGCCGCGATACACGTGACCGTCATTGGCCTTGATGCGCTGCCGCAAAGGATCGAGGTAGAGCGACTGCAACGTCCGCTCGGGGCTGACCTTATTGGGATCGTGGGCCACACTGAGCTTATCGCCGACGAGGAACACGTCCGCTTCGACGCTGGCAAAACCATGCTCCAGGGCCGCCAGCAGCGGCGGATTATGAAGATAATCATTATGGGCATGGGCGTGGAGCAGAGGAACGACATCAGGCTGCTGTGAGGGACCCGACTGCATAAGGAGCAGCAATCCCGCAATCCACGCGATCCTGACCATATATCCACTCCCGTTGTCACCTTGCCGATAGCCCCCGCTCTGGCGCCTCCGGCCACACCATACCCGCCCTGCTCTGCGGCCGCAAGAGGCAGCGGTGCCGCAAACTATCTGTGGACGCCGGCCCAAGAAGCATTTCTTCTGCAATATGCAGACGTGGGTTGCACGTCTGTACCTGGGTCTATAGAATGAGCCGCAAGTTTCAAGTGCGACGTTGATACTTGAGACTTGGGACTCCGCACTTGGAACTCCAGACTCATTGGAGGTCTTCGATGAATCGGTCAGCACTGCTACGCATAACCATCATTGCCATCGTCACTTCCGCCGCCCTCTCTCCCCTTTGCCACGCCGATTTCAAAGAAACGGCGACGGTCCCGATGCGTGACGGCGCCAAGCTCGCGACGGACGTGTATCTCCCCACGGGCGACGGTCCGTGGCCGACGATTCTCGTCATGACCCCCTACGGAAGGAAAGGGGCCGGGGTATTCGCCATCGAGGCCAATCGTCGCGACTACGCGTACGTTGCACAGGATTTCCGCGGCCGGGGCGATTCCGAGGGCGTCGATTACCCGGTCTTCGTGCACAACGGCTGGGGCGAGCACCAGGACGGATACGACACCGTCGAATGGGTCGCCAAGCAGAAGTGGTCCAACGGCAAGGTCGGCGGGTTTGGCATCAGCGCTCCCGCCTGCGCACTGAATATGACCGCCCCGAGCCGCCCGGCCCACCTGACCTGCTGCTACGTCGCGGTCGCCTTCTCCAGCATGTACCCCCAGGGCGCCTACCCGGGCGGGGCGTTCCTCAAGAGCCTGATCGAGGACTGGTTCAAGGGCAACAAGTTCGACCCGAAGAACCTCGAGCTGATCCGGGCCCACCCGAACTACGACGACTACTGGAAGCAGATGGACCCGCGGCGCATGGCTTCGCAGGTGAACGTGCCGACGATGTTCCTGGGCGGCTGGTACGACATCTTCAACGCGGGCAGCATCGAAAGTTTCGTGACGATCAACGGGCAGGGCGACGCAGGGGCCCGCGGCAAATGCCGGCTGGTGATGGAGGCGTATGGCCACGGCCGCAATGACGATCTGGTGTTCCCCAACGCCGCACAGCCCCCGGCCGCCGATGCGTGGAAGTGGTTTGAGGTTTGGCTGAAGAACGACGGCAAGGGGATCGAGGAGATTCCCGCCGTGCAGTACTTCGTCATGGGCGATCCGGCCGACCCCAACACGCCGGGCAATAAGTGGCGGACCGCTGCCGATTGGCCCATCCCCGCGGAGTCGATCAAGGTCTATTTCTATCCGGACAACAAGCTGCGCCTCGCGGCCCCGCAGGAGATGTTCGGCTCGCTCGCCTATAAGTATGACCCGAAGAATCCGGTCCCGACCATCGGTGGTGCAAATCTGACCATCACCAAGGGACCGATGGACCAGCGCTCTGTGGAGGAGCGGACGGATATGCTACTGTTCACGTCCCCTGCTCTCGACAGCTACGTCGAGATCACCGGGCCCGTCAAGGTCAAGCTGTGGGCCTCCTCGACCGCTCCGGACACCGATTTCACCGCCAAGCTCTGCGACATCTACCCCGACGGCCGGAGCATGATCGTCCTCGACGGCATTATCCGAGCCAGCCACCGCAGCTCCCTGGAGAAGGACGAGCCGATGGAGCCCGGCAAAATCTATGAGTTCGAGATCGACCTGTGGTCCACGAGCTTAGTCGTCAGTCCGGGCCACCGCGTCCGCGTCGCCATCTCATCGAGCAACGCCCCTCGCTTCGAGCCCAATCCGAACACCGGCAAATCCTCCGGCTCGGACGACAAGACCGAGGTGGCCACGAACACGATCTACATGAACGCCGACCACCCCTCGCATATCCTGTTGCCGGTGGCCGCACATTGAGGGGCCGGGACAAGAAGAAGGCGAGGCCCTCATCGAAGATCGCCTCATTCCGCTAATCGAAGGAGCCACGACGATGAGAGCCACGCCTCTGCTCGAATATCAACGTCCCCCGCTGACCGTCCGAGCACCGTAAGCCGGCCGCGTTGCCCGGCCTGATAATCCGCCGTTACATATAACCCTGTGCCACCATGGCATCGGCGACCTTGATGAAGGCGGCCGTATTCGCGCCGCGCACGTAGTCCACGTAGCCGTTCACCTGGCCGTACTTGACGCAGTTCTGATGAATGGAGCACATGATCGTGTGCAGTTGTTTGTCGACGTCCTCGCGCGAGCGCCGCATGCACCCGGCGTTCTGGTTCATCTCCAGTCCGGACACCGCGACGCCGCCGGCGTTGGCCGCCTTGCCTGGGCCGTACAGGATCTTCGCATCCTGGAACACCTCCACCGCTTCGGGCCGACTCGGCATATTGGCCCCTTCGCTGACGCAATAGCAGCCGTTGGCCACCAATTGCCGGGCGTCGTCCTCATCGATTTCGTTCTGCGTCGCGCTCGGAAACGCCAGATCGCAAGGCACGGACCAGGGGCGCTTGCCGGGTAGGTACTGGGCGCCCTTGACGTACTCCGCATACTCACGGATGCGGCCGCGACGCACGTTCTTCAGCTCCAGCACCCACGCGAGTTTCTCCGGGCTGATGCCGGCCATATCGACGATCGTGCCATCCGAATCCGACAGCGTGATCGGCTTGGCGCCCAGGGCATTGAGCTTCTCCACCGTGTACTGGGCGACGTTTCCAGCGCCCGACACCGCGGCGGTCTTGCCCTTGACACTTTCGCCGCGTGTGGCCAGCATTTCACTGGCGAAATAGACGGCGCCGTACCCGGTCGCCTCCGGCCGAAGGTTCGAGCCGCCCCAGCCCACGCTCTTGCCGGTCAGGGCGCCATTGAAACGATGGGTCAGGCGACGGTATTGACCGAAGAGGTATCCGATCTCCCGGCCGCCCACGCCGATGTCACCGGCAGGAACGTCCGTATCGGGGCCGATATGACGGAACAGCTCGGACATGAATGCCTGGCAGAACCGCATGACCTCGCCGTCGCTGCAGCCCTTCGGATCGAAATCGGACCCGCCTTTTCCGCCGCCCAGAGGCAGGGTCGTAAGACTGTTCTTGAACACCTGCTCGAAGGCCAGGAACTTCAGCAGGCCGAGATTGACCGAGGGATGGAACCGCAGTCCGCCCTTGTACGGACCCAGCAGGCTGCTCATGCGAATGCGATAGCCCCGGTTCACGTGGACCTGTCCGCCATCATCCGCCCAGACGACGCGGAACATGACTACGTTCTCGGGCACGACGAGGCGATCCAAGACCTTGGCCTCGCGATACGCACGGCTGTTCAGCACGATGGGCATGACCGACTTGGCCACCTCGCGGACGGCCTGATGGAATTCCACTTCGCCCGGCGACTGGGTGACGACTCGTTCCATGAAGGCGTCCACCTGATGGTCAGCCGCCGATTGCTCTTGAGTTCGTGACGTTGAAATCGTCATACATTCTCCTCTAACTTCCGTAGTATCATCTCAGCCTGATGGACTTCGTCCCGATGCGGCGAGCACCGTCGGACAGGGCCTCAGTGTTTCCCGTCACAGATCCGCTGGATGGAATCCAGGTAGTGCTTCAACAGCCAGAACTTCTCCAGGAATTCGGGCCACCCGCACGCGGGGACGAATCCCTGCTTGGCCTCCGGGACGACCAGCCCGCCGCCGGTGGCGATCTGCTTGAGCTCGCCCCACATTTCCGCCCAGACCTTGTTGGCATCCTGGGCGACCGACCCGGAGACCTTCAACAGGTGCTCGATCTGGTGCAGCGGCGTGAACGGCACCACGGTGGGTGGTTCGCTCGGCATCCGATCGCCGAATGTCCTTCTCAGCGGTTCTGCGTTCATGGCAGTCTCCCTGTGATCTTCTATGGCCGCCACCGTTGTCCCTTACGCAGGGGAGGTGACGAAACACGTTTGAGCAGCATCAACGAATACAGCCTGCATTGTAGCGAGGCGGCGGCATAACTAATCCCCAACAAGGCACACATGATTTGCACATGGCTGATGTGCATTATTTGCCACACGAAATGCACATGAATATGATAGACCCTATCCCGTCATCCGACAGCATCGCTGCCGATTGAATGAAACCTAAACCGTTTTTAATGCGGTACTTACAACCATTTTCTCTTCCCTGTGAAAAATGCTTGCCTTTTCGGCACGTTGCCGGCATAATAGGCTTGTTCCTGAGGGCACATCGCGGATCACTGTGCATTAGATGGGTAATCGTTATGGCCAACGCCCCTACTCGCGCTCAACTGGTGAAGCAGGTCGAAACGCTGCGCAAGCGTATCGCGGCGATGGAGGCCGGACATTCCGGCGATCGGCCCCAGTCCGAGCTGGAGATCGCGCTGCGGGAGCGGATCAAGGAGCTCGATTGCCTATATACAATCTCCACATTAAGCGAAATGCATTTCCAGGCCCCGGACCGCTTTCTCCAGAGCGTCGTGGACTGTCTGCCCAAGAGCTGGCAATTCCCGGAGCACGCCTGCGCGCGCATCAGCTACGGAGACAGGCAGTACATCACGCGGAACTTCACGGAGGGCAAATGGCGGATGGCCTCCGAGATCATCGCGGACGGACGGCTTGCCGGCGTCGTGGAGGTCTTCTACCGAAAAGTCGTTGCGACCTCGGACACGGGCCCCTTTCTCAAGGAGGAATATGCCCTGATCCGGGCCGTCGCCGAACGCGTCGGCAGCGTCATGATGCACATGAAGGCCCTGTCGGACCTGCGTGCCGCGCATCGCGCCATTCAAAGGGAGCACCAGGCGCTCCAGGAAGCCAACATCGCCCTGCGGGCCGTCCTGTCCAGGCTGGAGGAGGAGAAGCACGGGATCAAGGCCTCCATTGCGGCCAACATTCAGAAGGTGATCATGCCCATCGTCTTCGAGCTGGAGCTCGAGGTCACCGGCCGCCAGCGCTCCTACGCCACCCTGCTGCGCAGGAGCCTCCAGGAAATCACCTCGCCATTTCTCACCCAGATCGCGCGGGACCACGTGCAATTGACGCCCGTCGAGATCGCCATCAGCACGATGATCCGCAACGGGCTCTCGACGAAGGAGATCGCCCAGTTGCGCTGCATCTCCCCAGCCACGGTCCGACGGCACCGCGAGAACATCCGCCGCAAAATCGGACTGAAGAACCGCAAGGCCAATCTGGCCACGTATCTCCAGGCGTCGATTGCCGGTGAATCCGCTCGCGCCGCGGATACGGCTGTACGGCCCGCGGACCTGCCCGCCGAAGAGCCGTTTGCGTTCCGAGATTCGGACCTGAATGATCTACGCGCACCCGCGACAAAGCCGCACCCGTAGATCGTCTTGTCGTGTCCCTGCTTGAAAGAGCCTGGCAATCCTCTCACCCGGCGCGGCGGTCGTAGGCTCGATAGAGCAGGTCGAGCTCCGCCTGCTTGGCGTCGTAATCCTGCTGCAGCTCCGCGAATCGGTCGGGATTGCGGTACAGCTCCGCGTCGCCGAATCGCTGCTTCATGCCCTCCAACTCGTACTCGACCCGCAGGATCATGTCCTCAAGCTGCTCGACAGAGTACTTGTTGAATCGCTTGAGCTCTTCCGGCGCCTTACGCTCCGGGATTGCCGGCCGGCCCTCTGTCTTGCGTCCTTTTTCCTCTGTCCTGCGCTGCGCGCCCTGCGCATCCCTCTGGGCCTCGACGCGCTGCCGGATGATGGAGGCGTAGACCGAGTAGGCGGGCGATGCGTTGATGAACTCCGCTTTGCCGAGCCGGCGATTGCCCAGCTCATCCGTGCCGATCACGAGCAGTTTATCGACAATTCGATCGAGGAAGTAACGATCGTGGCTGACGGCGATGATCGTCCCGGTGTAGTCATCCAGGGCGGTTTCGAGCATCTCGCGGCTGGCAATGTCCAGATGATTGGTCGGCTCGTCCATAACCAGCACGTCAGGCTCGGATAGGACGAGCTTGCAGAGCATCAGCCGGCTGCGCTGCCCGCCGCTCAGCTCGCCGCAAAGCTTGAACACGTCGTCGCCCGTGAACAGGAACGCGCCGAGGCGGTGGCGGACCTGCTCCGGCACGAGCTCGGGATTGGTGCTCCATGCCTCCTCCAGGACGGTCCGGGTCGGGTCGAGCACGTCGCCGTGCTGGTCGAGGTACCCGATGCGCAGGCTCGGTCCCATGCGGATGCTGCCCGCCGAGGGCTCCATGCGGCCGAAGGCCAGATTCAGCAGTGTCGTCTTCCCCGTGCCGTTCGGGCCGGTGATGCCGAGCCGCTCGCCGTTGAGAACATCGAACGTGAGATTCTCGAACAGCGTCAAATCTCCGAACGATTTGCCCAGTCCCTCGCAGCGAATCACGAGATCGCTGCCGCCGTCGGTCTCGGCGAACGAGAACCGGATCGTCTTCTGCTCGATCGGCTTGTCGAGAAAGTCAGGGTTCTCCTTGAGCAGGCGTTTGAGGCGGATTTTGCGGCCGCGGGCCGTGCCGCGCATGCCTTCCTGGTCCTTGTTGCGGGCGATGAAATCGCGGGTGCGCTCGATCATCTCCGCACGGCGGGTGTACTCGCGCTGCTGCTGCAAGCGGATGATGTCCCTCGTCTGGATGTAGTTGCTGTAGTTGCCGCTCCAGACGCGGGCCTGCCGGTTCTCCACCTCGATGATCTTGCAGGCGATGCGGTCGAGCAGGTATCGGTCGTGACTGATAACGACCGCGGCCCCGCGATAGTTGGCCAGGAACCGCTCCAGCCACTCCGTGGCCTGCAGGTCCAGATGGTTCGTCGGCTCGTCGAGCAGGAGCAGGTCGGTCTCGAGCATGAGCACCTGGGCCAGGCCCAGCCGGGACAACTGCCCGCCGCTCAAGGCGGTCGTCTTGGCATGATGCAGCTCCGGCTCAAAATCGAGGGCCGCCAGGGTCATCTGGATGCGCGTTTCGTACTCGTACCCGCCGGCAATCTCGAATTCGTGGCCCAGCCGGTCGTATTGTCTCATTTTCGCCTGGAGTTCGGCGCCAGTCAGGCTCTCCATCTCGTGCGAGGCGTCATGGATCGCCTGCTGCAAGCGGAGCAGGTGCTCCACGCCGGCGTGCATCTCCTCCAGGACGGTCCGCTCGCCGCTGAACGTGGCCTCCTGCGGCAGATACCCGATGCGAAGCCCTTTTTGCCGGATGACCCGGCCGATGTCCGGGGCGATCTGGCCGGTGATCAGGTTCAGGATGGTCGTCTTGCCCGAGCCGTTGGCGCCGACCATGCCGACCTTCTCGCCCGCATGGAGCTGGAGGTCCAGCCGGTCCAGCACAACCTCCGAGCCGAACGATTTATGAACTTCCTGTAACGTTACAATGGCCATTTCCGTTCCGATGGTGTGCACAGCACACCCTACAAGGACTCCTCTATCCTCCGCCTGCAGCGTCCACCCCCTATGGTATCAGCGGAGGTCATCGGATTCAAGTACCGCCTCCGACGCTTCGCAAAACACCCTGTCGCATCGAAAAACTCCCTTGCAATCGTCGTTTCGCCGTGGTTTACTTCAATAATCTGTCAGGTACGAGCGTCTTTAAGACACGTACGGTCAATAAGTCGGCAGAAAACGAGGTAGGATTCGCCCTGCCCCGCCGTCGGCAGTACAGGTACTACAAAGCTGACGGCCGATTCGTTTGCAGATCGGCCGTCATGCGGGACGGGAGACATACCATAGACGACGCATTGGAGAGTTCAACATGGTGAGAAGACGAAATCTGACACGACGAGAACTCCTGAAGAGTTCGGCAGCAGCGGCCGGGTCCCTGGTGTTATCGGGGGCGGCCGGACCTCTGGCTTTTGCGCAGGGCAGCGACACGATCCGCGTGGGCGTGGTCGGCTGCGGCGGACGAGGGTCCGGGGCGGCCCATGATTGTGTGAATTCCTCACAGGGCGTGAAGATCGTTGCCCTGGCGGACGCCTTCGCGGACCGTCAGAAAGGCCTGAAAGATGAATTCAAGGTTCCCGACGACCGCTGCTTTGTCGGCATCGACGCCTACAAGCAGTTGATGGCCCAGGATGACGTGAACTTAGTCATCCTGGCGACGCCTCCGGGCTTTCGGCCGATCCATCTGGCCGAAGCGGTCCGGCGGGGCAAGAACGTGTTCATGGAAAAGCCCGTCGCCGTCTGCCCCGCGGGCATCAAGATGGTGATCGAAGTGTCCGAGCAGGCGGCGCAGAAGGGCCTAGCCATCGTCGCCGGCACGCAGCGGCGTCATCAGCCCGAGTACGTCGAGACGATGAAGCGAATCCACGACGGGGCCATCGGCGACATCGTCTCCGCCCAGTGCTACTGGAACATGGGCGGGCTTTGGGTCAGCGAGCGTCAGCCGGGCCAGAGCGACGTCGAGTGGCAGATCCGCAACTGGCTGTACTTCACGTGGCTGTCCGGCGACCACATCTGCGAGCAGCACGTGCACAACCTCGACGTGATCAACTGGGCCTTCAAAGACGCCCTTCCCGAGACGATCCACGGCCTCGGAGGCCGGCAGTTCCGCACGGACCCGAAGTGCGGCCACATTAACGATCATTTCGGCGTCGAGTTCATCTACCCCAACGACGTGCGGACGATCAGCATGTGCCGCCAGATCGAAGGGACGGATGGGAACGTCAGCGAGCGCGTCGTGGGCACGAAGGGCGTCACGAACTGCTCCGGCGTGATCGCGGGCGAGAACGCATGGCGATACACAGGCCCGCGCGGCAACGCCTACGTCCTGGAGCACACCGACCTGATCAAGAGCATCCGCGACGGCAAGCCGCTCAATGAGGGCAAGCGAATCGCCGAGAGCACCCTCTGTGCGATCATGGGCCGCGAGTCGGCCTACTCCCGCCAGCAGTTCAAGCGTACATGGTTCCTGAGTCGGTGCACTCTGAACCTGCTGCCGCCTGATGGTCTCAAGCTCAGCGACGCCAAACCCGTGCCTGCCTTTGCGGTCCCGGGCCAGTATCAGTTGGCGGGATGGGTGCCGGAGGAAAGAGGCAGGAAACGTGGCTAAGCCTCGGCGGATTCCAGGAAAACGGTTGAAAATCACCGAACGAAGGAGATTTCAAATATGTCATCACCAGTGAACAACGGGATATCCGGGATCAGCGCAGGCGTGGTCGGCGCGACGGCAGCCGTGCTCGGGCAGACGGCACACGCGCAAGGGTCGGACAAGATCAAGGTGGGAATGCTCGGCTGCGGCGGACGCGGCAACGGCGCCATCCAGAATTGTCTCGAGGCCGATCCGGGCGTCGAGATCATCGCTCTGGCCGACCTGTTCGAGAGCCAGGTGAGGCGGACCCGGGACAGCTTCCTGAAGAAGGAGCAGGTCAAGGACCGCATCAAAGTCAACGACGATCATCTGTTCTGGGGCTTCGACTGCCATGAGAAGCTGGCGAAGTGCGAGGCGGACCTGCTGCTGATGGCGACGACGCCGGCGTTTCGCGGCCGGCAGTTGATGGCCGCCATCAAGGCCGGCAAGCACGTGTTCACGGAAAAACCCGTGGCGACGGACGTGGCCGGCTGCAAAGAGGTGATGGAGGTCGCCCGACTCGCCAAGGAGAAGAACCTGGCCATCGTGGCCGGCACGCAGCGGCGCCACCAGACGTCGTACGTCGAGACGATGAAGCGAATCCATGACGGCGCCATCGGAGAGTTGGTCGGCGGCCAGTGCTACTGGTTTGGCGGCGGCATCTGGTTCAACGGCCTGCCGGAGAACAGCCAGATGACCGAGCTGGAGTGGCAGGTCCGCAACTGGTACCATTTCACGTGGCTCTCCGGCGACCAGATCTGCGAGCAACACATCCACAATATCGACGTGATGAACTGGTGCTTCAACGGCCCGCCGGCGAAGTTCACGGCGGTCGGCGGCCGCGGCTGGCGCAGCTACAACCAGGACCAGATCAAGACCGCCAAGGACGTCTGCCGCAAGTTCAACAACGGCAGCGAGGAGAGCTGGGAGAAATACAACGGCGACATCTGGGACCATATCTACGCCGAGTTCGAGTATCCCAATGGGGCCCGCTGCCTTAGCTTCAGCGGTCACAGCCCGGGCACCGGACGCAACGGCGAGAAGATCGTCGGAACCAAGGGCGTCAGCAATTGCAGCGGGAGCATCACGGGCGAGAACGCCTGGTCCTTCCCGGGCAAAGGCATCGATCCCATGGTGCAGGAGCACAAGGACCTGATTGCGAGCATTCGCAGCGGCCAGCCGCTGAACGAGGGCCAGCGGGTTGCCGAGAGCACGCTGACGGCCATCGGCGCCCGCATCGCCGCCTGCACCGGCCGCGTCATTACCTGGGACTGGCTGATGAACACCAGCAAGCAGGAGCTCGTGCCGAGGGACGTCAAGCCCGGCCCGGGCCTGTTCCACCCCATCGCCACCGGCCGCGATGAGCCAGTGTAAGGCCGGTCCGTTAGAATCGTTCCCACTTGCAGGGGCCGGGGATCGGATGCAACGCCAATCGATCCCTGGCCCCTGATTTGTGTGCCCCGACAAATGATGATCGTACTGTGCCTCCTATGTCTGCTTCAATCGTCGTCCGCAAATCCGCGCGACTCCGTGGAGGCGGTCGCGGAAATCATCCGCTCGTTCTTTGGGCCGCCGCCGCAGCTCGCCGGCGATTTCGGGCCGTACCGATCACCGCTGAAGTTCGATGACGGCACGCCCGTCAAGACACCGGCGGACTGGCAGAAGCGCAGGCAGGAAGTTCTCGCCACATGGCAAAGGTTGACAGGTTCCTGGCCACCGCTGATCGAGAAACCCGAAGTCCGGTACCTGGAACAGACGCACCGGGACAACTTCACGCAACACAAGGTCACAGTCGAGATCGCCCCCGGCAAGCAGACGTTGGCCGGCTACCTGCTCATCCCCGACAGGAACGAGCGAAAGGCAGAGGA
>Ga0315284_10010711_pt1 | contig 13066 bp, 10 predicted proteins | sample YL17G09_16_MG_FD_203696 | JGI IMG/M metagenome (GOLD analysis project Ga0315284, IMG submission 203696) | Sediment microbial communities from Yellowstone Lake, YNP, Wyoming, USA - YL17G09_16 | ecosystem: Environmental > Aquatic > Freshwater > Lake > Sediment | place: USA: Wyoming | collected... | reverse complement strand
AGCCATGGACTTGATGACGGGTAGAAAAACTACGCTGGCTAAAGCGAAACTTCTCGAAATGCTCGCCGGTATTCCATATCGCGAATGGGAAACTCATCAATATGGACGGATGACTCGAGGTTATCGCAACACGGGGGTGGTGCAATATACACGCCGAATTGTCACTTGGGGTCGGGAAGCACACGATAACGAATACTGGCATCTTCTGGTAATCCAAGAGAAGATGAAAGCCGACGGGTTACGGGATCCCTGGTATCTGGTCGCGCCCATCCCCTGGCTGATAGTCTGGTCTTATCAGGTAATTGCCGGGCTGTTGGCGCTGGTCAGTCTGCCCCGCGCGTTTCTGTTTAATGCCGAATTTGAAGATCATGCCGAGCACATATACGCGCAATTTGTCGCGGAACATCCGGAATGGGAAACCCAATCTGTCCACAATGCCTTGGTGAAAGAGTATTGTAGTTATGTCAGCACTTGGGCAGATGTATTTCGGCGGATTGGGCTGGATGAAAGAGACCACCGAAACCGGAGCTTTGCTTACAGTGGCAAAGCAGAATGCGTGGTCCGCTATGATGGAATGCCGGAGACAGAACTGCCAGCCCCGGTCAGTTAATGACTTGTCGCGTCTTGGTGATCCCAGTTGTTTCCAAAGCTTAAACATTGGGTCATCGGACGGACGCCCAACGGAACGGACAGTGGAGACGCTACGCGGCCCGCTAAATTGGGTTTATACTACGCTCAGGCAGTGTCCCGTTTCGACGCGGAATCCACGCCCTTCCCGCTGACCCGCCCCGCGCGCGCCCTAGCCGAGGCTTGGCTGAGGCGGCGTCAAGCCGCCATCAGCCACTTCGACGCCATGAGGCGTCGAAGGAAGAACCGCCATCGGCCGTGCGCCCGCCCAGGTCCCACGCTGAACCCCAGTTTCCACTCTTTCTGGCTCAATTCCATAGCCATATAGAACTTCATCTTTTCCGTAGTATCATTACTCGTGCAGGTCATTTCTGGTTCCATTTGCTCCTCCTTTGTGAGCATTCTAGATTCGTCTAATGCGAGAGTACCACAATCTATGGACTGAAACGACCTGTCTTGCCAAACCACTTGACCGGGCTCCTCATATTACCTATACTCCAGGAGAGTTCCTTTGCGGCAATATCCGTCATTAAGCAGTTAATTGAGAACATCAACAGAGTACATGGTTTCGGGCTATTCTCACCCAACGCCACATAAAGCCCCATACGTTTGGGATTTTATACGGATCATCCATAAAGCATTACGAAGTGCCACGCAGTGGTATACGATCCGCTAACACGCGAGTTGGGCGGCGGATTAACCTATCTGAAGTTCATTTCCACCAACCGGATCGGGGCGATCTTTGCAAACGAGAACCGCAACTGGACTAGGACGCCTCCGCCCTGAATCCAATTGCGGTGGAACTGCCGAACTATTGTGAAGCGGAATGAACCAGCGTGAACCATGTTATTGTTCAACAAAAAAGGAACACTGCTCATGAATAAAATATCACCCAGTCTGTACTGCCTGCTGGCTGTGTTGCTCTTGCTCCCGGCGGCCTGCGTCGGGGCAGAGCCAATGACCCCTACGCCGACATCGTTGCCTCCCACCCAAACCCCGCTCCCAAGCAAAACCCCACTCCCAAGCGAGACCCCGCTCCCAAGCGAGACCCCGCTCCCAAGCGAGACCCCGGTCCCAACTATCACCCCAGAGGGTGACATTGGCTCCACTTGGGTGCGCCTGGTGGACGGAATGGTGATGGTCTATGTGCCGAAAGGCGTTTTCTCTATGGGCAGTAGCCTCGGTGACCCGGATGAACAGCCGGTACATGATGTCTACTTGGATGCTTTTTGGATCGACCAGGACGAAGTGACCAATACGATGTACGCCCGCTTCGCCCCGGCTAGATCCGGGCGCCACCCGGTGAATAATGTCTCTTGGGAGCAGGCGGCAGCTTATTGCGCCTGGGGGGGAAGCCGCCTGCCAACGGAGGCGGAATGGGAGAAAGCGGCGCGCGGTCCCGAAGAGCGCACCTATCCTTGGGGAAACCAGTTCCCAACCGGTGATCTGGTGAACTTTGCCGATCTGAAATCCCGCTTGAGTTGGGAGGATACCAGCGTGAATGATGGTTACGAAAAAATTGCGCCGGTGGGTAGTTACCCTGCGGGCGCCAGCCTGTACGGGGCATTGGATATGGCTGGGAACGTCGCGGAATGGGTCAATGACTGGTATGACGAAACGTATTACAGTACGGCTCCGCTGACCAACCCACCGGGACCAGCAGAGGGCGACTTCCGGGTTTTGCGGGGCGGCTCGTGGTACAGCACTGCTGCCGGCGTCCGCTCCGCCGACCGCGGTTGGTACATCCCCGAAGGCGGCACGGACTACACTGGCTTCCGCTGTGCGCAAAGCGCAGTCGCGCCGTAGGGCAGCCCCCGCAAGTCCACAGCCCCGAAGCCCTCCCCTCCGCGCTGACCCGCCCCCGCGCGCCCTAGCCGAGGCCTGGTCGAGGCGGCGTCATGCCGCCACTAGCCGAGGCTCGGCTGAGGCGGCGTCAAGCCGCCATCAGCCACTTCGACGCCATGAAGCGTCGAAGGAAGAGCCGCCATCGGCTGTTCCGGCGACATGAGTCGCCGGAGACGGCCACTTCGACGCCATGAGGCGTCGAAGAAGGCGGCTGAATACATAGTTGAACTAAGCGCTTCACCCAAGTGTATTTCCCCACATCAGTGATCATTCATAGGAGGAGAATATGTCCCGTATAAACCCATCCGCCTGCTATTGGTTGATTCTGACCCTGCTCATCTGCGTGATCCTCGCTTGTAATGGCCCTAATCTCCTTGATGATGAGACTCCTCCCTCCGGGTATACCCCGCCTCCCCCCACTCCAACACCGCTATGTGGCGGGGATGTGTCCGGAGAATGGGAGGGAGGGGCAGGCATTGGAGATGAATTGGTGCCGTATTCCATGAGTTTGAGGCAAACCGGTTGCACGGTGACGGGCACCAGCCTGGCGTCGTACACGACCGCAGCCACGGTGACCGGCTACGTGGAAGGCGGAGTATTTCATTTCACTGAGTCTGGGCCGGGAAATAATTGTTATTGGACCGGGTCTTTACTTTTGGTCGTTCCCCCCACCGGGCGGGACACATTGTCGGGCGATGTGACGAATTGTTCACAAAAGTTTATCCGTTTGGAGCGATAGAATCATCCAGGGGATAGAAACAAACCCCTCCCGCTGACCCGCCCCCGCGCACCCACTACGCCTCTCCTCGCCCCTCCTCCCATAAATCCGAAGGATTTGGGGGAGGTGTCACGAAGTGACGGAGGGGGTCATTGCCCCTTTCCCCGCAAACTGCTATACTTTAGGAGATTTCCATAAACCGTTGAGCCACCAAACAGCGGCTGAACACCTAGTTGGGTCAATGAAATGATTATAAGTGGACGGCAATTCTATGCATTTTAGATTGAGTGACCCCTAATGGTGCATCATTTGGGGCAATATCCGTCCATAGGCTGTTAAATTGAGATCGTCAACCTAGTACATAGTTAGCCGCCTCAATATGGAGCTAACAAAACACAAAAAAGATGATCGACCAAGTTGCTAGTGATGACATGAAGGTAAACAAGATGACAAATGAACGATTTGTATCCCTTGGCGAGGAGATCGATACAATTGATGTTCGTATTAGTCACCGCATCATTCAGCTGTTCTCTGAAGGACTTTATTCTAGTCCTCATAAAGCGATTGAAGAACTTGTTTCCAACTCATTTGATGCAGGCGCAATAAATGTACATGTGATTTTGTCTCCTGATCTCACGGCTTCAGACGCAACCATTATCGTCATTGACGATGGCGAGGGAATGGACCCCAACTCCTTAAAAGAGCATTGGATTATTGGCCAATGCACGCGACGAATTAGAGCATCTAAATCCAGGCGCAAGCCGATTGGCAAATTTGGTATCGGCAAACTTGCTACATACGTGTTGGCAGAACGATTAACGCACATTTGTAAATCCGATGGAAAGTTTTTTGCGACAACTATGGACTATACTGCCGCTCTAGCTTCGTCACAACAAGTTGAAACATCTGAGTTGGGGCAGGAAGGGGTATTCAACGATAAAAAGATCACCATTCCTATTCGTATGCTATCTGAAGAAGAAGCTGTACAGTTATTGCGCCCCTGGACCGAGGGGGCAAAAGAGGGCTATAAAGCCCTGAGATTGTTCGGCGACAACGCTGCTCCCTCTTGGACTGTAGCGATTATGTCTGGGCTAAAACGAATGGGGAGAAAAATCCAACGAGTTAGGCTTAAGTGGATTTTGCACACTGCAATGCCGCTTCGCGACGACTTCAGGCTGTTTCTCGATGGCGACCCTGTGGAAACCTCAAAGATTGAGGTGCCTCTTATAGAGAAATGGATTATCGGCAAAGATATTGTGGAAGACACACTGAGAAAGCCTTGTCCAGAAGGATTTGAGGTTACGGAAGATGAGAGTTTTCCGAAAGACTCCATACATCGCTATGGTCTTTCCCACCCTCAACTGGGGCGTATCACAGGATACATAGAGCTTTACGAAAGCGATATTTCTGGTGGCAAATCAGCTGAATGGGGACGCAGCAATGGCTTCTTCGTATATGTTCACGGACGGATGATTAACACAGCTGATGAAGATGATGGATTTGGGATACCAAGAAATCTGCTCAGACATGGAACATTCTCCCAATTTCGGTTGGTTGTCCATATTGATAGTTTGGATGAAGTACTGCGCTCTTCAAGAGAGTCATTACAAGAGGGAGAATTGTACAACCTGGCGCAAGATTTTCTCCATGCGTCGTTTAACCTAGCTCGCAATCGTCTCGTTGAGCACGAGAAATCACAATTACCCGGAGCGCTCTTGGCTGCCCGGATATCGTCAACGCCTGGGAGTTTGACTCGCACACCCCTCTTTGCATTAGCCAAAATGGCAATTGAAGGCAAAGTAAGACCGATTTATACGAGACTTCCTGAAGGGCTTGATGAGATTAGCAAACAGGAGCTGATTGAATGGCTTCAAACCAAACTCCATTCTAAAGATGATATAGTTCAGCAGACTGTGTTGGTTACATTAGACAGTAAGGATGGCATTGCAATCTATGAAATAAAGGATGGTAAGCTTCTTATCAATACATCTCACCCCTTTGTGGCAGCGTTCCAAGAACTTTATACAAAGCCCACAGATAGTATGCCGCTAGAAATGTATGCCATGACAGAGGTACTCACAGAGGCGCATCTCTATTACATGGGATTTGAGGAAAGTAGGATCCGTGACATACTATCCCAAAGAGACGAACTCTTGCGTTACTTTGTGCGTTCAGCCGTCCGACGAACGCCAGGGATGATCGCACTGGCACTCAGTGATGCGAAAGACAATGAGAACAAGTTAGAGGAGGAAATGCGGGCAGCTTTTGAAGCTATTGGGTTTGATAACGTTATTCGCATTGGGGGTAGGGGCAAACCTGACGGTTCGGCAGAAGCGTACTTAGCAGCCTCGGAGGATGGCGCCGTGCGGCGCTATAAAGTTGGACTTGAGGCAAAGAGTGGTGGTAAAGTGAGCGCAAAGCGGTTAGGTGTTTCTGGAATTGCTCGACATATGAATGAGTTCCAGTGTGATCATCATGTTGTAATTGGTAATGAGTTTGAAACTTCAACAGGGGACGATTCGGCGACAGTAACTGAGATAAAAGAATTGAAGAAGAAGACAGGGAAGACAATTACTTTGATACACATTGATGACCTGGCTCGTCTTGTACGGTTGGTTCCTGCCAAACGAATAAGCTTATATCGTTTGAGAGAGCTATTACAGACCTGTATCACTCCTGAGCAATCAAAAGAATGGGTTAATAGCATTGAAAAAGAAGTACCAGATAGATTGCCCTATAAAGAAATTCTTGAAACAATATGGCAACGAGCCCAAAGCCGTCCCGACCACGCCATCGAATATGCTGCGGTTATGACCGCTATGGAATATCGTGATCCACCAATAAAAATATCCAAACAAGAATTAATAGATTATTGCAAAGCAATGCAAGCTATGGCTCCCGGTGTTGTTTTTGCGCGAGAAACCACAGTAGAAATCAGACGTCGGCCGGATCTCGTACTAAAAGGTATACAAGACTCAATTGACGAATACCCTGAAGATGAAAGAAAGACCATCGTAATATGACCGGAGCATTCCAAGTGTCGCAAATACATCCAATTCATCCATTTCCTGCAAGGATGGCACCTTCTATAGTTTGGGACAATTTACCAGACAATGGAAAACCCCTACGCATACTCGACCCTATGGCAGGATCAGGGACATCTCTGGTAATCGCTAGAGCACGAGGCCATCAAGCAGTTGGATGTGACACAGATCCATTAGCCGTTCTGATTGCCCACGCTTGGTGTTCTGATGTTTCATCAGATATACTTTCGCAGCGTGCCAGATCGATTCTTGACAAGGCAGTGGAGATAGCAAAAGAGCTTACTCCGGAGAAAGCTTATCCATCTCAAGCAGATGATGAGACTAAGCAATTTATCAATTTCTGGTTCGATGATAATAGCCGTGTTCAACTAGCAGCTTTGTCACACTGTATATCATACGTAGACAATCCAGACGAGAAGAATTTACTTTGGACTGCTTTTTCTCGGCTTATCATTACAAAAAAACTGGGAGTATCTCTTGCAATGGACGTTTCCCATAGTAGACCACATCGAAAGTACGAGAAAGCGCTAGTCAACCCATTTGACAAGTTTCTTTCTGATATAAATTACATTATCAAAAAGGCACCGTTTCGCGATGGTAATGTTCAATTTTCTCCTGCTATTGTGACAAAGGGAGATGCTCGGTCTTTGTCATTCAGTAATAATAGCGTTGATCTGGTGATCACTTCGCCGCCTTATCTCAATGCAATTGATTATATACGTGGACATAAACTTACTTTGGTGTGGATGGGATATTCCGTTAAGTTAATTAAATTAGTTCGCTCAACCAATATTGGGGCAGAACGTTCAGTATCTCACCCTGTGCCGGGTGAGCTATTGAATACCCTTGAACAAATGGGGGATATAGACAGTCTTGACGGACGCTATCGTGGCGTAATAATACGCTATTTAGATGACATGAGCAATGTTCTATCAGAGTGCAGACGCGTTTTGAAGGATAATGGCCAGGCCATTTTTGTGATTGGCAATTCTGCAATTCGTGGAGTATATATCAATAATTCAGAAGCGCTGATAAGTTTGGCGCAGAAAAGAGGATTTAAACTCGCCTCAAGGGCCAGTCGTCTATTACTAGAATCCAGAAGGTATCTTCCGCCTCCAAATTCAAAGAAGGCAGGACAGAAAATGCAACATCGAATGGGAGAGGAAGTCATCCTGCGATTTATCGGTACATAGCAGAAAGAAGAGCGGCTAACCATGCGTGGTGCTGACCGAGCTTGGCCCGAGGATACGCGGCGCGATTTGCCAAGTTTGGTTATGGTTATCGCCGCGTTCTGAGCTAACACGCCCGGCAGCTCACGCCCACGTTATTAAGTAACGATAAAAAATGTATGTGTATAGGACTTGAACCTAGGACCACTAGTTTATAAGTTTGTGCTAATGTCGCTTATCGTAACTATGATATTATCTTAATCACAAAATTGTGGTTGTCGCATTTCAGCCTAAACGGTAAATAAATGGCTCTTGCAACCGATAAGCAGTTATGCTGCGATTGTCAACTAATCACTTAGTTGGGCGGCCTGTAGATCTCTAGAATTTTCAACCGACTTAGAGTAAGGAGAAGCTCCATGAATAATGATTTTGATAAGTTGAGAGAGTTGATAACTAGAAAACTAGAATCAACTGACATAAGTACTAGATCACTTGCATCGAAAGTGGATATTAGTAAGCTCGCGAGATTGGTTATAGCATCTAAAGAAGCTGGAAAAAATGCCTACGCACCATATTCGAATTATCAGGTTGGGGCAGCGGTATTAATTACCGACGATGAAGTCATAAAAGGCTGGAATGTAGAAAACCAAGAGTACTCGTCAACAATATGCGCCGAGTCAGCTGCTATAGCTCGGTTGAACCCCAATCAACGGGGGGAAGTGCTAGCCATTTCTATATTCGCACAGTCACATCCAAGTCCATGTGGCAGTTGTAGACAACGCATGGTCGAATTAGGAAACGATTTCTTAGTAATAGTGGCAGATGATAAAGGGGAGCTTGAGTTATACTCTTCTAAAGCTTTGCTTCCAGATTGGCAACTAAACAAGGAGTAATGCTATGTCGAGACGCCATTTTGCTATACCTGTCATTTCGACCACACTTAGTTATGCTGTTGCACTACTTTTGGCTTTAGCTATTCAACGATGGCAGTGGCCAGCTCTACAAATATATATCCTAGGGTTTATTGGCATTCTGGCAGCAACTATCTCCGCAGTAGTTGTTGAACAAAAACATAAGATCGAGCTTCAAGAAGAATTACAGTCCCTTGAAAATAAATTGCGAAAATCCCATGAAGAACATGTAAAAAGTAAAAAGGAGTTTTGTGAAGAAAATATAAAAGAGGTTCTGGAATATTTGACTATCACTGTTATCCCGAATGTTTCCAATATGAGAGCCAACATATTCCTAGAAGACCCAACAAAGAAAGAGCTTTATATCGCTTACCATTTTGGAATGGATGATTCTCCTGACTTGAATATTCGACTTGCGCCAAATGTAGGATGTGCAGGATATGCTTGGGTACATGGCGAAATTTCTGTCGCGGACCTTAGCCAGTCAACTGACCAGAATCTAAAAATTGTATGGAAGTTTACAATTGAGCAAATAATACTCTCCAATCATCTTAAGGCGATTCTGGCAGTTCCGATATTTCATCCTCGCGACCATAATAGAGTAGTGGCTGTCTACAATCTCGACAGTACTGAACCGATCTCAAAATATTTTGATAAACCTGAAATACAACAACACGCTCAACAAGTAGCTGTGCTTCTTGGCGCTTTTCTCTGGTTAGGAAACGTCATATCAGAATAAAATTGTTCATTCATTAATTAGGCGACGTGCCGGCCAACAACCGCTTGCACCCGACTTGGCTAACGCCGCTCCCTCGCGGAGTTTCGTGCAGTTCCAGCGAGTCTTCCCCGCGAAGGAGTCTTTACTTCACCGTTGAGCGGGTGAAGCGAACCGTCATAAATTAACGATAAAAAATGTATTTTTATAGGACTTGAACCTAGAAACGCCAGGTTAAGATATTGTCGCTTATCGTAAGTATGGTATTATTTAGTCACAGGATGATAGTAGTCGGGTATCAGCTTAATTTGCAAGAATATTTAGGTTATTAACGATAAGCTGTCAAATAGATGTCGTCAACCGAGTACGTAGCTAGCTGGCAGGGCCAGTTGCATATTGGATTCGATTCTCCCAAAATGGCCTTTCAGGCTGCAGTAGACACAGAGACGCTAGAAGGTCACAATGGCAAATTCATACGAGAATTTCACACTTGAGGACTGGTCCTCGAAATTCACAGAGGCGAATAGAGCCTCATGGGAGGGTGTCCCCTCCGTTTATGCCTGGCTACAGATTGTCGAGATGGCCACCTCGATAGCGGAACTCGTCCGCTTGGAGAACTACAGCGCACTCATTGACGCTCTCGGTGACGCTTTCGGATGGCTCTGCTGTTTCGCTGGGCAATACCACAACCTGAAGAAGGGGGAGGCCTTCTATTTCACTTCCACCTTGCCTGAGATGATATGGCACAAGTATCCAGGGGTCTGCTATCGTTGTACCCATAAATTCTCCGAGGATGAGATTCGCTCTTCACGTTACCTTCCATGCGTATGTCTGGCCACCCCCAACATTTCTGAGGAGGAAAATAATCTAGCCACACTCAGAAAGCAGCAGGCCAGAGACCTCAAACCCCGTCCCGCGAAGCTTGACGAGTGGACACAGATGACTAGAGAAATCTATGGCCCCAACCATCGCGAACACAGCCTGGCATCCATTTGCCTACATTTCCTTGAGGAGGTCGGTGAGGTCGCTAAGGGTCTCCGGAATCTGTATGAAATCCAACCATTGTGCGATCAAGCAATAAAATTGATTGCGATCTCAGATATGCAGGACGAAATCGCCGACGTCTTCTCTTGGACCATGGGCTTGCTCAACAAGATCGACCAAATCCTCGAGGCTAGCCGAAGTTTTTACTTGTCCCAGAACATAGCGAATCTTCCACGCCTCAACGTTTCTTCCGTCGCTTTGGCCGCCCTTTCCCGTTGGAAGCCGAGAGCCCCTTAATGACGGTAGAATTGTTGGTAGCTGGTGTCGTCTCCCTCGACACTACCCTGCATATTCCATTCATCCCGCGGGAGAATTCCGAATGCTTCGCTCGCGCGATATCGGATATGCATGGCGGTGCAGCTGCAAACGTCGCTGCATATGCCGCTTATTACGGCAGTCTCTCTGTCGGCCTAATTGCCAGAGTCGGAGAAGACACAATCGCCGACCAGTTACTTTCTCGCCTTGCTCAATATCGCGTTGACCTACAGGGTACTATTTGCACATCGAAGACTCCCAGTACCCGCATTATCACTCTTCTCCTTCCAGACGGCTCCAAGACATACATGGTTCACTTGGGTGCCCACGACCAGCTATCTTCCAAGGATATACCACCCAACCACCTGTCAACAGCAAGTGCATTCTACGTAGCACCATGCTCTCCCAATATCCATGCCGACATACTCGCCTTCGCCCACTCACACGGCAAGACTGTCTACTTCAACCCCGGTTCAGTCTACGTAGAGCAGTCAGAAACGCAGAGATTGTACTCACTGCTGCCCCTTTGCGATATACTGTTTTTGAATGAGCCCGAGGCCTTATCCTACTCACACCAAACAACAATTGAGCAGGCTGGAAGGTTTCTTCTCGACCTAGGCCCTAAGCATTTGATCATTACCGCAAGTCGTCGTGGTAGCATGGTCTTCTCTTCCGGTGAACCCTCACCAAGGGTATTCCCTAGCATCCCTTCCTCGTATACCAACTCCATAGGTGCAGGTGATGCCTTCGCTGCCGGATTTCTCATCGAACATCTAAATACCGGGAACATCTATGCAGCTATAAAGAAGGGTGCCGTTTATGGTGCCTTCGCAGTCACACAAAACGAACTTAGGAAACCAGACCCAGATCCTGGTGATATCGACGAATTCGAGAACCAACTCAGGTAGCTGGCAGATCTGACGCTCTCTTATCATGTCTACAGTTCCACGATAGATTGCTAGACCCTGATGCCAGCTAATTAGTCGCTCCATCGGACAGTGGCTTCGCAGCTGGTTGTACGCAACGGCTTGCCAGAAATGTGCAATAATTGAGAAAGAGTCTTGCCAGTCCCGCCATTGCAGGTGAGCTAAATCTTTACACTAAGTATCACGTAAAATCTGTCTGTATAGGAATTGAACCTAGAACCGCTAGGTTCACAACTGCTCTTCAAATCAAGGGAGAATTATAGCCAAACTGGATTAGAGCCTAATATGCTTGGTCGCTGGTTTGAATCCAGCCGGGCTCACTATGGGCCCACATACGGCAAAAAGGCGGTATGTAGTTATTATTTAACCATCTTATTAAAACAGGCATGTACAAGCACCTGGCTAATCAATGTCCCTGGGTGTGATCCTCTCAGGTCAAAAACAGGGATTCGAGTCTGCTTGGGGGCACTCAAATTCGCCGGAAAATCCGGCGAATTCCATTATATCTAGTCATCATGTTGAGTTAGGAAGACGCTGCCACACGCAATGAGCACCCGATAATCTCCAATCCTCATTACTCATTCCCCCAAATCCCCTCTTGACATCTTAGCACAAATGTTCTATAATAGCCTCAGGCAAGGGACGGCCGCAAGCACCGTCCCTTGTCGCATTTAAAACGCGAGCCGTCCCTTGCCCCTAGCCGAGGCTCGGCTTAGGCAGCATTCGCGAAGCACCCCCGTGGGGCAAGCCGCCACTAGCCGAGGCTCGGCTGAGGCAGCGTCAAGCTGCCATCAGCCACTTCGACGCCATGAGGCGTCGAAGGAAGAGCCGCCACTAGCCGAGACGGCTTCATGCCGTCATCGGCTGTATCGGGCGCATGAGCGCCCGATGCCAGGCTGCTCCGGCGACATTGGCTGAGGCGGCTTCGAGCCGCCATCAGCCATATCGACGCCTTGAGGCGTCGATGTGAGTCGCCGGAGCCCACCCACGATCCACTAATCACTGATTACCGATCACTGATCACTGATCACTGAACACTGAACACCATGCCACCCTTGACCCCCCTCGCCCACAGGATGCGTGAAACCATCCGCCGCGGCCCCGTCGCCTGGGCCTCCGCCTGCCATGTCGCCCTCCGCCCCTACCAGCGCCAGGTCGCCCTCGCCATCAAAGCCTCCATCATTCACAACCTCGGTCTCACCTTCGTTGTTGTCCTCCCCCGTCAGTCCGGCAAGAACGAGCTTCAATCCCATCTCTTTTCCTGGCTCCTCTTTCGCTATGCAAAAGCAGGCGGTCGCATCGTCTCCGTCTCCCCCACCTTCAAGCCACAGACCACCAACAACATGGATCGGGTCAAGGTTTCCCTCGATGCCTGCGTTGGCTCCCGTGGCCTCTGGAAGTCTTCCAAAGGTTACCTGTATTGCCTCGGCAATGCCCGCCTCCAGTTCTTTTCCGGCGAACCCCGCGCCAAGGTCGTCGGCGCCACCGCCGACCTGCTCCTCTCTGTGGACGAGGCGCAGTCAGTCTCCCCTGCCAAGTACGACAAGGACTTCAGCCCCATGACCGCCTCCACCAATGCGACTCGGGTCTTCTGGGGTACCGCCTGGACCCACGATACCCTCCTCGAACGGCAGCGCCGCCTCGCAATGCAGGCCCAGCACAAGGACGGCATCCAACGCGTTTTTTTCTACACCGCGGATGACGTCCGGCGCCTCGTTCCTGCCTACGGCCAGCATGTGGATAGCATCATTGCAGAACTCGGTCGCAACAATCCCCTCGTCCGCACCCAGTACTTTAGCGAATCGATAGACG
>Ga0315284_10010709_pt1 | contig 13067 bp, 19 predicted proteins | sample YL17G09_16_MG_FD_203696 | JGI IMG/M metagenome (GOLD analysis project Ga0315284, IMG submission 203696) | Sediment microbial communities from Yellowstone Lake, YNP, Wyoming, USA - YL17G09_16 | ecosystem: Environmental > Aquatic > Freshwater > Lake > Sediment | place: USA: Wyoming | collected... | reverse complement strand
ACAGCGAGAAGTAGAGAGTCGCACCGGCAGAACCGCAAGCTGAAACCAAGATGTTGTTGTTTCGCGCCATCTTGACTCCACCATAAGTGCCGAAGAGACCTTTTCTCATATTCTCTGGATCGGTGTACGCGTAAGCCGCTTGCCAAGTCGTGTCTGCCTGAATTGCCATCTCCGTATCGGAGTGGACAACCAACAGATACATACCATCATCGAAGAATCCTTCAACATTCCTAGAGCGGAGTTTCTTAACCCAGCTTCGGATTGCTACCGCTGTGATAGTCGCGGTCGAGTGTACCGCAGGCATATTGTACGTGCCTGACAGGTAGATCGCCGAGAAAGTCGCTACATTACCGCCACCCAATAAGTTGGAGAGGTTGTAAGCAGTGTCAATCGGACATCCATAGGCCGCTTCGAGAATTCTTTTGTCAATGATATTTCTAGCTTGAGTGCCTTGCTCATCAACGACCTCATCCATATAGGTATTGAGGGCGGTGAGTTTGGCAATATCCCAAACAGCTTTTGCATTACGGAAAGTTTCAAGAGTAGCCGACACGCGAACGTCATTAACGCCCTCGGTGGACATTATCGTTCCTTGTATACCCTTATACGCTGACGGTGTGGTTGAAGACGATGACATCCTTGGGAAGTACATCGTCATTCCATTACCTTCAGGGATAGGTTTCTTCGGAAGCAGTTCGTACATTGTCGGAACTGCTTCTAATCTCTCAAGAAACTTCTTGTCGTAATACTGTGGAATTGTTGAGATAGCTGTTGATGCTGTATAAGCATTAACCATTTTATTTACTCATATTATTATCTTGAAACATCACGCCGACCTATTCCTCGTATGAAAGGCCGTGAAGTTTGGCGTATTCTTTTGAGGAGAGTTTTGACTCGTCAACTTCTGGTTGCTTGCCAGTTTCTCCTATGGCTCCAAGTTCGCCTTTCTTGCGAGCCAATTCTGTTCCTTCATCAACCCCCGTTTGTTTTGCCTCTTTAACTTGAGGTTTAACTCGTTCATCAAGCATCTTTTTAGATTGAGATAGTATGTCTTCATAGTCTATGGACTCACCGCGAGCATTGGCTTGTTCAACCAATCTCATCATAGTCCCAGCTAGGATAGGGTCATCCACTATCTCTTTTCGATGCCTGTTGACAAATTCTTCCGCTTTTTTGTTCCTTAACTTCTGCTCTACATAAGCGTCAACCGCTTGAGCAGAATCAGGGTCAAGTTGCGGAACCTCTTGTTGAGGTGTCTGGGGAACGATACGCTCCTGCATTTTGCGCAATTCTGCATTCTCTTGCGCCGTGCGGGTAGCATATGACTGCACCTCCTTGTATCTGGCTTGCCAGTCTTCCGGAGTTTCTTTAGCCGTGTCCGCTTCAGTCTCGGCGGGGGCGTCATCCGATATTTCGGTTTCGGCTACCTGTTCACTTGGGGTCTCAACTTCTTGAGGCGCTACCTCATCAGTTGGGGTGTCCTTTGTGTCTTCCATAATTCCTCTCTGGGGTGGCTTACGCCGTGTCCCATTATTTGGTTTTTAAATGTTCGGTGAGGGAGCCGGAGGTGGCTTGCGCCAAATCCCGAAGGATTACTCCCTCGATAACATATACACTTATTTTTCTTCGCTTAACCTTTGACGCACAATTGCGAAGATGTCCTCGAACATATACTTAATCGAGTTAATGTGCTTCAGTCTTGCCCTCAACTCTACTTCCGACAAACTTTCCATTTTCTCATATAAATCAGCTTCTATTTGTTTAACTGTCGGCTCTACTACTAATTTGACCCACTCTTTAAATTCTTCTCTAGTGGACAACAATCTTAGAAGTTCAAATTGCCTTTTTTCTTCAGTTTCCACTTTGCCTCCATATTTTAATTACTTTGTCCAATCCCTCATCTAAACTAATTTTTGGTTGCCAGCCCAGAGTATTAGTGATCTTGTCGTTTTCGGAGTTAAGATACATAACCTCGCCTATTCTTTTTTCTCTAGTGTTCCAGTTGATTTTTCCTTTCCAGTTCAGCTTTTCAGCTATTTTGAGAGCCAACTCTTCGATAGTTACTCCATTGCTTGGGCCAGTATTAAATGCTTCGCCTAGTAACTCTTGGTTGTCTGACTTGATTATTTCAACCCATAAATCTATAAGATCGTCTATGAAGATAAAGTTTCTAACCGGCTCTTTGCTTCCGAGATTTACCTCATCAGGGTTGTTAATCATTTGGGTTGCTATCGCTTCAACCACGAAGTAACTGTTCTCTTTTCTTCCATAACAGTTGGTCTGGCGCAATGTAACGGTAGGATAACCAGTAGTCATATAGATATACTGTAGATACTTCTCACAAGCGACTTTAGCCACCGCATAAGGGCATAGAGGGTGAAGATTTAGATTTTCGGTAAAAGGTTTATGTTCTTGGAGACCGTATTCTTCCATAGAACCGGAGAAGATAAATTTTTCTAATTGAGGCACTTCTACCAACGCCACTTCAACTAGATTGATAGTCCCTACATAGTTTACGTTGGTTACTTCCATCGGGTGTGAGAAGGAATAACTTACAGGAGTGATAGCTCCTAGATGACAGATGTAAGTCGGGTGGAAGTCTTTTAGAACGAACCTTAATGAGTGATAGTCGGTTAAATCTGCCGTATAAAGCTCAACCTTGCCTTTCAAGTCTCTAATCACTTGGTTCTCCATTATTGACTGCTTAATAATCCCAGCGACCTCAAACCCTTCGTCTAACAGACGTTTGGCTAGGTGTGAACCGATAAACCCAGATATCCCAGTGATGAGAACTTTCTTTACAGCAAACGAACCTCTCAACTTCTTCAAATCCTCCATATATCCTCCATTTTTATTGAATAATTCTATTTACTTGAGGTTGTGGCATTGGCGCACCTTGTGGTGGCATCTGTGGTGGCATACCCTGCCCTGCCCCTTGTGGTAACCCACCCATACCTTGCCCTAAGTCTTGTGGTGCGGGTGGCATTTGCGAGTCATACTGTTCAGGTTCTTTAATTCCAATTTTCAAAGCAAATTCTTTTGATACTTTTTCAACATCAATTTGTTTACCCATTTGAGTATTAAACGCTATCCATCTTTCAAAGTTTGTAATTTCTTTTTCAGTATCAACTTCGGCCATTGATCCGGTCTCCACTCTTACCAGCCAGTCGGCGTCTATCAAAATCTCTGTTTTGGGGTCTTTGCCTTCTTCAAGCAAGGTTCGGGCTATTTCCATTGCCTCTTCTTCATCTATTATCTCAGCTTCCAGGAGGTCAACCATTCTTATCTCGCCTTGTAATAGGTTCTTGGTAATCCCTACCCATTTAGGAGACTGACCGGTTATAAAGACATATTTGATCTCATCTTCACTCATCAAAGCGGCGGATATTTTAAGCCACTTGTTTATCATCGGCTCAATGATTGATTCTTCCAAGTTAAGCTGTCGGTCTTTGACCGGAGACACCGCTTGGTTGAGCATCATCTCAATCCCACCTTTAGTTCCCTTGGTCTTGTCTGATTCTTGATTCGGCACTCCACCCAGATACGAACCTACCCCCGATACTGACTCCGATCTCTGTTGGATGTAGGCCAACATATCGAATCCGAAACTTCCGATCGGAGGCATTGATTTATGTGTCGCCTGTTTATCCGAGGCCATTACTATCCCGCCCAACTTCCAAGCATTTGCTAAAGTCGCCCTATTTATCGGCTGGACGTTTGGATCAACAAACAAAGGTGGATTCAAGACTTTAGAACCATAATCTACAAGTTGGTTCAAAAATAAGTCTTTAGCGTGCGTTAGGCCATTGAGAAAGTCTAACATTCCAAAAGCATAAGGTTCTTTCGGAACTTCAATGTCCATTGCAAAGTCTAACGGGTCGTCATCGAGAACGTCATTTGTAAACTCTTGAACAATAACCGTCCCCTCACCGTCTTTACCCAGATTCTTGATAAATCGGCAAACTTCTTTACCTTCATATCTGGTTATAAGTTCGATATTCCCAACAGTCGCATCATAAATATCAGAACCTGATCTATTTATTCTGTTTGAGGACGGATCGTCTTTAGTCTTTTTAACTTCCTTCAAAAGACGTTCTAACTTGCTTATGTTTTTGAAAAGGCCATAGGTTTTGCCGTCTTTGGTTATTTCCTTGTTGTCTTTTAAGTAGTCCAAGTTGACAAAATTTCTAACATAATAAATAGGTGAAGTTTTGAGTGTCTTGGCTGGATCAAAAATAACATCCTCGACAGGAACAACACGCATATCCGGAGAGTTAGTCTTGACGTTGTAAAATGACTCCGTGCCAGTTTGACCTATAATACAAAACTCTCTTCCGCCTACCTTTAATCTGGAACGCATAGTTCCTGAAACCTGCACCATATCTGGGTTACTCCAGTGATATTCAGCCACCCCATTCATCACTTGGGTTAGCTCTTTTGGCACATTCTTGCCAACTGCAAACGAGGCAAACTTCGGGTCTCTTTCAAAGAACCTTTGTACTACTCTTTCTACCATTTCCGGAGCTACTGGGTCAGATATCTTAGTCTCTGTTCCTTTTGTCTCCGTATAGGCCGTATATTGCCTATAGTTGGTTTTGAATCTATTGTCGTGATATTTCGAGAGTACATTCAACCAATCCGAAAACTCGGCGGTATATTTTTCCAGTAGTGCTTCTTGCGATTTTCTTTCCATATAAACATATACACTTATTCATCAGATTCTTCGCAAGATTCTTCGCAAATAAGCTCGTTTAGTGGAACTTGATGCAATAAAATCTTCCTTTTGTGGCGTTCTATGTCTCTTTTTAGGTTTTTTAGATGATTTTTCATCACTTTTCTCGCCCAAGTACGCATTCCACAAACATTTGGGTCATAATACGGTAATGCCTGCCATATTTTCAATCTCAACTCTTGGGCTATGTCTTCCCTAGTATGTCCCTTGATATGGAACCTGCTGGCAAGGTAGATAATATCGTACTCCGCTATCTGCATTGCCAAAAGCGAATAGTCTAAAGTCTTATATTCTATTTTGAGGATGAAATCCATTTCATTTCAGGAATCATAAAGCAGGAGTTCGACTTCTTGGCTTGCTTAATCACATAGTCTAAATCCAGTATCTCACCTTTCATAAATCGTCTATTCTCCTCCTCTATATTTATATTCCCTGCCTTATTTTTACAGACTGTCTGAACTAGATTCAGTGGTAAATTGATATTTCTCGCCCTCTCATAGCCAGTCATCAATGGGTGGTGTAGCGGTCGTGAAGCCATTGAACCTTCGAGGGTATTTGGATTGCCAAACTTCAAGTCCTCAAGCAGTGGTTTAATCTCTTTGGTTCTAAATACGTTGAATAAAACGCTCATAGGATATCCCCAGTCGAGATTATACATTTGCCAAGACCAAGTGTTGTTATCAAATGTCGGAATCGTCATCCAAGAATCACTATCCAGACAAAAATTATAGTTATGATCCATACGCATTGATACACACATAACGTCAGGTTGGGTTTCAAGTGTCCAGAAAGGACTATCCTTCAAACTCCACTCTCTTATAAACACATCGTCATCACAGTCAAACGCTGTCAGTTCACTATCTCCAATAAGTTCCAGTACATCTCGTTTGAAGTTTGTCTCAAATCTAAACTTCACTTCGGGATACATCTTCATTAGTTTTTTATAACCATCACCAAACCTGCCCGCCTTGACCAGTACGGTTGGCGGGTTGTCTTTGTATTCCTTAAAAAACCGCTTCATCGAACGAAGTAGAAGTTCTAACTGTGCCGGACGGTTCTTCGAAAAGATTATTATATTCATATTTTTTTCAATAAATGGGAGCAAGAGTTTTGGGAGCAAGAGTTTTGGGATTTACTTTAATAAAAGTATCTTTAGGATATTCGTCATTTAGATAAATACCCATCGTGCTTTTCTCCCCGATATGCAAACTATATGTGTCCATAAGATACCCAAGCTTATGACCGCTTTGCATACAATTTTCTGAAAAAGGCGTCATCTCGTCTTTAAGGTTTTTATCGGGTGGCAGTGGTCTGAACACAATCTGGTCGTATCCTATATCCGGTCTATTTCTAAACATCAGAACATTGGAATTTATCTGTGAGACAAATTGTATCGTCTCGGTTTTGTTATACTTGTTCCTATCTTGGATCGTTGCAGTAGGATTATTAAGCCCCAACAGTCCCAACTCAATACACCAGTCGAACTCCCGCCACAATCTGAATAACCAATCAGGTTCGACATCAGGCAAAATAGTATCATCAGTCATAAAAACAAAAAACGGCGATGCCACAGTCGAGACGATAGAATTTATCGCCGAGTAATAACCCCAGTTTTCTCTCTTGCAAATAAGGCACTTTAACTTACCTTGGTTGTAAAGCTCTTGGACATATTCTTGAGAACCATCGGTTGAGCCATCGTCAACTATTGAGAGTGTGTATTTTGATTTGGTTCGCTTCCAAAGTGCGTCCAAAGTTCTTTTTAGATAACCCAATCTATTCTTGTGTGTCATCACAATATCTATAACAGGCATCTTCTTTAACAATTCTTTTTCATCATCAGTCATATTTTGAACTCCTTATCAATGCACGGCGCGTCGCAAGTCCAGTTCCAGTTAGGTTTAGGTGTGCGCCAATCATCCCCATAATACATTGCTAAATAATTCTCTACCTCATTAGGTATGTTCCAGTACGCCTCTCCGTCAACGGAGTGGTGATCCAATGGATCAAAATACTTGCTTGGTTGTTTGCCGACCAGATATTCTCCCTCCGGCAGGCAGGAGATATGAAACGCATCATCTCCTCTAAAAAACTTGATAAATATGTCCACCTTATTATCTCCGTCCATAATTGACACTTCAACCACACCTTGCTTGGGGTGAGTCCATATCTTGCAGAGAGTAAATTCTTTTAAGAATCTGTCCAAGTTACCAAGCAGTTTCAATCTATCGTCTTCGTGGATTGCAAAGTCGGTATCGGTTTTATCTGGCGTATTGTTGCGATACATAAACAACAATGTTCCGCAGTCTAGCCAGAATGGAATCTCTAGCTCGTCTAAAATACTCTTGGCTTTCATCATTGTTTGATACATTTTCTCCTTTCGGTTGAACTTACACCTCGCGTGTAAGGAAGATATTTAATTGGTATCCCCAAGCTCTCAATCTTCGCTTTACAGGGAAAATCTATCCAGTCGTCACCTCTAACATATAAATCGGGTTTTAACAATTCGATTGATTTTTCAGCACTTTCCACATCTGCGTAAATATAAGCGAAATCCACCCACTCTATGGCCTGCACAATTCTCAATCGTTCTTCGGCTGGGACGACTAAATCAATCTTTTTAGTATGTTCTGCAATCGTCCAATTTGTCGGAATTCCAACGATCAAAACATCACCTAATTTTTTAGCTCTTTCTAATAAGTTAAGATGTCCCACATGAAATATATCGGCACACATTAGAGTCATTACTTTTTTAGCCATAACTCTCCTTCTGGTACATCCTTGGTAACAATACTGTGTGCCGCTATCCGGCAACCTTTATGCAAAGTTATACCACATAAAATTGTTGAGTTAGCACCGATTGATACATTATCTTCAACGATCGTTTTAAGTAAGTTCCAGACACCTTGCGCCGCAGGATAGAGGTCATTTGTAAAGCAGACGTGAGGCCCTATAAAACAATTTTTGCCTATTTTCACACCATTGGGTATAAAAGCAAAGGCTTGTATTTTAGAACCATCGCCTATTTCAACTTCGTCACCTATCCAACACATATTGTGGACTTTAGCGTTGACTTTCATTTTTGCCCCTTAATCCAAAGAGGTGATTTCTCCCAAAACCTTTTGGTTGGTGCGTGAAGTTTGTCGTGTTCACGCCTTGTCATCAACATAAGATTTTCCAATCTATTGTCAGTTTTTATCCCATTAATATGATGAACGCACTCACTTTGATTTAAGTCCAAATATCTTCCAATTGCTTTTTCCATTATTAAATGATGTTCTGGAACATAATTATTCGTATATTTGTTCGGGTGTTCTCTACAAAGAATGTGAATATAGCCGTGTCTTAAGATTTTTCCACCTTGAAAATTTGGAGCACCCTCCCTTTGCAAATGGGGAAATGATTTACCTTTTCTCTGGTTATGAATTTCTCGTTTATAAAAACAAGTTTTGGAGCAATATACGCCCCTTCCAGTAACCTCTCTATGTTTTTCGACATAAAATTCTACTTTGCATATTGGGCAAATATTATAATGTCCTGTCTTCTTTTTCGGCATTCCATCCTTTCTTTATCATATCTTCTAAACCTTGCTTAAATGTAAATTTAGGTTCATATCCCAGCATTGTTTTTGCTTTAGTTATATCAAAACAGAAATCGGCTGGATCGACTCCTCTGGCTGGTTTTATATCTATCTCTCCGCCATAACCCAATACCTTGCATATTACATCTCCCGCCTCTTTGGCGGTAAGCTGAACGCCCGTGCCAATATGATAAGTTTGGTTGAATGAACTCCACGGCGCGGTCAATGCTAAGTAATTTGCCTGTACAATATCTGAAATATATGTGAAGTCATTTTGCTGGAGACCCCCAAAAAGTGTTGGTTCTAACCCTCTTTTGATTCTATCATAAAATCCACCAATAAGCCCGTGCCTTTCCTTGCCTATCCCATAAATATGGGCGTATCGGAGTATGATGTGAGGAGTATGTTCTTTGACGTAAAATTCAGCGATTGCTTTCGTACATCCGTACGGGCTATTACCTCTGGCTGGAATATCCTCTTTATAAGGTGATTCATAACCCTGTAAGTCCATTATCGCTGATCCTGTACTTGAGTAAATTAAAGCAATATGAAACTCTTTACAAACATCAACGACATTTTTTGTCCCTAGAACATTAGTTTCAAAGGCAAGTTTTGGGTCTTTGTCTGCATCAGCAAAGCGGGCGATAGCCGCCAAAAGTAAAATCCTATCGGGTTTATTATGCTCGCACCAGTATTGAAACTGTTGTTTATCCCGTATGTCCTGTGAAGACATTAGATCAAACCCAACCCATTTGATTCCTTTTTCATCTAATAAATCCGTTGTTGCTTTTCCTACAAACCCTAAATTTCCTACAACACCTATCAACATGCGAACCTCCTTTTAATCGATCCCCATTCTGTGGAACGATCATATTTGATATGACACTTATTGCCCCTTAAATATATTTACTTTTGATAAATCACGATAGTCGTCTTTCGGCAACGGTTTATTGTGTTTTGGTAAGAAATGTAATCTCGTCAATCCATCGGCGGCATCTCTTGGACTCATATAACAATGCCAACCCATAATAAAGTTATCAGTTTTGAGAGAAACTCCTTGTGTTCGACCATCAAATCTCGCTCTCTTAAACCATTCATACGCTTCTTTATCATCAGTAAGTATTGCACCACCTTGGCCTAAGTTGAGAGTTTTACCCCAATGAAACGAGATACATTCAAACTGATTCTTCTTATGCATATTAGAAGTACAAAGTCTGGCACAATCCCAAATAGGATAGGGTTTCAACTGATAATATCCATCTTCTTGCCACGTGTTATTTTCTTCAAACTTAACTGTTCCCCCAGCGTGAATAATTGACATCGGCACACTAACATACGTCCGTTTAGGAATTGTTACTTCTTTGACTTTTAGATAATCACAAGCAAGCAATATCGCATTGGATGCCGAGCTTACTACTGTGGCGAAAGGAGCGCCACAATAATCAGCTATTGCCCTTTCAAACTGGTCAACCACATCATAGGGATTGCTATCGCTACCAATATATTTAATAGTGGCTTTCATCGTTTGTTTGTTCATGATCCCACCTTATTTTTTCAGTCATCTTTTCACCCTTCCTTCGGCCTATTATCTTAATCGGATAATCAAGTGGTTTGCGGTGTAGTTTCAGAACCGTTTGAATCAAATGTGTTAGCTTAACCTCTTTCATCTCGGGTATGATTAGCTTCTTACCGGCAATGAACCCAGCCCATATCTTTCTTACAGCGTCTTTAGGGTCTATTATAAACCTTTTCATCTCTAAGTCAGTAACCGGTAGTGGAGCGTTGTCCTTCAAGCACTTCTCCCAAACAGGTATCACCGAGCCACTTGAGCCAATAAAGTTGCCACAGCGCGCCACAGAGCCGTTGTAGTGAGTACACAGTTTCTCTCCAATAGCTTTGGTATGTCCGTATAAGTTGCAAGGTTCGACCGCCTTATCAGTTGAGATAAATAATATATCAACATTGTTTTTGTACGCTTCAGCGAATAATTTACGAGTCTTGATTATATTATTATCTATAAATGAATTGGGATTCTCCTCGCCTAGTGGCAAGTGCTTGTAGGCGGCGCAATGGATTATTGCATCGCAAGGGTCTTGGTCATACTTCCACTCACTAAAGTCCTCTAAAATAATCTTGCAAGTAAATTGTTTTTGAAACTCTGCTACCGCCCACTCGTTGTTGTCTATGACTGTGATTGAGTTAAAATCTTTTAGATACTTAACAAATTCTTTTCCTAAACTTCCGCAACCACCAGTGATTAATATATTCATATAAATTGGCCTTTCGATTTACCCAATCCACCGAGAAGTTCTACCGGTGGGATGTAGGTTGGTTCTTGATTTTGGTTCAAATAATTAAATATAAAATAGCGCAGACAATCAGGAAAATTGTCGTTCTCTTTTTTAGGCACTTGCTTAAACTTCCCGTCCGTTCCCCTAACCTCCGTCCAAACATACTGTTCAATCTGTTCGATAGCTCTCGTTAAATGTTTACTTATAGTCCACTTGGGTTTTTTATTTATCGGATCAAACTGCATATACTCGTGGACTTTGGCTATTCCTAGCTCGACATCTTTGTTTGTTTCCAAGACAGGCCAGTTAAATTGTTTTAGTTCTTCTATCAAATCAGGTCTGGCCGGATCAGCAAATATCCCTTGAATGACCAGCCCATTGGTCTGTGGTTTCATTTGCTCATCAATCTCTTTGATACCTTTTTGTGATACATCAAACCCATCGAAGGTATAAACCCCGTTAGAAGTTACCTCGTGCCATAATACGGCCGTTTCGTGGCCGATCGCAAAACCGAAGTCAATCGAACCATAGATCGTGCCACTAGGTTCTCTACGGTCAACGCAATGTATATCTCTTGAGAATGTAGGCCAGATAGCACCACTTCTTTTCATAAACTCGGCCATATACTCTTGCTCAAACCTTTCGGAACTCATTGTAGTCTTGGCTTCGTCTATTTCAGTTTGTTTGATATAAGGATTATCGTATGAGGTAAAATGAAACGATTTATAATTCTCGTTAGATTGCTCTTGATTATAAAGGTCATAAAACCAGTTATACCCATCGGGCGTTGAGATAAACACTACCCAACCCTCCCTGTCTGCGAGCATAGGTCTGATAACATCCCAAGCGTAAGGAGCGATGAAAGCACTCTCGTCCATTATCAGCCCGTCTAGTCCCACACCTCTTAAACTATCAGGATTGTCAGAACCTTTCAAAGCTATCCTTGAGCCGTTGATAAGCTCTACCGATAGTTCCGTCTCGTTGGTTTTACTGACTAACTCTCGTGGAAGATATTTAGTCAAAAGTCGCCAAGATATTTCTTTGATTTGACGATATGTTGGGCCAACAATCCAGTAATCACCTTGCTTGCTGATAGCGTCTTGAATAAGCTTATTGACCGCCCAGACACTCTTGCCAAATCTCCTACCACACCGGACTATTTTATATCTATGAGTATCATCGTGGAGTATCTTTTGTTTCGGGTGTGGAACATACCCGTTATTAGCGAGTATCTTCTCCAGCCGTATCTGCCCCTCAATGAGTTGGTCGGTGTTCATTTAGTCTTCCAAAGTGTCTAGAACACCCTCTGTATATTCTCTTAACAGTTGTAGTTCAGTTGTTGCTCCTGCATCATCAATCGAGTTGATATAACCGTTTAACTCGGCAAGGATATGTTCTAATACTTTCTTCATTTTTCTCTCCTCTTTAGGTTGTCCTTAAGCTCATCAATCAAATTATTAAACTCTACAGCTTCTTCTCCCTCCAACATATCTACTCGTTTATTTTTGTCCCACCAATTATTCTCAGCTTTTTCTCCAAGAATATAAGTGTGGCTCATATTACTGAAAAATATATCTTTCTTCACTTCATCCTCAACTTTCCATCAACACTTTCTATCTTGTCTGAGAACTGATTGCATATTCTTATGGAGTAATCTAGTTTATCCTCGTCTGTGAGGGGGGTTTGGTTGACTACTGCCACATTGACATTTGGCGCAGAACCAGCCGGTAATCCTTCTAAACGATTCCAAATCTCTTTAATGGCTGATATGTCCCCTCGCTGTGCCATTTGATAAGTTTTTTCAACTAAAATATCTTTACGAGCTTTCTTTCGATCGGGGTCATCTTCAGCAATAAACTCTCGCATAGCTTCAGTTAAGCTAAACTCTTTTCTAGGCCTGCCATTCGGGTTTCCGCTTTGTCCCTCAACCCAATGAGGTTTTAGATTAGCCAAACTATTTTGATTCGGTGTTTTCCCTATTGTTTCAGTTGGCATTTTCCTCCAGGGGAACTATCGCCCAATTTCTATCAACTAAGCTTTTTAACAGGTTTATATCTTGTGTGTGCATTTCAAATGTTACTTCAGGTTTATCTTGGGTTATTTTAATCTTAGGATTGCCTTTGCCGTCAATCATTATGTTGCAAACTATCGGTTGTATTTCCATTATGATAATTGCTTAATAATTGATTCCAAAAAGTCAGCTGTTAGTTTCATACTTCTAACCTATTGGCTTTTTCTCTTAATTTGTCCATAAATTCTTGTCCTCTTTTTTCTACTAAAAAATAATGAAATTCTTCGGGTGTTTTGTGTGCGCTAAATTTACTCGAGAATATATGATGCGCAACACATAAAACGCAAGAATTATCTAAATCATATCTGACACTCTTTTTGCTTCGAGAATAAATATGATGAGTGTTAAGCCCGTTTCTTCCACCGCAATACTCGCAGATATGATGTGCTTTCTCTT